>Ga0182014_10001069_pt1 | contig 37305 bp, 21 predicted proteins | sample 612S2DmetaG_FD_120489 | JGI IMG/M metagenome (GOLD analysis project Ga0182014, IMG submission 120489) | Permafrost microbial communities from Stordalen Mire, Sweden - 612S2D metaG | ecosystem: Environmental > Terrestrial > Soil > Wetlands > Permafrost | place: Sweden: Stordalen | collected... | reverse complement strand
GGTCAGACGCTGGTGGTGGCGAATTACTACAACGATTCGATCACGGTGTTTACCGGAGGCCTGAACGTCTGGCAGCAACAGTGGGTGCCGGACCCCGGCTCGGCGCAAGGTCATCAGGGGATGCTCCAGGGAACGGAACTCGATCTGCGTCCCGGCAAGGCTGCCAGTTCGGCCACTCCCGGAACGCCGGGTGGCGAGTATCCATTCTGGGTGGTCATGGCGGGGAACAGCGGACCTGGCGCGACGGCCTATGTGTCGAGTCTTCGCGACCGCGAGATTGACGTGGTGAACCTGGCAGAGATCTGCATCAACGGCACCACCGGACCGGGTTGTGTTTTGAAATCGACGCCGGCGGTCACGGCGCGCATCCCGGTCAAGGGCCAGCCCAGCAAGATGACATTGAACCACCTCAACCAGGCGGTGCCGCCTTCGCTTTTGTATGTTGCCGAGGACGAATCAGACACGGTGGACGTAATCGACCTCAATCCGCAGGATGTGGGCGTCCCCGGCCAGAACCAACCCGCGACCTTCGACAGGGTGATTGAAACCATCCCGGTGATCGCGCCGCCGGCGCAGATGGCATTGTTTTCGCTGACGCAATACACCGGGGCCAACACCAACAGCGTGACGCTCTCGCCGGATGAGAAGTATCTCTACGTAACCAACGGCAATCTGAATAACATCGCGGTGGTGGCGCTCACCGGAACCAATACGGGCGACCAGGTGATCGGTCTGATTCCGACCGGCTGGTATCCGAACTCGGTGAGCTTGAGCAGCGACGGCACATGGGCCTACGTGGTCAATTCGAAGTCGCCGACAGGGTCGAATCCGAACTGGTGCTACGTCTATGGGCCGGCCGACTATCCCACCTGCATGCCGGCGAATGAGTACAATCCGCAGTTGACGAAAGCGGGACTGCAAAGCTTTCCGATCGCCGGCGCTCTGGCCGGGATTCAGGGTCTGACCAGCGCCGTGACCACGGATAACCGATTCTCGAGCGTCGAAAGTCCGGCCGCGGCAGCAACCATGGCGGCGGTTCATGGCGGCATCCAGCACGTGATCTACATTCTGAAGGAGAACCGGACCTACGACCAGATTCTGGGTGACCTGGGACGGGGCAACGGCGATCCCGCGCTGGCCATGTTTGGGCAATCGATCACGCCCAATCAGCATAACCTGGCGCAGGATTTCGTAACCCTGGACAACTTCCGCGCCAGCGCGGAAACGAGCAACGACGGCTGGCCGTGGAGCACGTCGGCCCGCGCCCCGGACGTGGTGGAACACCAATTCCCGGTCAATTACGCGCAGCGGGGACTCAGCCTGGACACGGAGGGTCTGAATCGCAGCGTGAATGTTGCCTTGCCGACCCTGGCCCAGCGCCAGGCCTCCGATCCGCTGATGCCGGGTGGCGCGCTTTCGCCCAACACGGCGGACGGGGAGGATCTGCTGCCGGGCCAGACCGACGTAGCGGCGCCGGACGGACCGAACGACGAGTTGAACACCGGCTACCTGTGGGACAACGCGTTGCGCGCCGGCCTCACGGTTCGCGATTACGGATTTTTCGTGGATACCACCTGCTACAACGAGCCGAGGTGCCAGACCCCGCTGGCGCACGACCCGTTCTCGACGAACACGATCGTGGCGCCTTCGAGCAATGTGGCTCTGACGCCGTTTACCGATCCATACTTCCGCGGCTTCGATCCATCGTTTCCCGATTACTACCGGTACACGGAGTGGGAGCGGGATTTCGATGCCAACTACGCGACAGGGGGGCTGCCCAACCTGACCCTGGTGCGATTCATGCATGATCACACCGGAAATTTCGGCACGGCGATCGACGGCGTGAACACTCCGGACCGGGATGTGGCCGACAACGATTACGCGGTCGGCCTGCTGGTCGAAAAGATCGCCAACAGTCCGATCTACAACGCCAACACGCTGATCTTTGTGGTTGAAGACGATTCGCAGGATGGCGGCGACCACGTTGACTCTCATCGCACCACGGCATACGTAGCGGGGCCGTTTGTAAAGAACGCGGTCGTCTCCACGGCGTATACCACGCTGGATTACATCCGCACCATGGAAGAGGTACTGGGGCTACCGCCGATGAACCTGAACGATGCGCTGGCCACGCCGATGAGCGACATTTTCAACTCAAAGCCGGGCGCATGGACGTTTACGGCCACGCCAGCGGCGATTCTCTACTGCACGAGACTGCCGCTGCCCTTCCCGATCCAGCCATGCAACGATCCGACGCCGGACGCGAAGTACTGGGCGCGCGTGACGAGGGGGATGGACTTCAACGACGCCGATCGGGTCGATGGAGAAACCTTCAACCGGGTTCTGTGGAAAGGGAAGATGGGCGACAGGCCGTATCCCGCGAGGCCCAGCGGAAAAGACCTGAGCCAGAATCGCGACAAGCTGCTGGCGCAGTACCGGCGCTCGCTTCAAGCAAAGCCGGCGCAGGTGCTAAAGCAAGCCAAGAACTGAGGACCCTTGGTCCAGCGTGCGGCCGGCGCCTCTGCTCATCGGGCAGGGGCGCCGGCCGCACGCAATCCGTTCATGGCATGTTGTTGTCGAGATGCCTTCAGGCCGGCCGAAGAACGGAGTAGAATTGAGCCCCGCGAATCGCGCTGTCTCTGATGTGCTTCTACTGTTCTGCTGTCGCGGCGGAGACCACTCTGGCTCAGACCTCTTTCATTTTCTTCAAGTAAGAATATCCGGCTGGTGTTGCAACCCTTTGCCAGAGATGGTGCAATGCAGCCTGCGGAGTTTTTCAAGTGAAATATCGTCCAGTGGTTCAAGCCGTCTGCATTATCTTTCTCACTCTCGCGCCGGCTTGCTGCGTGGCGCAGGTGGACCGCGCCGGCTTGAATGGGGCGGTGAGAGACGGCGCCGAAGCACGAGTTCCCGGGGCGCACATTGTTGCCTTGCAGCCCGCCACGGGTTTACATCGGGAAACAGTCTCTTCCAGCAGTGGGATCTACGACATTCCCGAATTGCCGATTGGAGTTTACCGCGTAATTTGTTTCGCCCCCGGGTTTAAGGAGGCTGTTTTTGAAGGCGTGGAGTTGACGGTTGGCCATGCGCAGACGCTCGACATCCAGCTGGCGGTGGGTGGTGTCGCACAGCAGGTGCTTGTATCCGGCCAGACTTCTCAACTGGATGAGACCACGGCTACCCTGGGCGCGCGCACCGAATCGGAACAAGTGAAGGAGTTGCCGCTGAACGGAAGAAACTGGTCCACGTTGACGGCGCTTGTGCCCGGCGCGGTCGATACCGGAGGCAGCAACCAGCGAAGCATACGCTTTGCGGGGCGCGGACTGGACGACAACAACTTCACTTACGACGGCATTGACGCTACCAATATCGTGAACCAGGCCCAGCAGAGCTTTGTCCGGCTGGCGATTCCCACGGACGCAATTGAGGAGTTCCGCATCGACACGATGTTGTTTACGGCCGAAAACGGCAGTACGCCCGGTGGGCAGATCGACGTTGCCTCGAAGTCCGGCTCGAACACCGTGCATGGCGGCATGTTCGAATTCCTGCGCAATGACATCTTCGATGCTCGCGAGCCGATTCTCGCCCAAAGACTTCCGTTTCGCCTCAACCAGTTTGGAGGTGACCTTGGCGGCCGGCTCATCCGCGACCATAGCTTCTACTTCCTCACATACGAGGGACTGCGCCAGAGCTACGGCCAGCCGCTCTCAGGGTTCGTCCCCAGCCCGGCCTTCGCTGCTCAGGTGGCGGCCGCGAATCCGAAACTGGCGCCGATCATCGCCGCCTATCCGACGGGAGGGCTGACGCCCTATTCCACGGACATCGACGAGTTTACCGGCTCCGGACGGCAATTGGATCAGGAAGACTCCGCGATGGTGCGCCTGGACCAGCGTTTTTCGGCGGCCGACACGGCCTATCTTCGCTTCAACTTCGATGCCGCAACCAGCGATATTCCCTCCGATGGTCTAAACGACCGGCAGCTTACCGCCTCACGACCGGTGAACGGCGAACTGGAAGAACTGCACATCTATTCGACGCGACTGGTGAATGAGTTGAAGTTCGGTTTTAACCGCAGCACCGTCTTCACCAGCAATCAGGGGCTCTCAAATCTGCCTTACTCGGTCGCCGTTTCAGGCCTGACCACCTTAGCCAACAACGAGTTCACGACTGGGGTGGGCAACTCCTTCTCCTACATCGACAATCTGACCATGGTGCGCGGGGCGCGCACGCTGAAATTCGGCGTGGAAGCCCGCCGCATTCAACTCGACCAGGGAAATACGGCCAACGGGACGGTGGTCTACTCCTCCCTCAACCTTCCCGCTTCGAGCTTTCAGGCCAATTCAGTCAGTTCCGCCACCTTCAATGACTCTTTGCCGTTGAATGGCCTGCGCAAGACTGAGGTTTACTCCTACGCTCAGGACGAGTGGAAGTTCCGCCCTAATTTCACGCTGAATCTTGGCGTCCGCTACACGTTTTACAACATCTTTCACGAGGTACACGGGAAGGCCGATCCATTCGACTTCGCCACCTGCGGGGCGGCTGGCTACTGTGGCGTGGGCGCCAGCTTCGGCAACCCCAACACGCTGGACGTCGACCCGCGCATTTCCTTTGCCTGGTTGCCCATGGCGTCAGGGGGCGGCAAGACAGTGATTCGCTCCGGCTTCGGTCTCTACCATGGCGACGGACAGCTTGACGACCAGAACGTTCCCATCAAGAACGAGGTTGGAGTGTACTCGCTCAGCGCGAAGTCTACCGCGGGACTTTCTTATCCCATTACGCCTTTTCTGAACGGCCCCGGCACGCTTTCAGCGAATGCCGACTACCGCGAGCGGAAGGATATGTATGTAACCCAATGGGGACTTTCGATTCAGCGCGAGTTTCCGCATGACCTGGTGGGAACGATTTCCTATGCCGGAAGCAAAGGCACTTATCTGCTGATCACCTCTTATGCAAATCTCATCAATCCAGCGACCGGGCTGAGGCCTTATCCGGCCTTTGGCCAGGTACGGTGGCGTGGCAACAGCAACAGCAGTTCCTACCAAGGTTTTTTCACCAGCCTGCAGCGGAGCTTCAAGCGTGGACTGCTGGTTTCAGCCAACTACGCCTACACGCACCAGATCGACCTGGACGCACCCGGAGGCGGGGATTCGGACAATCCGCAGAATCCGGCCTGCATGCCGTGCGAGCGCGCTTCGGGCGATTTTGACGCTCGTCATGTGGTGAACGCCGATACCGTCTACGATCTTCCCATCGGGGCCGGCCAAGCATTTCTTTCCCGTCCCGGAATCGCCAGCGCGGTTCTCGGCCGCTGGAGCTTGACTGACATCATCGCGGCGCGCACGGGTACCCCGCTCAACGTCACTTACTCCCGCTCCAGCTCGTCCATCGCCACCGGTTATACGACCAATCAGCGTCCGAATCTGGTTCCCGGGGTTTCTCTGACTCCCCCCGGGGGAAGGTGGATCGGCGGGACGAACAGTAATTGGATCAACCCCGCAGCCTTCACCGCGGTGACCGACCCGGACAACTACGGCGACACGCCACGCAACATCGCTCGTGGCCCAAGCCTGTGGCAGACCGATCTCGGACTTGCCAAGCGCATTCCACTGACTGAAAGGGCCCAACTCCAATTCAAGTGCGAGACATTCAACCTGGTCAATCGCGCCCAATATAGCCTGCCGCTGGAAGAAATCTGGCTGCCGCCCTCGGCGACAGCGGCGGCGAGCGTTGAGCCGCAGGTGTCTACAGCCAGCACAACGCCGATTGGGACTGGAACGCCGCGCGAGATTCAGTTTGCTTTGCGGCTGGAGTTCTGAACTGCATGCGGTGCGTCCGTTTGCCTGCGCCAGTTTAGAGTTCTATTGAAACGAGATTTGCAGCGCATTCAAAGGCCGGCGGAAATGCGGATTTTGGACTGACCGTGAAGGCCTGCATGGTTTATCCTGTTGGCGCATGGAGGGTTGCATGTACTTCCTATCCGTAGTGGAATGCAAAAGTTGCCATCGGACTATCTGGCTCCCGCCTCCCGTCCAGTCCGAGCTCGCTCCTCGTCAAAGTCCGTGGAGGTGGGGAAGCAACGCTCGGAACATCGCATGCCTGGCGTGCAAGTTTGTTTTCGAGTATGAGGCAGGAGATTGCCGCTGGGAACAACTTCGACTCCACCAGGTGGAGGTGGCCCAGGAACTGGCGTCGCATCTGCTCATTCTCCCTTGCGGAGCAGAGCAGTGCGAGGGGCAGATCAGAATTTTCGTATTTGCGAAACGGGGATTGCCGGCAGAGGAAGCCACTGAGATTGCAGCCAGTCTCTTTGCGAGGGGAATCCAGTGCGGTAAAGGGCATAGAAGCACCGGCATATCGGCCGGAGTATCTTCGATGACTATTGAAGAATTCTGATGGGTGTGACGCCCGATCGCGGTGGCGATTTCCTTTGGGTGACGGATGGATCTGGCGCATGAGGGAAAGTGATGGCGAATCAAGAAGATTTATTCTAACTATTCTCTTATCAATCCTTTGGCAATTTGGAACGGAATGAAGCCGCGGTGATATTCATTCCCGCTCACATCCATGCAAGCATGGCCTTTGAGGTCATGTCGCGAAGATGGCTGCGTTGCTGTTTGGCCTGGAAACGGAGTATGCGATCGCTGGCCTGTCACCTGGTGGAGACGTGTGCCGGGACAAGATTGTTCAGCATCTCGTGGCGGGCGCGCGCCGCCGGCTTGTCCACTTGCCTGACCTGCAGTCCACGGGAGGCGTTTTTCTGGGGAACGGTTCCCGATTCTACGTGGACTGCGGCTTGCATCCTGAGATTTGCACTCCCGAGTGCTCCGACCCGTGGGACGCGGTGCGCTACATCCAGGCAGGGCACCGGACTCTCTTCGATCTGGTTTCGTTGGTTGGGTCCGCGAACTGGCCCGGGGCGGCGATCATGTCGTTCCGCTGCAATGTGGACTACGGCGGCAGCCACTCGACGTGGGGATGCCATGAAAACTACATGCACCGGATTTTCCAGGAGGCGCTGCAACCTCAAATCGTTCCGCACCTCGTAACACGGCAGATCTACACCGGGGCCGGAGGCTTCAATCCTTTCTCGGCGGGGCTGGAGTTCACGCTCTCTCCGCGCATGACCCATTTTCGACGGCTGGTTACGGAGAGCTCGACCACGGGGCGCGGGATATGGCACGAGAAATCGGAGTCGCTATGCGCGGGATTCGAGCGCCTCCATGTTTTATGCGGAGAGAGCCTGTGCTCTGAAACCGCGACTTTTCTCAAGGTGGGCGTCACGGCGCTGATTGTGGCCATGGCGGATGCCGGCCTCGCCCCGGGCAGCGCGGTGCAACTAGCCGATCCGCTGCGGGCGCTGCACAGCGTGGCCGGAGATGTGACCTGCAGGAAGCCGCTCAAAATGGCCGATGGAAGCAGCAAGACGGCCATCGAAATACAGCGCCACTACCTGGAACAGGCTGAGGCACACGCAGGCACGGGCGCCATGCCGGCATGGGCAGCGGACGTTTGCCGCCGCTGGCGCGCGGTGCTCGATCAGCTCGAAGAAGGGCCGGTAGCCGTCAAGAAAACGCTGGACTGGGGAAGTTCGCCGGACTGGTTGTACCAGATACCGCATCCCGGGCAGCACACGGCCGGCGTGCCCGCGTCGATCTGCTGGCGGCATCGGCCGCAAAACACCGGCCGATCCGCGCCCGGAAAATCGACTGCGGCTGCCAGTGTCTCGGTGGAGAAGTATTGAACCTCGCCGCCGAAGCGAATCTCGTCGCGATCGGCGAGCACGCACAAACCGGCCGGCAATAAGCGGCTGTTCACGCGGGAATTGGAGTTCGCAGAAACAATGAGCGCCCAGACCTTTGATCCGCCCGCCTCAGCTCGCACGAGCGCCGCCCCTGGCTTGCCCGGCGCGGCCGGCTCATCCCTCGGCGCGGAGTGGAATTGAGCGGCGGCGAGGTCAAACCCTGAGCCATCCAACCGCTGAGCATCCCATCCGCCAGGGCCCTGAATCCAGAGATGAGCCATTTTTGTTTCTCCGCCTCGAGCACAAAAATATCTCGCATTTGATCCAGGGAGCAGAATCACCCAGCCCCTTAAATTCCGACACGGGAGCAAGATGCTGAAAATGGGCCGGATAATTCCGAGCCAGGTCAACGGGGGCCACTCCCGATCACTGACTGCATCCTGGATTCAACCCATCGGCACTACGCGCCCTTCTCCTCCGCAACAACGATTGGTTCCTCAATGAGCGGGCGCGCGCAGAATACAGAAACGTGATTGCGGTGCTGGAGACCAGAACCGGAAAGAAAGTGGAGATGCGCGAGGCCAAGACCAGCGAACTGAATCCGACCACGGAGAGCAGAGACATGGACGAGGTTGTTCCCTACGTGATGGACAAGGTGCTGGCCGCGCTGAAGCCGGCGATGGAAGCCGAAGGATGCAACGTGAAGGAAGGGAGCTCAACGCGCGTTCTTTGCAAGCGGGAGTGGGGAGGGTCGGAGCGCACCGGGACCGGACGCACGTGCAAGAAAGGCGTCCGGCAGAAATCAACGCAGGATTCTATACGATATGCCGGCATGAAAGCCGTTGGGCGTAATCTCATGCGCGGGTTCATTTGAGAAGTTGGGCGACCCCGGCCAGAGCTGGTACTCGTATTCTCCGCGAATCGAGAATTTGCGGGAGATGCGAAAGTTTGCTCCCGCGCCGGGCGCCAGCGCAAAGTAGGTTCCGTTGCCGATGTTGAATGGATATTGAATCTTGCCTAAACCGACGAGACATTGAGCAAAGGGCTGAAACTTTCCGAACCTCCTGGCCATGTATCGCGGCCCAGCCAGGTAGTTATCTTCCGTCTCGCCGTAAAAGCTGTTGAAGCGGAGAAAGCGCGCCTCTGCCTCGACGGCAATATGACCGGTCAGATGGTAGTCGGCGAAAGCGCCAATTCCCCAAAGGCGCTGGTTGCTCTGATATGGAAACCCGGCATAAATATTGAGATATTCCCCGCCTGCCCAGAGCGAGCGCCCCGGGCCTTCGGCAGACGGAACAACCTGGGCCTGTGCTGCATTGGCAAGCAGGCCTGCCGCCAGCGCGACCATCCAGAAGATGTGTTTCAAGACGGGCGAGCGATTTGAGTGCTGCATCGATTTGCCTCGTACATCTGAATTAGGAACCATTAGAACAGCGACTTGACATTCAGAGTTACAGACGTTGCATGCGCCAGCGTTTGGGACCCATTGGTCGCGGTTCCCGTCACCGTGAAGGTATCAATTCCCACCGGAGTTCCTGGCGCCAGGGATCTGGACGCGCTGCATCCTGTGATGGCTATCCACGAGGCCAGAATCGCAAAAATCACAAGAATCAGTGACCAGCCTCCGCGATGGCGGCGCCAGCGCCTGGGGATGAAGATCAGGAAGATGGCGGACAGCGCGATCACTCGATATCCGCCGGAGAGTGCAGAGCCAGCCGTGATCTGGCTGGGAGCGGTGGTCTGCACGGTCAGCGTCGAGCTGCCGCCAGCGCCGGTAACGGTGGCCGCGGAGAAATTGCAGGTTGTATTTTCCGGCAACTGGGAGCAGGTGAGAGCAACCGGAATATTAAAGCCTGAAACGGACGTAACGGACACCGCGAAGGATGCAGCTTCTCCCGAGTAAAGGGTACGCGAGCCGGGCAAGACGGAGACGGCGAAGTCCGCAATCTGCTCGACGAGAACGTTCGAAGTGCCGGCGTCGAATTCCGCAGTGCCTGGGTAGGTGGCTGTGATGTTATGCGAACCGACGGCCAGAATGCTGGTGGAATAGGTGGCCACGCCGGAGGTCAGGGTCGAAGTTCCAAGCAAGGTGGCGCCATCAAAGAAGGAAATACTACCCGCAGGCGTGCCCCCGGGGCTGGAGACCGTGGCGGAGAAGGTAACGGCAGTACCGAAGGGCGCAGGGTTGGGCGAGCCGGTCAGCAAAGTCGAGGTTGACGCGGAAAGCACGTTGACTGAAACGGCATTGGATGCGCCGGGCAGAAAATCCGTGTCTCCAGGATAGGAAGCGGTGATGGTTTCAGTTCCCTGAGTTGAGAGCGAGGCGGTGAGCGTGGCCACTCCGTTGACCAGGTTCGCCGTGCCCAGCGTGCTCGTTCCGTTGAAGAAGGTTACGGTCCCGGTGGGAGTTCCAGTGGTAGTGCTCTGGACGGTGGCCGCGAACGTGATCGAATTGCCGGCGGTTATTGAACCCGGATTGGGCGTGAGGGTTACGGTCACCGGCGCCCGGTTCACCGTCAGTTGCACGGTTGCTGTCGCGCTCGTGTAGTCGGCCGTGTCGGTTGGAGTGAAGGCTACAGCCAGCGTGTGAGTCCCGCCCGGCAACACGGTTCCGGCCGCGGGATTATAGGCAAAGGCTCCGGCCACTCCGCCCGATGAGGCATCCAACTGGGTGGCGCTGAGCGGCGTTCCGTAGGTGATGGGCGCGGGCGTTGGCCAGGTAAGCGTGATCTGATGCTGAATGGGGTTGGTGCAAACGTTCAAGGTGGTGAGGCTGAAATCGAGCACCGCACCGACCGGATGGAGATCGATGTAGAACAGTTGCAGGGTATGCTCGCCGGCTGCGATTACCGGCGTACTGCATGGAGCCGCAGCAGCTGCATGCACGCCGCCGTCATCGCAGGCGATTTGTCCATCCAGATAAACAAAGGCCATGTCGTCAGAGGAGACTGAGAAGCTCACCGTCTCCGCCGCCGGTGCAACCAGGGTGCCCGAGAGGATGGCTGCCTGAAACCCGTTGAGGTCATTCGGGCCGGTCCCGTTCGGCGGGAAGAAGGCGTTGTCGGCGAAGGGAAGCGTAACGGTTCCGGTGCCTGTCTCAACAACGTCGGAGGTTCCACCCGGGCCACCGTTGTTGAGAACCGGATTCCACCACGTGATCTCGCCATCGCTGAGGAGATCGTAGGGAGCGTAGACGCCTCCAGTGGTTGCGGTCGCGTTGGGGTTATACACCGGGAGGCCATCTTTCCCCAACCCCGGCAGGACATAGTTGGAGCTGGTGCCGGAGGGCGCGCGGCTGGCGTCCTGATCGGTTTCGGCAACGGTGAGATAGGTAATGTTCATCCCCGGCGCGCTGGTGCAAATTGTGCTCTCAATCGTGTAGGTGGCCATTGCGACCGGGCTGGCGGAGTATCCGCCGGCCGTGGCAATCGCTTCCAGCGTTTCGGTTGACCCAACAGTGATCGGGCTGTTGTACACGCTGGAACTGGTGGTTGGTGTGGTGCCGTCGGTTGTGTAGTAGATGGCCGCGCCGGACTTCGCATCGCTGATGGTCACAGACTGCGCCGAATCGTAGGTTCCGGCCTGCGGATTGAAAGTCGGGGTTGCCGCGGCCGGCGGGGTGGATTCCGAAGAGTCATACTTCCAAAGGTCGTTGAGAGTGCTCAAGCTGTCATTGGCGTCGGCGCCATCCCCTCCGAAGAGCCAGAAATTGCCATTCTTGTCGGTCCAGCTTGCGTCGTCCCCCCGGCTTCCGGGAATGTTTCCGGCTGCCGGCACTCCCAGCGTGCCGTAGACGCCGGGCGCAAAACATCCTAATCCACCGCAGGGTAGCGCACTTTCTCCGCCCATCCACGCCCATTGGTTCGTGGAAGGATCATATTGCCATAGATCGTTCAAATCTCCCTGATTGCTGTTGGCGTCATAGCCCTGGCCCCCAAAAAGCCAGAGATGACCGCTGCTGTCTGACCAATTGGCCATGCAGCATCGGCCTCCGGGAATGTTGCCGGCTGCGGGCTCGCCGAGCATGCCATACACGCCGGGCGGGTCGAGACTGCTTCCCCCACCCATCCATGCCCATTCGTTTGTAGAGGGAAAGTATTCCCAAAGGTCGTCGAGATACGTCAGAAGGACGCCGGGAATTGAGCCCCCAAAAAGCCACAGGTGGCCGCCGCTATCGGTCCAATTCGCAACCTTATCGCGGCTTCCGGGATTGTTTCCGGAAGCGGGCGTTCCCAACGTGCCGTCCACTGCTTGATGAAGACAGAACCCTTCTGGGCAATCGCTGCCTGCGGTGGTGCTTCCACCGATCCACGCCCATTCGTTTATGGAAGGATCGAACTCCCAAAGATCATTTAGAGCGCCGGGAACACCTATCGCGTAATAACCGTCACCCCCAAATAACCAGAAATGGCCGCTGCTATCGGTCCATGCGGCAGCGTTCCAGCGTCCGCCAGGGTTGTTTCCTGCGGCAAATGCTCCCTGAGTTCCATACACTGGGGCTTGGCCTTCGCCGCCCACAGGGGTCGTGCTGCTTCCACCCATCCAGGTCCATAGGTTCGCGGATGGGTCGAACTCCCAAAGGTCGTTGGGGAATCCCAAAACTCCATTGGCATCAAGGCCATAACCGCCGTAGAGCCAGAGGTGGCCACTTGTGTCGATCCAACTCGAAGTGGACCAGCGTCCTCCAGGGACATTTCCCGCAGCCGGCGTGTCCAGAGTGCCGTAGACCCCTGGCTGCCCGCAAAATGACGATGGCGAGCAAGTCACCGTGCTTCTTCCACTCATCCATACCCATTCGTTCGTTGATGGGTTGAATTTCCAAAGGTCATTGAAGAGGACGCCTTCTCCGTTTGCATCTACGTCCTGGCCGCCGAAGAGCCAGAGATTGCCGGCGGGGTCGGTCCAGCTGGTGGCGTTGTCTCGTCCTCCGGGAATATTCCCTGCAGCCGGCGTTCCCAGGGTGCCGTAGACTCCAGGGCTGCCAGAACTGCTGGCGAGGGTACTGCTTCCGCCCATCCAGGTCCATTCACTGAGGGCAGGCGTTTGCGCCCAGGCATACGAAGAGATGAGAACCAACGCAGGCAGGCAGACTAACAAGCGGAATGAGAGCAGGTAGCGCGTTCTCATTGGTGCGGACTCTCCGCACGTCACATTGAATTCTTACGATTGTAGCGCGCATGACCCTGCTGTTGTATTAAGGCGCCCGCTGGGCGTGCCCTCGCCCGATGTCGAACTGCTCACCATCGCAGCGAAGGTAATGAAGGCGCCCAGCATTACGGGATCCTTGCCGTTTACACTGAAGAAGTCCAGGGACGTTTGGGCTCTCGATCGTCCTGACGGATGTTTTGCTGGTTGCGTTACGCAATAGACAACCGGCCCGATTGCTGGATTTGGACAAAAATCTGCGCGGGGACGCCTGAACGGCGAAGCCTCCGGGCGAGGAGAACCGATCGGCAACGGAAGTGCGGAGGCATCGAAAAACATCGGTTGAGAGACTCCTGACAGAATAGCAACTTGCCTGATATCACCCCATCGAGATCTTTGACGGCGACGCGCTCGGGTTTCCGCCGGCTTTGTTGCTCACCCCAAACTACCGTGAGTCTCCAATCATTACGAAGGGCGCCCAATAGTGTGGATGCGAGTAGCCGGTCGATTTCAACAGATTCTCCTGCGCCAGTTGCAGAGCGATCGATTTGGATTTGTTCCCCGCGCCCGGCATCCCGAATCCCCATCTGCGGTAAAAGCTTTGCATGAAGGTTGCGGAGCTTTGGTCTGCAACCCTCCATTGCGTGACCACACTCGCGGGAGTTCCCGCAACAAAGAGAGCCCACGACAGGCCGACCGGGCCCTCGCCACCATAGATTGCGCCGCGCGCGGTATCACAAGCTGAAAGAATAACGAGATTGGCGCTCAAATCCTGATCGAGTATCTCACGGGCCTCGAGGATGCCGTTCTGAGGGCTGTCTGGCGAATCCTGAGCCAGCACGATGCCCGAATAAAGTGGATTCAAATTGTCATAAAATGCATGCGCTGCCAGGTGGATGGTCGAATACCGGCCCCACTCGCTTTTTATGGCTGACTTGGTAGCCTTCGATCCGATCAGCGGCGGGTCGACGCGCAGGCGGTGCTTCCTGGCGAGGCCGGCGATCAAAGTCGAAGTCCTTCTTTGGAATCACCCTGGCTGGCCGCATGTTTTCCTGCCCGATAGAGGATCTGGACCAATTCGGGCGTGACCAGTTCCCGCCTTGCAGCCATCAGGGCAGATCGTTCGGCCGCGGTCTTTGCGGCGATCAGGGCATCGGCCAACTGCTGTTCGGCTGGCGCGGTGCGCTCAATCTTGTCCCGCTCATCCGAATTCTGGGCGGCGGAGGCTGGAGCCAACCCAATAAGGAGTGCCGCCGCGCATAGGAAAAAGCAGATTCTCGATCTCGACAACGGTTCTCTCCCTCTTCACTTTTTCTGACGCCGCGCGGCCAGGTCCGCCAGCAGCTTATCGGGCAAATCGGACCTGGGATTGAGAGCCTTCAGGATGCGTAGTTGGTCAGCCGCATCGTCGTATAGCCCGTAGGTTTCATCCACGGCGGCCAGCAGCATTGGGGAATTGGCGAACTGTTTCTTGAGCGCGGCCACGGTCGAGAGCGTACTTGCATCCGGAATCACGAACGACTCGCGATCCGCGATTCTCAGTTCATCGGCCACGGTGGTTTCAACCTGCCAAGAGTATGTATGCCCGGACACCAGGCCGAGCGAATCCGGGGGAAATGAAAACTCCGTACTGGCGCCGGTGGGCCGGGTAAGAACCTCGCGATCATGCTCATCGGCCACGTAGAGCGTGTAGCCTTGATCGTTTGCCACGCCGGTCCAATGGAACGATGGACGGGTCGTTTTAACTGCCGAAGCCACCGGCGACAGCAGCACCGGCCCGGCTGCTGGAAATGGACAAAAAACTGCGTGGGAACGAAAAAAATTCATTCCCACCCGGCTGGCGGCGGGTTCAATCGCAGAAGGAACTGGGCCTCGGTTGAATTCCGCGCCGTAAGCAGTGTGCAAGTTCAGGAAGCGGTGAGCCGGTCAAGCGCATCTACGCCGGCAATGTCCCGCTGCGCACATTGTTTTGCTTTGCAACATATCTTCCTCTCCGGCCCGCAAAGCGCTTTCCTTCTTGTCCTGCTTTGCGTTAGTCAACAGAGCGAAGGGCATTCCCGCAACTGCCGCGCCGACAACGGCCGTTTCACCCTCCGAAACGTTTCTCGCGCCCATAGAATTCGGTCGGTTTTCACCGTCAAGCTGCTTACAATTCTCGTTGCTTGCATGTCTGCAACTCCGGTCTACGAACGCAGTCCATGGACTGCGTCCGCTGGCAGCAATGCGCCGCCTCAGTAACCCAACGGATGCGCCCCGGGCTGCCCCGAAATCAATACTGACGCAAGGAGAAGAGAAGTCAGATGAATAGGTCTGCTATTAACGCATCCATTGTCGAAGCCAGCGCGTTTCTTGCCTGGAATCGATTTTTCCTGCCGCCTTACGGTGACTGGACACCAGAAGATTGGCGACAGCGCGGCAGTGAAGCCGACGAGATCCGCGCCAGCCGGCTGGGATGGGATGTCACCGATTTCAATTCAGGGCGTTTTGAGTCGCTCGGACTCACGCTGTTTACCCTTCGCAATGGTTCTTTGACAGCCGGCAAGGCCGCCAAGAGTTACGCCGAAAAAATCATGTACGTTCGTCAGGACCAGGTCACGCCCTTTCACTTCCATTCCAGCAAGACCGAAGACATCATCAACCGGGGAGGCAGAGGCACGGGACGGTTGGTGGTGCGACTCTACAATTCAACTGAAGACGGAGGGTTTGCGAAAAGCGCCGTGACGGTGACCTGCGATGGAATTCGACGCCAGGTCAAGGCGGGAGGCACTGTGATCCTCGGCCCCGGCGAATCCATCACCTTGACTCCATATCTCTATCACACGTTTCATGCCGTGGATGGCCATGGCCTGATCGGCGAAGTTTCCTCGGTAAACGATGATGACAACGACAACCATTTCAAGGATCCGCTGCCCAGATATCCGGAGATCGTTGAAGATGAGCCGCCGTATCGCCTGCTCTGCAACGAGTACCAGAAGGCTTAGGCTGCGCGCCCTGGATTCGCCGCGATACAATCTGCCAAAAGGACGTGGTTGATGTCTCGTTGCCTGTTGCCGCTCCTGTTCTCCGCCCTGGCTTGTTGTGGAGCGGCGCAGTCCCTGTCTTCAAATCAGAAGCCGTCCGGGCAGCCGCCTGCTGGTTTCGTTTCCGTTTCGGAGACGCACTTTCAGGATGCTTCCGGCCGGCCGCTGTTGTTCCATGGCATTAACGTCGCTAATAAATCAAAGGACCAGGGATATACCGATAACATCACTCCGGCCGACTTCGCTCTGATCCGAAGTTGGGGAATGAATGCCGTCCGGCTATGCATTTTCTGGGATGGTCTTGAGCCGCAGCCTGGACATTTTGACGAGGCGTATCTCGAGCGGATCGAAACATTGGTCGGGTACGCCAAACAGCAGGGACTTTACGTGCTGCTGGACATGCACCAGGACCTGTACAGCGTGAAGTTCTCAGACGGCGCGCCGGCCTGGGCCACTCTCGATGATGGCAAGCCTTTTGCCAATAGCGATGAGTGGAGCGACGCCTATTACACGAGCGATGCTGTGCAGACCGCCCTGGATCATTTCTGGACCAACAGCCGGGCCCCGGATGGCGTGGGTCTTCAAGACCATTACGCGAAGGCCTGGCAGTTTGTCGCCGCCCGCTTCAAAAACGAGCCGGACGTTATTGGGTACGACCTAATGAACGAGCCGTTTCCGGGGCAGGATGCCGCGCGCATGGAACAGGCCACTCTGACGCGGCTTTCCGAACTTCTTGCCGCGCGCCCGGGCCAGCCGCACCCGTCCCCGAAGGATTTGTTTTCGATGGAGGGCACACCGGAAGGCAGAAAGCAGATCACGCAGTGGATGGGAGAGATGACCCTTTTCAGGGGTATGTTGCAGGCTGCAACACCTGTCATGCAGAACTTTGACCGTACGCGGTTGATGCCGATGTACGCGCGAGTTCGCAAGTCGATCCGGCAGGTAGATTCGAGACACATCCTGTTTCTGGAGCCGGCGATGTCGGCGAACCTGGGCATCCGCTCCGCCATTGCTCCGCTCGTCGATGAGCAGGGAATTCGCGATTCGCAGCAGGCCTATGCACCTCATGTTTACGACATTGTGGTTGACACGGCGCTTCTCGACTTGATGAGCAATAAGCGCATCGACCTGATCGTCCGCCATCACCATGAGTTCTCTGAAAAGAACCGGATGGCGATGCTGGTGGGCGAATGGGGAGCATTTTATTTGAACCCGGCCGCGGTTGAACCAACCCGCTACATTCTGCGCCAGATTGAAGGCGTTGAAAGCGGAGATATGTTCTGGGCCTACCGCCGGGAACTGGCCGATTGGCCTGGACTGGAAGCACTCAAGAAGCACGGCGCACGGAATTGACGCAATGTGAGGGGTCACGAAGCGTGTCTCCTTTGCGCAAAATGGAAAGGCACAAGATGAAATTGACCTCGAGAAGAAGCGTGCTGGCGGGGCTTTTGGGGATGGTTCTGGCTGCTTCAGTGCTCCATGCGGCAGATTCGCCGCAAGGAACAAAAAGCACAGTATTCCAAATCGGAACATTCGATCGTTCCTCTGCTGAGTTTGCATCCGGGAGCCCGAAGCAGAATGTGAATTTCATCGTCACTCAAAGCGATCCCGCGAAGGACTGGTTTGGCGCGCAACCGGCGGTGCTCGGTTCGAAACAGGAGCCCCAGGAAACGCCCATACCATCCGCGCCGCGGGCCATCACATTTTCGCTGCAGGGTCCGTCGGCCAACAACTACCGGCTTCATATCGCCCTGTTGATTGAGAGCCCAAGCGTGCCGGCTATCAAGGTGGAGATCAACGGCAAGACCGGGATGTTTTATCTGCACCCGCGGCTCGACTACAACAATGGTGACCAGTGGGATTCGTTTTCGCCGGCATATTCCTCCGCCGATGTGGAGTTCGATTTTCCTGGGAGCTATCTGCATCAAGGGAGCAACCGAATCGCGTTGCAGATGGTCGAGGAGGCGGAGGAAGAGGTTCCGGAAGCCGGGGTGAATTACGACGCAATCGAGCTTGACAGAGTGGCGCGCAGCATGGCCGGCAAAGCCTCATCGGCGCAAATAACTCCGACCATTTTCTATCGCCAGCAAAATGGCGGACTGATGGAAAGCGTGGAAGCCTTTATCCCCTGCTCCGCGCGAACCGACCCGGGGAACATGGCCGAACTGGCTATGGCCGGGAAAACTTATCGTGCCGCCTTGCATGGCGGATGCGACTTCGGAGAAGAGAGAGTCGAATTCCCGGTGCGCGAATTTCCGCCGCAGACCGAGGCCCAACTGACTGCAAAAATCAATGGGCAAACGCGGCATTACCGCCAATCGATCGATCCTGCCAAGAAGTGGACGATCTTTGTTGTTCCTCATATTCATGTGGACGTCGGGTATTCCGATTACCAGGCCAAGGTTGCGGCTATCCAGAGCCGAACCATCGGCGAAGCCATGGACATGACTCAGAAGCATCCTGATTTCCGTTTCAGCCTGGACGGGGAGTGGGACCTGCAGCAGTTTCTTGAGACGCGCAACCAGGCTGAGCAGCAGCGCGCGATTGAGGCGATACAAAAGAAGCAACTGTTTGTCCCGGCGCAATACGCCAATTTGCTCACCGGCATTCCAACCGCGGAAACGCTGATTCGCTCCATGTATCCGAGCGCCAATTTCAGCAGGAAATACGGAACGCCGCTGGACTATGCGAATATCACGGATGTTCCCTCGTTCTCGTGGTCGTATGCTTCCATCCTTGCGGCCTCCGGCATTGGCTATCTGGCCAGCGGCAGCGATAACTACCGGGCCCCGGTATTGCTCCAGGGCCGTCTCAATGAACGCGCGCCGGCATGGTGGGTGGGTCCCGACGGCAAGAAGGTATTGCTATGGTATTCGCGGCACTATATGCAAATGCAGATGCTGTTTGGATTGCCTCCGTTGCTGTCGGCAGGCCATGACACGCTGCCCTTGTTCCTCGAGATGTACGGAAGCGCGGACTATCATGCGAATTCGACCATCATCTTTGGCACCCAGGTAGAGAATACGGATCTATATCCTCAGCAGGCTGAGCTTGCTGAGAAATGGAATGCCATATATGCGTTTCCGCACCTGCAGTACTCCGGATTCCACGAGGCCTTGCAACATATCGAAAAACAATTTGGCGACACCATCCCGACAATCCGTGGCGATGGCGGGCCGTATTGGGAGGATGGCGCGGCCTCCGATGCATATTACCTGGGAATGGAGCGCTGGAGCGAAGCACGCGGTCAGACGGCGGAGAAATTGGACACGCTGGCAGGGCTCGTGAATCCTCTTCTCAAGACGGATGCTGCCGAACTGGGCCGCATGTGGACCAACATGGTGCTGGCGGATGAGCACACCTTCGACTCATGGAACAGCGTCTCAGACCCGGCCAGCATGGAGGCCGTCGATCAGCTCAAGATCAAAGAACAGTTTGCCGTGAATGCCGCGGCGCAGGTGGATTTTGTAACCCGGCGCAGCATGGCCAACCTGGCGGACGCGGTCCCGGCCGGTTCGGGAAGCATAGTGGTTTTCAACACGCTGAACTGGAAGCGAAGCGGAACAGTGACGGTGGACCTGAATAAGACCGATGAGATCGTAGATGTGCCGACCGGCCAGACCGTTCCTTTTGAGATCGTGTCCAGCGGCGACGGTTTTATCCGCGCAAGATTCACTGCCCAGTCTGTTCCGGCGCTTGGCTACAGGGTATATCGCGTGCAAGCCGCAAAGAAGGCGGCGCCCGACCCCGCAACAGAACAGGGCTCGACGCTTGAGAGCCCGTTTTACAAAGTGCAACTGGATCCGGAGACCGGCGCGGTTCACAGCATCTACGACAAGCAACTGCAGCATGAGCTCGTAAGCCAGGAAAGCCCCTATCGTTTTGGAGAGTATCTCTACGTGACCGGAGGCGATAAGAGTCCAAACACGATTCTCGTCTATAGTCATGCGCTTCCCAAGCCGCAACTGGAGATTCACCCCGCGCACGGCGGCCGCATTGTATCCATCGCGCACACACCCGACGGAATGGTTGCACACATGGAAAGCGAGGACTTGAATACGCCTTCGATCAAAGCGGAGATTCGGTTGTTCAATGACCAGAAGAGAATTGAATTCACTGAGGAGCTCGACAAGAAGGAGGTTTACAGCAAAGAAGCCGTCTACTTTGCGTTTCCTTTTGCCATGCGCCAGCCGCAGTTTCAGTACGAGGTTCAAAACGGAGTTGTCGACCCTGCGAAAGACATGTACGCCGGCGCCGGCCACGAGTGGTTCTCGGCGCAACATTGGGTTTCAGCGGCGCAGGATGGCGTATCGGGCAGCGTGTTTCCGCTTGACGCTCCGTTGGTGACATTGGGCGATATCAATCGCGGTGAATGGCCGGAACAATTTGGCAAACGACCTGGGAGCATTTTCTCCTACGTGATGAACAACTACTGGAATACGAATTATCGAGCCGGCCAGGGAGGACATTTCAGCTTCCATTACATGGTGACCAGCGCGCCCACAACCAACGCGGAAGACTTGAGCCGCATGGGTTGGGAAGAAATTTCGACCCTGGAGGCGGACGTCATCACCAGCCAGGACAAGGCCCAGGTTGCTTCGCCGGCGAAGCCGGAATCTGCGCAGAACCTGAACGGAGCGATGGAGAGTCTGCTGAGTATTGACGACCCAGGCGTGCTGCTGGAAACATGGAAGCCCGCAGAGGACGGAGACGGCACGATCCTCCGCTTTCTCGACTTTGGCGGAACACAACGAACCGTGTCTGTCAGGATTCCATGGATGCATCTGGACCACGTTTGGAAGACGGATGCCCTGGAACGCGGCCAGGAGGCCGTATCAATGAACGAGGACGGCGGGTTTAATCTCACCATCGGCCCTCACGAGATTGTCACGCTGCGCGCCATAGGGGTGCGGAGATAAATCGGAACCGCCAAGGAAAGGCCTATGCCGAAGAAGACGCTGTGCCTGCTTGCACTGATCGCTGCGTTGTTGCCATCGACAGTTGCCGTGGCCCAAACCGCCGCAAAGACATCGGAAGAACACGACGTGGAAATGAAGACCCGCGACGGCGTCACTCTGCGCGCGGACATTTACCGCCCGACGACCGACGGCGACTTTCCTGTGCTGCTGCAGCGGACGCCTTACGGAAAAGGCCCGGTGGCCGACGTAGCTCAAAAGGCAGTTGCGCGCGGCTACATGGTGGTGGTGCAGGATGTGCGCGGGCGCGGCGCTTCTGAGGGCGAATGGTATCCGTTCAAGCACGAGACCGACGACGGCTTCGACACCATTGAGTGGGCAGCCGGCCTGCCATATTCCAATGGCAAGGTGGGTATGTTTGGCGGTTCCTACGTCGGAGCTACTCAAATGCTCGCCGCCATCGGTCATCCTCCACATCTGGCGGGCATCTGCCCATTCGTCACCGCCAGCAACTACCACGATGGCTGGGTTTACCAGGGCGGTGCATTCGAGCAGGCGGTCAACGAGTCATGGACAACCGCGCTCGCCCAGCAAACGATCAGCCGGGCCGTTGCGCCGGATAACACTGCCTTGACTGACTTGTCGATATTCCCATTGAGGCAGTATCCGCTCTTCAAGCCGAGGTCCGTTCCAGACAGCGGAGGTCTTACCCGCGCCTTTGCTCCCTACTTTCTCGATTGGCTCGATCATCCGGCCTATGACGACTACTGGAAGCAGTGGTCGATCGAGGAACACTTTGCGTCGATTCAGGTTCCCGCGCTCACCATCGCTGCCTGGTACGACATATTTCAAGGCGGCGCGCTGCGCAACTACGCGGGGATCAAGGCCCACGGCGGCTCCGAAGCGGCTCGCAACGGGCAAAGACTGCTGGTCACGATCGGCGGCCACGCCGGCTCCGGCCGCAAGATCGGCGAAGTGGATTTTGGTCCGGAAGCGAACAAGTTCGACGACACAAAAGCCATGCTCGACTGGTACGACTACGTGCTTCAGGGCAAGCAGAATGAATATGCCAGCGGAAAGCTGGTCAGGATTTTTGTAATGGGCGAAAATGAGTGGCGCAATGAAGATGCGTGGCCATTGGAGCGTGCAAGAGAGACACATTATGCGCTTCATTCGGCGGGCAAGGCGAATACCGCGTCAGGCGACGGCTCTCTCTCCACCGCTTCCCCGCAAACTGAAGCGCCCGACAGCTATCTCTACGACCCCGCGAATCCCGTTCCCACCACCGGCGGCCAGTTGTGCTGCGACCTGGTGCACCTTGCTCCGGGTCCGAGAGACCAGCGGCAGGTGGAGCAGCGTCCGGATGTGCTCGTCTATTCCACGCCACCCCTCGAACAAGACCTGGAAGTGACCGGACCGGTGACTCTCGACCTCTATGCCGCGTCGTCCGCCGTCGATACGGACTTCACCGCCAAGCTAGTCGACGTGGGCCCCGACGGCTTTGCGCGGAATCTTACCGATGGCGTACTCCGCGGGCGCTACCGCGAATCCACGAGCGTAGCCAGGCCTATCGTTCCCGGCCGCATTTACGAGTACAAGATTGATATGTGGTCCACCAGCAACGTGTTCCTGAAGGGGCACACGATTCGCGTTGAAGTCTCCAGCAGCAACTATCCGCGCTTCGATCGCAATCTGAATACCGGCAAGGATCCGGGCACGGACGCCACAGTTCTGAAGGCGACTAACACCATCTACCACGATCACGCTCATCCCAGCGCGCTGATACTGCCGGTAATTCCGAGATAGGGAGCGTAAAAGCAGGGCGGTGATTACATGGCGGCATTCAATCCGATCTGGACATCTTTGTCTGAGTCGTTTTGTATTTTGGCCGCGCCGGTAAACACGTTGCCTGCAATCACCGCGCGGTTCACGGCTTTTCCGAGCCGGATATGCTGCTTGTCCTCGAGAAAATTGCATCCCCGAATGAGCACGCTGCCCGAGGCGGCCTGGATGGCCGCGCGATCTCCCGCCTCTCCCCATTTCACGAACGTGCAATCGCTGAAGGCCACGGTGCCCTTGCCGGCAATCTTCGCGATTTGATTGCACGGTCCCCAGAACGCGCTGTTGCTGAAGCGAACCACTCCCGAATTGGTCTCGCGTACCTCAACCATGGTCGGATCGTCTCCATGAAACGAGGTGAACTCCGCGTTGGCGATCAGCAACGCGAATGGAGCGCTTTGCTCCACCAGAACTGCGCGGTTGCAGTCGTCCGCCCCGATGCCCAGAAAATTTCCATTGCACACGCCGGTGGCACTCGCGACGAATTTGTAACCGGCGCGGTAACCGTAGCAGAAGGTATTCAGCACATACTCCCAATCAGCGCGGCCAAAGATAAACGCTTCGCCATTCTCGATTTGCCACTGGTAGGCCTTGGTGTGCAGGCTCCACCAGGGATTGAAATGAACGTTCTCAATACGGCCAATATCGTAGATGTCGTCTACCCAGATGCCGCGGCGCAGCGGCTGGCCACTTATGTTTCTTATGTTGTGGCGCTCGTTTTGGCTGGCATCAATGCCCTGATAGGGATTGAGAAGCTCCACATCGAATGCCGCCGGGTTCTTGCCCCTCATGGCAATCGCCCACGGGTACGCGAGCGGAGTTCCATCCTCGATCTGCTCGGGATAATAGATGGTGAGGCCGGCAACGGAGCTGTTGGTATTCAGCGTGAGAAATGGTGTGCCGTCTTCGTTTCCACGTCCCCCCGTCACGTACAACGCGGTTCCGTCGTCGCCCGGCTTCGCCTGTCCTTTGTCCCTGATCCCGGTATGAGCCGGCACGCAGCTATACGAGCCCCGCAGCGTGACTCCATCAGGAACGGTGAGCGAACCGCGCAGCAAGTACCGTCCCGGAGGGGCATAGACGCTGCCGCCGCCTGCCTTGAAAGCGGCATCCAACGCGTGCTGGAAAGCCGCCGTGTCGTCAGTCGCCGCATCTCCGGCGGCGCCAAAGCTCCTGACGTTGAACGGGAGCGGGCTCTCCCCATGGCTGTGCCCAGTTGCGTGCGCCGTCTGCGGCACACTTGCCAGGGTCATCATTCCAGCGGCAGCTCCGAGCGATAACATCTGCCGCCGTGAAGCAAACCTCAAATCACCAATGCTCATCTTCGCCTCTCGCGCTTTGTTTAACCGAGTTGATCAGGGAGCACGACCAGCCGCTGCAGCGCAGCCTGACTGGTTGTCGATGTGCGGTGCTCAATGCTTCGCTCCCGAATGCATCCAGGCGTCATTCGGGTAAATCTTGTTCACGTTCTCCGGAGTAACCAGTTCATGTTGCGTAAAAACTGCAGGAGGCACGCGCTTTTTCTCCAGGATTTCCATGGCCAGCTTGATCAGCTGCTTGCCGTAGGTTTCAGGGAAATATGCAACCGAGCCGATGAGCCGGGTAAACGGTCTTCTCAGTTCCTGCCTTGCCTCGATGCTCGCATCCTGGCCTACAATTGCGCACTCGCTCTCCAGGCACATATCGCGAAACGCCTGAAGCGCGCCAAGCGCCGTCGAATCGTTCACCGCCGCTACCAGGACCCGCTTTCCTTTGCGCCGCCGCAAGTGCTTCCTTATCGTATCGAGCGTAAACGCGAATTGACCTCCCTTCGTGTCGTAATGGCAGGATGGGGCATTCCGAATCTCGGGCATGAATTCGATGAGGCCATCGGACATTCCCGTCAACCTGCTATTCAAAAGCGGTCCCGCGGCATCTACTCCCAGGTAGATGACCTGCGCCACCTCGCCTTGCCAATTTCTGAGCGCCCACCGGGCCAAATGGCGTCCGGCGATGCGCCCCGCCTTGTAGTTGTCAGCGCCGAAATAAAAGCAGCCCGGATGCGGGATATCGACCGCTATGAACGGAATTCCAACGTCCAGGAACATGGCGCCGATCTGAGAAGCCACATTGACGTTGATCTGGGAATCAATCACCAAATCCACTTTCTCCGCGACAAATCGATTTGCGTTCTCCAGGGCTACGCGGGGACTGAATTGGTTGTTCAGAACCACAAGGTCTATGTCGGCCGCGCTCGCGGCACTCAGCAAGCTGTCCGTGACGATCCCAGTGAAGGGAAGCAGGTTGCTTTGCGAGGCGTAGCCGATGCGGAATTTTCTGGTGCGGACAGGTTGCAGCCGCGACCGGTAGCCCTGCTTGCCGGCCCTGTCGACGAGGCCGGTTTCAACCAGAGTTTCGAGCAGGCGAAAAACTGTTCCCTTGTCGAGGCCAGTACGCTCCACCAGGACTCGCAGCGCAAGAACCTCGGACGAAGACGAAAACGCCTTCAGTATGGCGGCCGCACGCACCACCGACCGAACCGTGTACGACGGTTTCTCGGGCGGGCGCGATCCCGCGTCGATGGTATTGGACTTCATGGGGTGAAATACTATATCCAGGCTGCCGGGACTGACAAGCCGCTGTCATTCAGAGTTCCGGGCCAGGAAATGCCAACCTGGAATCGGCGGGCCACGCATCGCCGGTTTCATGGCATGAAACGCGCGGCGTCCGCGCATTTCCCACAATCAGCAGCCGCCGGATTCGCATATCATGCCTCTTGAACTTGCCGGGGCCGGTGCTGTGACGCCGCGATTTAGCATTGCCTGGAATCATCAGGGCGCCGCGCCGGCCTTAATCTCATCGCACACAGCCACCGCTGGCTGCCCATGGAGATGCGTGGAAAAGACTCTCGATCAAAAACTTGCCGCGTTGAAAAGTAGTCCGGGCAGCCGGGTTTTCATCCTCGCGGATGCCAAGGATGCCGACATGGCATTCGGCATCGCATCGCCAGGGAGGAGTCGAGATGGAAGAACGCGCTCGCTGGCAGAGTATCGGGACCAGATGCGTCAAATCGTCTCCCAGGGACTGGTGGATATCATGCTCATGTCCGCCAGCACATCGGAGATACTGACGATTCAGGAACGCATCTTTGACGCTTCGCCAGTCACTCCCGCCGTTCGCGCCAACGATTCGACGGATATACATATCGTCCGCGAATCGTGCTGCCCGCAGGCGCCGTCGCGTCCGTTCGCTTCAGCGACTCTCGACCACATTCAGGCCGGCAAGAGCCCCTGTTCGGAATCGGAGCGCAGTCGCGGCGCAAATCTGGGTCTCTATTCTGTCACGTTCAACAACGACCCGGACCACGACCTCAGGGTCATGGAAGCCTACAAAGAATTCCGCCTGGAAGCCGAGGAAAAGCGATTCAGCCATTTTCTTGAGGTATTTCATCCCAACGTGCCGTTCAAAGTCCACGGCATCGCGCCCGAGAAGATTCCATATTTTGTAAATGATCATATTGTGCGTCTTCTGGCCGGAGTGACCTCGTCCGCCCGGCCTCGCTTTCTGAAAATCCCTTATGCCGGTCCGGGGCCGCTGGAGGAACTATGCGCATACGATCCATCCCTGGTGGTTGGAATACTGGGCGGCTCGGCAGGCACTACGCATGATGCATTCGCCCTTCTGTACGAGGCAAAGCGCCATGGAGCGCGGGTTGCGCTGTTCGGCAGAAAGATAAACGCCGCAGAGGAGCAGCCGACGTTTGTTCAATATCTGCGCCTGGTGGCGGACGATCAACTGCTGCCCGCGGAGGCCGTGAAGGCATATCACGGGGCGCTTCAGGCAATGGGAATCAACCCGCATCGCGCACTGAAACTCGACCTGGAGCTGACTGCAACCTTGACAAATTACGCAGGCGCGTAAATCGGCGCTGAACGGAATATGGATATGAACAAGCAATACGACGTACTTGGAATTGGAATATCTGCAGTTGACGATTTGCTCTATGTTTCGAATTATCCGCCGCTGGATCGCAAGGTACCGATCCAAGGCAGCTCGCGCCACGGCGGCGGACCCAACTGCACGGCCATCGCCGCCGCCGGCTCGCTTGGAGGCCGCGCCGCATATGTGGCGCGATTTGGCGACAACGAACTCTCCAGGTTTATAGAATCCGTGCTTCAGCGCCACGGAGTCGATATCTCACATATTGTTCCGGACCCGTCGGGCGGACCGTACCACAGCATTATCGTGGTCGACAACTCGGGACATCGCAATGTCTTCTACGACCCTTCGCTTTACCGGATCGTTGCCCCGGACGATCTGCCCGGCGGGCTGATTCAGTCCGCGGCCATCGTTCTGCTCGATCACATCACTGAGCCATCCCTGCTTGGGGTCGCCGAGAAGGTGCACGCCCTGGGCGTACCGATATTGGGAGACATTGAAGGCTGTTCCGAATCCGCCAAGGATCTTGCCGCTCTGACCGACTACCTGATCGTTCCCAGAGAGTGGGCTCATTGGGCCAGCGGCGAATCTGATCCGCGCGAGGCGTGTGCGCACCTGGCCCGGACAGAGCGTCTGGCGACGGTTGTGACCGATGCCGCAGGCGGCTGCTATCTCAGCTCAATCCAGTCTTCAGTGGTGCGCCATTTCCCGGCTTTCAAAGTCGATGTCTTTGATACGACCGGATGCGGCGACACATTTCATGGAGGCTTTGCGCTGGCTGTGGCGAGGGATCTTGCGGTGGAGGATGCGGTGGTGTTTGCGTCCGCAGCGGCAGCGCTCAAGGCCTGGGCGGCCGGAGGAAAGCGCCGCGGATGGGACGCACTTCCCACCCTCAATGAAGTGTCGGAGTTTCTCCAGGCTAACCTAAAGGAGCCAGAAAAAGCTTCGTTGCTGGAGAGGCTTGAGAACCTTGAGGGTCCGGCGCGGCCGGCGAATTAACCTAATTCTGTTTCAGCTTGCGCGCGCAAGAAAAATGAGGATGAGGAAAATGAAACTTCGCGGAATTGCTCTGTTTGTCGTGGCTTTGATTGCGGGTTCAACCTGCCTGAACGCGGAATCCTATCCGGATGCGGTGATCCTTCAGGAGACTGGATTTCCTTCTTCTGATTCGTCTGTTCCTTCCGCGTCGATGTTGAGTGCCGTGTTGCCGGGCGCGCAAACGGTCTCAGCGGCGGAGCTGCCGGCAGCGATTTCAAAGGCCGATTGCACGCTGATGGTATTGCCCTACGGCTCGGCTTTTCCTGAAGACTCCTGGCCGCAGATTCTTGCTTATCTGAATCGGGGCGGGAACCTGCTGGTGCTGGGCGGCAGACCCTTCACACGCGCCGCCTATCGCGATTCGTCCGGCTGGCATCTGCGCGACTACAGCGTGAGATTCATTCGCGAGCTGGGCATCGACAATTACACCACCGTGCCTGGATCCGAGGGACTTCAGTTCCAGCTCAACAGCGAACTGGTGGCCAGGCTTCAGCCGTTCGCATGGAGCCACGCCTTCAGCCCCATCGTTCACCTGTCGTATGAGCAGACGAATGACGGCATTGGAGCAGCGGGCTATCTGAGCGCGCGACTCGATGCGTTTGCCTGGAGTGTGCGCGACGAATCGCAGATCTCCGCGCCCGCAATACAAATTGATCACCTGCGGGAACGCTTTCAGGGCGGGCGATGGGTGTTTCTCAATGCCGAATTGCCTTCGTCATTTTTTGAGAGCGATCGAGCGACGCAAGTGCTTTCAACACTTGCAGGATCGGCCCGGCGAGGCGCGGAGGAGTTTATTGTGAGGCCGTCGCTGCCACTGTACCTGCCGGGCGAGAGCGTTCCGCTGGAAGTGAGCTGGCTCGGCAAGGCGGCGACAGACGCCAAGCTGACGGTAGAGATCAAAGTTGCGTCCGAAACAGATCCGTCGCAAGCATCCACCACGAATATCGATCTCCCGAAAGATGGCACTGCGATGCTGTTCGCGGTAAAGACCAGGGGATTTCATGTGATTGAGGCGCGTTTGATGGAAGGCTCCAAATTGCGGGCCATCTATCATTCCGGATTTTGGATTCACGACGAGGATTATCTGCGCTCCGGTCCCAGGCTCACAGCCAACCAGGATTACCTGCTGGTAGATGACAAGCCGCTGGCAGTTGTTGGCACGACTTATATGGCAAGCGATGTGCAACGCATGTATTTCGAGTACCCCAACGCATACGTGTGGGATCGCGACATGGCGCAGATAAGCTCGGCCGGCGTCAACATGCTGCGCACCGGTTGGTGGACCGGATGGAAGCATTTCATGGACGAGAACGGCGTTCCCTCTGAAGGCGCGCTGCGCACGCTCGAAGCTTTTTTGATGACCGCGCGCAAATATAACCTGCCGGTGCAGTTTAATTTGTTCGCGTTCATCCCCGACGTGCTGGACGGCGAGAATTCCTACCTCGATCCGGTTGCAGTGGGAAGGCAACAGACTCTCGTGGCAGGCCTGGCGCGCCGCTTTCACGACGTGCCTTTTTTGGCCTGGGATCTGATCAACGAACCAAGCTTCTCAAAGAACCTGTGGACGCCACGTCCCAACGGCGACGCCATCGAACTGGCCGCTTGGAATGGCTGGCTGCGGCAAAGGCATCCGGACTTCAAGGTGCTGGCGCACGATTGGAATACTCCGCAGCTGCCGCCCGCGGAATCCGTGCCTCTTCCAACGACGGGCGACTTCAGCGCCGCCGACATCGGAACGGACCCCGGCACGGTCAAGCTTTACGACTTTTATGAATTTGCGCAGGAGACATTCTCTAACTGGACAGGGGAAATGCGCACAGCCATCCGTAGCGCTGGATCAACGCAGTTGATCACCGTGGGCCAGGATGAAGGGGGAGAGGCCGACCGGCTTTCGCCCGCCTTCTACGCCGCTCATTTGGATTTCACCACCAATCATTCCTGGTGGCACAACGATTCGCTGCTGTGGGATTCGCTGGCTGCCAAGCAGCCCGGCTTGCCCATGCTGATCCAGGAAACCGGCATCATGCGGCAACTCAACATGGACCTGGTCGCACGGCGAAGCCCGGAGAGCACAGCTGCGCTGCTGGAACGGAAGTTTGCGCTCTCGCTGGTTCAGGGCACCGGCGCGATCCAGTGGCTCTGGAACACCAACGATCACATGATCAGCGGCAACGAAGTTCAGATCGGCATCCTGCGTTCCGACCGGACTGAAAAGCCGGAAGGGCAGGTGATGCGCGGCTTTGCGCGGTTCTCGCAGGCCGCCAGCGCCAGCTTGTTGAATCCCCAAAGGCCCGATGTCGCAATCGTAACTTCGCAGGCCGAGCAGTTTTCATCGATGCAAGTTCTGGAGATCGAAGCACAGCGCAACGCCGTGATTGCCGCCAGTTATTACGACCGGATTCCGGTGGAGATGATCGCTGAGAATCAGCTGCCAAAGCTCGGAAACCCGAAGCTTGCCATATTGCCATCTGCGCAGGCACTGAGTTCGCAAAGCTGGGAGTTGCTTCTCAATTACGTTCGCGCCGGGGGAAATCTCCTGGTTACCGGTTCGGTCGACCGCGACGAGTATTTTCACCGCGTGAGCCGCGCAGCGGAACTGTTCCCCGGGGCGCAGACGAAGCCTCTCACTGCGCGGGAAAACACGCTCTCCATTGGCGGGGCAATGATCGATGCAACTTACAGCGGGATCCCGGCAACCTGGATGGAAGCATTGCAATGGAAAGATGGAACAAATGAGGTAAAACAGGCGGCGTACGGAAAAGGGAAAGTATTCTGGGCCGCTTATCCGGTTGAAGCAGCCAGAAATCTGGATGCGGCTGCCGGAGTTTATCGCGGCGTATTCGCCGAGCTCAATATTGAACCGGGCTTCGAGCTGCTTGCAAAACTCTCTCCCGGAGTACTGATCTATCCAACGCAACTCGAGGATTCAGTTCTTTACGTGATGGTGTCTGACAGCGCGGATGACGCGGATATCGCCCTGCGCGATAAAGCCACCGGCGCGACGCTCAAGCTGCATCTTCTCTCGGAACGAGCCGCAGTAGCGTTGATCCGCAAGCCGGATGGAAAGGTGATTGCGGAGTACGGTCTTGATTCAACTGCAGATTTGCGCTGAAGCTTTCGGCAGGTTGGCCGAGTTGTGGTTACTTGCGCTTCCAAGTCAGGCCGTCGATACTCGTCCAACGCTCGCTGGTGTCGGTGGTGATCTCGAATACCGGAACGGGCTTGCCAGCGGCTGGAGCTTTGGCCGCCAGTTTCTTGTCGACAGACGAACTCTCCGACGGCTGAATCTCGGCTTGCGCCATCAGCCCTAGATTGCCCCCATAAAAGTTTAATTGAGGAAGTAGAGCGGCCTTCACGGCCCTGCCCTGCCACTCAACAGAAACAGCCTGCCAGTGCGCGCCGGAATCGTTGCTCTGAAATACCGCGTTGCCGGAGTCGATGGCCACCATCAAGCGTCCATGCGTGGCCAATGAAAGAACCGGAAGGCCGCCGGGCAGCAAAGGCAACAGCCTTGTGGCGGACGCATTCACCGATACGACGTTCATGCTCGAAGCGTCTGCCGGCATGATAGCCGGAGGAGCGGCGTTTACCAATGCGATCGTCTGCGAGGCCAAGGCAGGAGGGGCAGAGGCGTTTTCATGCGTCACCAAATAGCCGGACGGCTGGATTGTGGTTGCAGCGGCTTTCGGGGCCGCGCTCTGCAGGCGAGCTTCTTCAGTGTCCGGGAGCCGCTGCGTGTTGACAGCTCCGCCAAAGGCGGCGCCCGCAACTGGAGCGAACGCCGAACCGACATTCATACTCTGCTGCTGAGCTCCGGGTAACGGAACTGTGGGCGCTGGAGAGATTCTTGCGGCAGTGTTTAGATTCCGGCGTTCCATTGGCAGCGAATTAAAGTCCTGTGCTCCTGCGGATTCGACGCTTTGCGACGCCGCAATTCCTCTCTGCCGCGAGGTGGTTTTTTTCTCCTGTATGGGCGGAGATTTTTGAGACGGCGCGGCGACTATCGACGCAGTGGCTTGCGCAGACGGCTGAATGTTTGCGGGAGGTTGAGAAACGGCCATCTGCGCCGGGCCGGTGAGACGGCTATTTGCCGGGCGGTTGATGTAGACGATGAAGAGCGCAAGCGCGGCTACTGCCACCATTGCGGGCACGAAGACGATCCAGGAAGAGAACCACGGCCGGCGCGCGGTTTCGGCTACCGGCTTTTGCGGCACAGCGGCCGGAGGCAACGCCAGCGCGACCGTGGCGCGGCAATCAGAACACACGGCTAGGTGCGCCAGCACATCACCGCGCTCATGCACAGGCAAAGCCTGTTCCATGAAGGCGCTGAGTTGGTCAGCGTCAGGATGTTGCCCGGATTGAAGCAGTTCGCTCATATTCAGTCGGATGCGGCGGTTGTGGCCGAGGCCGTTTGATTGGAGAACGCGGCAGTTTGCGAAGTTTGCAGCAGCGCGCGCAGGTTTATTTCAATGTCGCGCGGATCGACGCCGAGAGCTTCCTCGGCTGCCGCCCGGCTCAGACCGGATAAGCAGAGGTTGCGAAGCAGTTGGTTGCGCAGCGATGCCAAGAGACGCTTGAGCCGCCGGCTGACGGTGGCCTCGTGAACTCCAAGGGTGCGGGCAATCTCAAGGAGCGTCTGGCGATCGAGATAATAGGCAACCAGCAGAAATCGGTCTTCGGGATCAAGACTCTTCAGCGTGCGGCCGACCGCTTCGGTGAGGATCGCTGCGCCGGCGGTTGCTTCCACTGGAGCCGCAGCGACGTGTGCAATCGGCGGGCTATCGATCTCGTCGAGGGGAGATTCGCGCCAAGTGCGGCGGTGGTGATCCCTGAACCGCTGCACGAGCGTGGTGCGCAGCCAGCCGATCAGCGATCCGCGGCCGGAGTACGTGGCCAGCGGTGAGCGCCGCTCGCCGTCGAGCAGGCGCAAGCCATACAGCTCGGCATAGAGCGAGTCAGCCAGTTCTTCGCCCAGCGTGGCGGAGCCGGTGATGGCTACCGCAGCGTGGACGAGGGTAGCGCGATATTGTGCCAGGAAACGCTCCCATGCAATTTCGCGTCCGAGTGCGCAGGCATGAGCCAGAGCAAGTTCGGAGTGATGCAGCCCTCGGAAAAAGGCTGTCTTCTGGCTGGAATCGGGAAGAATGCCGGGTGGAAGGCCGTGATTAACCTTTGCGCCCACCGAAGCCAGGATCGAGCCGAACTCCGCCGGGGTGAGGCCGCAGGCTTCCCCTTCCGCGCGAATCCAGAGCTCCTGAAGCAACATGGGCGATGGCCCGGGGAAATGAAGAGCCGACTCCGGGGCCGCGGCAGACGGCTGCCCGGCCTGAACCGGCAGAACGAGTTCGCCCGGTTTGGAAGATGCCGCGTCCACGCTCAGAGAATACTGCATCCGCGGAGGGTTTGGGTTTCAGCGGCAGCTTACTCCGCCGGCATGACCGGCAGACTGATGAAGCTGGCGCCGCTTGGCGTATGCCACACTCGCTCGGTCGCCTTCTGGTAATCCGCCGGCTTGGCATCGAATATATTCGTCACAAAAGTCTGCGGGTTGCGGTCATACAAGGGAAACAGGCTTGACTGCACCTGCACCATGATGCGATGGCCCGGCTTGAAGACGTGATTCACCATGGGCAGTCCGAATTGGTAGAGGAGCGGCTGGTCCGGCGTTATCGCTTGGGGATGCGAGAAGCTGGTGCGATAGCGGCCGCGAAAGATGTCGGTTGCGATGGGCAGTTCATAGCCGCCCATTGGCGCGTCGTATGGATACGCGCCCGGATACACGTCGATCAGCTTCACCACCCAGTCGCTGTCTGTACCGCTCGTCGATGCATAGAGATTCACCTCCGGCCGTCCGCCCAGGCGCAGCGGAACGGTCAGCGGATCGGTAACGAAGGTGAGCACGTCGGGGCGGCCATCGACAAAGCGCTGATCGTGCACCAGCCAGGTTCTCCAGACATCACCATCGGTGACAACGTATGGCCGCGGCGAAAACGGAACCGGTTTGGCCGGATCGGAGATGTACTCGGTATAGCGCCCGCCGCCAGCTGCCGGCTCGTCAAACGACAGCTTACCGCCGGCTTCAAGATAAATCGGCCTGGACTTGTTCGGGCAGCCGTTCTCGCAGCTCATCGGCCACCGGGTGAAGCGGTCCCAGTGGTTTTCGCCGGTGTTGTACACCAGCACCGGCGGCGTGTCGGCCCTGGGCGCGCCGTCGACCAGATATTGCGTGAAAAACGGCAGCAGAATGTCGTGACGATACTGGCGAGTGGTATCGCCCGTCCACTGCAATGGGCCCAGCGACCATCCCGCGCGGTTCACTTGGCTGTGAGACCAGGGGCCCATCACCAGGAAGTTCTTATCGTTGTTGGTATCCTTCGGCTCCACGGCTTCATACGAGTGGTTGGCGCCCCACATGTCCTCCTGGTCCCACAGTCCCTGCTCCCACAGGACGGGCACCTTGAGCGGAACTTTCGCGATGATTTTGTCCAGCGCCTGCTCCTGCCAGAATTCGTCGTAAGCTAAATGCTCCTCGAGCTTGCGCCAAAAGGGAAGCTGATCGAGTCCGCCATAGCGGGCGAAGTCTCCCGCCGAGCCCTGCTCGAGAAAGTTGGAATAATCGTCGTAATTCATGCGTGGAATGTCGTTGCCGCCGCCTCTAGCCGTGGTCTGGCCGGTGAAGTAGTCGAGGTTGACTTGCCTGAATGCGCCGTAGTGGAACCAGTCGTCTCCCATCCAGCCATCCACCATGGGGCTCTCCGGCGCGGCCACTTTCAAGGCGGGGTGCGGATCGATGAGCGCCATGACTACCGTGAATCCTTCATAGGAAGAGCCGATCATGCCCACCTTGCCGTTGGATTCGGGAACGTTTTTCACCAGCCAGTCGATGGTGTCCCAGGCATCGGTGGTGTCGTTGGGGCCGGAGGGATTGAGCGGGCCGGTGGGCGGCGGAGTCATCACGTACGCGCCCTCCGACCCGTATTTGCCGCGCACATCCTGAAAGACGCGGATAAATCCGGCTTCGACCCAGACATCGTCGCCCACCGTGACCTGGCCGGCCAGGTAGGGCGACTCCGCGACCTTCATCCTCGAAGCGGCGTCGTAGGGTGTGCGGGTGAGCACGATGGGCGCGTGGGTTGCGCCTTTAGGGATGGCGATGACGGTGTAGAGCTTCACGCCGTCGCGCATGGGGATCATCACTTCGCGCTTCACAAAGTCGTAGCCGCTGCGTGGAGGCGTGAATTTGGCTGGAATGTCAGGAGTCATCGGCGGGGTCTGCGCCTGGCCAAACATCACGGACGCAATGGCTAGCGTGAAGGCGGCAGCAGAGAAACGGCGGAATGAATGCATCTGGAATGTCCCTTTATGGGTGTTCCCGGCACAGAGGCCAGGGAAAGCTATGGGGAAACGCAGGATCGCGCCACAAAATACGATTGCCGGGGCAGTATATCAAGCCGCGGCACAGCTCGATGCTGGAATTGGAGTCAACCGGTTAACTTCCGGCGCAGCTCCGAGGGGTACGGTTGCGCGAACCCAGCCTGCAGCGGTATGTTCCAGCTAAGGTCGGTTCCCAAAAATGCGCCCTTCAGATTCCCCTGAAATGGACGCGTCGGCAGAAGAAAAGCGCATTCAGGCTAGTCTTGCGCGGACGACGATCGAGCGTCTCTTCGAGTTTTCCCCGGATGCAATCCTTGTCACCGACGGCGGCGGGATAATTCGGGACGCGAACCCGCGCGCCGAAGAACTGTTCGGTTACTCGAGCGACGAACTCATCGGCCGTCCGGTCGAGATGCTGGTTCCGCAGCGCTTCCGCGGCGGCCATCCCGCGCACCGCGAAAACTATAATGCCCATCCGCGCGCCCGGCAGATGGGCGCGGCCATGAATCTATACGGCCTGCGCAAGGACGGGGCGGAGTTTCCCGTGGACATCATGCTCAAGCCGTTCGCTTCCGGCCAGGGCGCGGCGGTGGTCAGCTTCATCCGCGACGCTACTGAACAGCGGGCCGCCCAGGAAGCGCTGCGCCGCAACGACCAGCAACTGAGATCCATCGTGGAGAGCGTGCGCGACTACGCCATCTATCACCTGGACAGCGACGGCTCCGTGATGACCTGGAATCCCGGCGGCGAGCGCATCAAGGGCTATACGGCAGAGGAGATCGTCGGCGCGCATTTCTCGCGCTTCTTTACGCACGAGGATGTTGAGCGCGGAAGGCCCGCCGAGTTGCTTCGTTTGGCTGCAGTGCGCGGGCGCGTGGAAGACGAAGGCTGGCGTGTCCGCAAAGACGGCTCGCGTTTCTGGGCGGACAGCATCTTGACCGCGATTCGCGACAGTTCGGGCCAGGTGACCGGCTACGCGAAGGTGACGCGCGACTTTACCGACCGCAAGCGCGCCGAGGAGGCGTTGATTTTCCAGCTCAGCGGGGCGCTGCTGGCCAATATGGATGCGGCGCGGCTGCTGGAGGCAATCTCGGCATCCATACGCGAGGTGATTCCGCACGACAACGCGGGCCTGGTGCTACACGACCCGGTTGCGGGCGACATGGTAGTGCAGTTTCTGGGAGGTCCGGGCGCCGGCGTTTTTCCCGGCGAATTGCGGGTTCCCATTGACGGCTCGCTGTCTGGAATCGTGTTTCGCACCCGGGAGCCGGTGCTGCTGGAGAGCGTGGCCACCGCGCCTTTTGCCCCCGATACGCTCAGTTACCTGAAGCGGATGGGCATGCAGTCCGGTTGCTGGGTTCCGCTGGTCCATCACGACAAGGCGATTGGCGCGCTTTCGGTGGTGAGCCGTCAGGAGGGGAGTTTTGGGCAGCACGAACTGGAGATGCTGGTGCAGATCGCGGGACAAGTGGCAATGGCGGTTGATAACGCCATCGCATTCCGGCGGCTTGCCGAGCTGCGCGACCGCCTGAACCAGGAAAAGGAGTATCTCAAGGAAGAACTCAACGTTGAGCACCGTTTTGAAGATATCGTGGGCGAAAGTACCGGGCTGCGCCAGGTGCTCCGCGAGATCGAAACCGTGGCTCCCACCGACGCCACCGTGCTCATCCAGGGCGAGACGGGAACCGGCAAAGAGCTGCTGGCGCGCGCCATTCACCGGCTGAGCCCGCGCAGCGAGCGCACGTTTATCAAATTGAATTGCGCCGCAATCCCGGCCGGGCTGCTGGAGAGCGAGCTCTTCGGCCATGAAAAAGGCGCGTTCACCGGAGCCATCGCGCGCAAGATCGGCCGCCTGGAACTGGCCCACGAGGGCACGCTCTTCCTCGACGAAGTGGGAGAACTGCCGCTGGACCTGCAGCCCAAGCTGCTGCGCGCCCTGCAGGAACGGGAGATCGAGCGGCTGGGCGGCACGCGACCCATAGCGGTGAATGTGCGCCTGATCGCCGCGACCAATCGCGACCTGGCCAAAATGATGGCCGAGAAACAGTTCCGCAGCGATCTGTTCTACCGGCTCAAGGTCTTTCCCGTGTTCGCGCCGCCGCTCAGGGAACGTCTCGCCGATATTCCCATCCTGGTACGGCACTTCGTGGCGCGCCACAGCCGCCGCATGGGCAAGACCATCGAGACCATCCCGCCCCAGGCGATGGAGGCGCTGCTGGCGTGGAAGTGGCCCGGCAATATTCGCGAGCTTGAGAATTTTCTGGAGCGGGCAGTGATTCTATCGCGCGGGCCGGTGCTGCATGTGCCGCTCGCG
>Ga0182014_10001068_pt1 | contig 37318 bp, 35 predicted proteins | sample 612S2DmetaG_FD_120489 | JGI IMG/M metagenome (GOLD analysis project Ga0182014, IMG submission 120489) | Permafrost microbial communities from Stordalen Mire, Sweden - 612S2D metaG | ecosystem: Environmental > Terrestrial > Soil > Wetlands > Permafrost | place: Sweden: Stordalen | collected... | reverse complement strand
CTTGATCTTGAGAGAACTCGAATCGGCGCGTAGCTGATTCAGCACGGAGTTCGTTCGCATGCCGGTCCACGAACTCACGGCGCTCATGCCGCGTCCCACCGAAACACCCCCGCCCAGGATGCCGGCCGCCATGGCAGTCAGGAACTCGCGCCGTCCGCTATTCGCTTCGCTTCGTGGCTTCACGATGGTTTCTCCTTCAAGAGATCCGCCCGAATCGTAATATAAGCCGGATTTCCATTTTGGCACCCGGCATGAGGCCAGTATACGGCCAATCGCTTTCCTTCGATCCTTCGGGCAGCCCTCTCCGCACAATGGCGTCGTCAGGCGGAAGCTGGAAAACGGAACGATATGCGGCAATATCGTCGATAGCAGCAAATGGCGTCACGTTTAGATTTTCAGAGGCCGGGTAATAGCTGCTTTCCAGGGGGAACCGAAGCTTTAAGAAGCTCGAAGATGTTAGTGGCGCCGAACGCGGCCAAGGCTCCGGCCAGGAACTGCAGGAGGTCTCGGCGGCGCTCCGCGGCGGCGTCGGTCCATTTGGCGTTGACTTTGCCGTCCACAAAAGTCGCTTTGAAACGGTGGGCTGCTGCGCTGTTGGGCGTATCGGCGGCACGGCCCTCAAACTGGATATCTCGGGTGTCTTCCAGCCGGAACATGACCATGGCAATGGTTTCGTCCGAGCTACCGCGGCTCCAGACGATGCGGTCTATTGATTCGATTAGGCCATCAACGGAAACCGCCGTGGGAGACAGCTCTGAGAGGCCTCTCACAAAGGTGCCGCTACCCGATTTTGTGATGAACGCCCAGCCGCCGTCCGGAGCGACGGAAGCCGAATCCACTTCCTTTGCTACGGAGGAGCCGACAGAGGTCGAACCAGGAACTCCGATCAGCGGCTGAATCCTCCGCCAAGCGCGGCTGTACACAAAGCCCGCGATCGGGCCGGCGAAGCCCGTGGATTGAGAATTCGCTGGTCCGGCCAACAAACTCAAAACAGCGACCAAACCGGCCAAGGTGAGGCAACAAAACATGGTTAGTAATGGCTCCCGAACACAAAACGTACCCGCACTGATGGAAACTGGCTGGGTGGAACTGGAAGCCTTGAGAAATAAATCACCGCGCCGGTGCCGCCAACGGCAGCGACGCCCAGCAGAATCCACTTCAATTTTCCACCGGGTTTAGAGGTGTGCAACTCCGGAGTGCCCACTTTTGTTCCTGGCGTGGCCGCTACGTTCTGGTTAATCGGCCCCCTGGCCCGCAGCCCGTGATAGGAGGCCATGACGTAAATTTGAAGCGTGCCGTTGCTCTTCAGCCCATGTACCATAGCCAAGCCGTTCTTGTCCGTCACCACGGTAAGGGTCTTCGAGCCGTTGGAAAATTCACCACTGGTGCCCGAGATCGGAAGAGCGAAGACAACCACTGCGTCGCCAACTGGCCGGTGATCGTCATCCTCGATCTTCACGACTGGGTCGCGGGCGCCGGTCTGACGGATTGTTGCACCTTCTCCCTCTGCCAGGACAACCTCTATCCATGCTGGGAGATTCTGCGCGATTTTCCCGGCGCTCCGTCTATGGCAAACAAAAATTCAGCCCGCTGCCAAAGCAAAATTCCTTAACAAATGGTTGTTTATTTCTCCGGCCACAACGCAGATTGGAGTAGTATTCAATTCGAACGCCGAGTCCGCTACTATATGGAATGTAGTTCAAATGGCAAGGCCGGAACGAATTGCCGACCCAGCTTAACCGCGCTGCATAGAACAAGCGAGGCTTGGCAGAGTGCTAAAGATTGAGAAGACTTCCTATTGTTTACGATTCTGGGAGAGGCGATCCAAGGGCGAGCACGATCTTGAAGGACGTCGGGGATTGGTCTTGAACTTGCAAGTTCTGAAAATTGCACGAGTTGTGGGATAGAAGGCAGTGACCAGGACAAGTTTACAGTTCAAATCTGCGATGGCTCTTTTGCTGATGACGGCAGGAATCGCCATCGCTCCTGCGGCAGAGCAGGCGAACAATACGCCACCCAAAGAACTGGTCCAGTACATCCACGAGGCCAAACGGAGCGGCACGAAGGAAGACAAGATCAGAAAGCAGGCGCTGGCTCTAGGGTGGCCGGCCGCGTCAGTGGAACAGGCGATTGCCTACGAGAAGAGTGGGGAAACTTCGCAGCCGCCAAGTCCCACTGCCGTAACGGCTAGTCCTCAAGAGCCTAAGTTGGAACCTGGGGAAGTGCCAGCGGCCGCTCCCCTGACACGCCCGGCACATGCCCTCGGCGAAGGAACAAATGCGGTTGGCGCAGTTGCGAATCCAAAGTTGCCCCAGGACTACCGCATCGCCGCAGGCGATACTCTGCAGATCTCGGTTTGGAAGGAGCAGGAAGTTTCCGTTCCGAGCGAAATTGTGAGGCCGGATGGCAAGGTCACCGTGCCCTTGATCAAAGAAGTGGAAGTGGCTGGACTGACACCGAAGCAGGTCGAAACAGCTGTCACCGAGCGGCTGGCAAAATTCATCAGTAACGCTAATGTAACTGTCGTAATCACCGCCATGGGCGCGAAATACGTTTACGTAACCGGCGAGGTGAAGAAAGAGGGCCCTGTTCCATTTGTATACGGTATGAGTGTGATCCAGGCGATCAGTGAGGCTGGTGGCCTTACTGACTTCGCGAAACGCAAGAAAGTCTACATCCTGCGCACCGAGAATGGAAGGGCGTCTCGACTGGACATCAAATATAACGAAGTGGTCAAGGGGATAAGAATGGAACAAAATATTCAGCTGGTTCCCAGCGACACAGTGGTGGTTCCCTAATTGACTGGTCGGCGGAGGCAGATCCTTAGAAAGGTCTCACGCGGCAATCTGACGCTTACTGGGAATTGACTTTGACAATCGTCTCCGCGGCGTCAAGCGAGACCTGCCTCAGGTCCTTGTAAACTGCTAGCCCGTGGTCGATTGTGATCCGGGAAGGCCCTGGTTGGGCATCGGGAGCAACTCTTAGCCGCAACACGGCAACCACGCCATTGTGAATCGCCTCTCGTCCGCCGTAAAGAATGCAGACGGCAGTGTGGACGGCGCTGGTTTTTGTCTTGACCGCGCAACTGACCGATTTCCCAGCCGCCTGCGCTGCCTGACCAGCCGAAGCGATCTGGTCCAGAAAGCTCAACTGGGGCCTAGGGATCGCGGCCTCCCATTGCAGAGCCGACGGTTCCTTACCAACAGGGGATTGTAAAGAGATTTCGACTGCCACCGTTGCCCCTGGTGGTCCAGTGGCGGGGGAAAGATGCAAGGCTTGACTGAACACCGGCGGTTGTGGACACCAAAGGAAAGACGTGATAAACCAGAACGTCCAGGGAACTCCCTGGGCTCTCCTCAGCCCGGACGAGGCGCCTGTCCGGACTGCTCCATTCGCATCGAGGTTGGAACCCAGACCGCTATGGAGTTGGAATAACTGCCTGAGTCTGAGTTGAATACGCACTTTCGACATTGCTGCTGTTCAGGGAGGTGACCACATAGTAGTACGTTTGCCCGGAAACGACAGTGCTGTCCATATAGCTGATCACGTTACCCGGTGACGCGAAGACCGTGTAAGGGCCGCCGGAAGTCGTTGCCCGATACACATTATAGCCCACCGCACCCGTGCTGGCTGTCCAGCTCAGCTCAACGACGTGTAGCCCTGTACTGGTCAAGCAAGTCCCGCCCAACGAAGCGACGATCACCCGCTGCACAACGACGATGTTGCAAACGTTGGCTCCAGCAATATTGGCGGTGCAAGTCGCGAGGCCGAGGCTCATATTGATCGCCGCTTGCACATCGGCGGCATTGACCACTCCGTCCTGGTTCAAATCACAGAAGCTTGTTGCGCCATGGGCGCAAATGGAAATCAAGAGTAGGCCAGCAGAAAAAATGGGTAGTGCTGATCTGGACATTGGCAGAATTCTCCTAACGCTGCCGGTTGCCGCGGCAACGGTGTTGAGCTCCTTCGGCACAGGCAAGGCTCACGCTACACTTCATTATAGGGGTCGGAGGCGATAGCAGTACAATCCGGCCAATGGTTAGGACCGCGTTGTTAACTCTAAGTATTCCGCAGGCAGTTCCAGCCCAGTGGCCTTCGCCGTCCAACGGATTTCCAGGCTTCCCCGTCATCGGAGGGTGCTGGCGTGTGGGAGCCAGGACACGGAAACGCGGACCGCGCCTCGAGAGAAACTGTACGGGGAATTTTGCAAGCCTCCGGAATAGCTCTGGTAAGCGTACTCCGCCCGCAAAGTACAATGCGTGCTGGGTCCAAGGGCTTCGGGGCGCATTTACCTGTCCTTCTCCTGCGGCTGAGGGGAACACGATCCTCTGCCAATCGACTGGTTTGGCGAGGGATTTGTTTCACGCTGAGAGAAGCCATTGACGACAGTAATGGTACCGCTTTGCGAGTAAAACGGAATCACTTCACCGCCAGAAGACGCCCCAAGGGAATTACTGACCAGAATTGTTGCCGTTCGGGTACCTGGGGTGAGTGCTACGGTCACCCTGGCCACTACCCCGTTGGCAATCACATTAGGATTCGCCCCAACGATCAAACAGCGGTACGCCGGCGCATCGCCCGCACAAATGACCGTTTTTTCGGCAGATGCCAGCACCGGCCCATCGTCCACCGTGATGCCGCTTACGGACGAGTATTGCAATGTCCATTGAACCGCTGCTGGGCGCATTCCGGACAACGAAATCAGCGAAAGGTCAAGTGACGCAGTCTTTCCCGGTGCTACTTTCGCCGACGAGAGCGTCAGACATGTTTGCGCGTGTAGATTGGTGGTAATGAATAAACTTAGTATACAAACGAATAGCATTGAGGCACTCAATTCGAAACAAGACATTACCACGAGCTGCCTATACGGAAGTATGGCTATATGGCGTGGCGCAAGACGACCTTCACCCTCCCCGAGGATTTGGCTGCCCAGTACCTGCGTCGAGTTCCATCCCGAAACCGGCTTCGCTACCTCAGACGAGGCATTCGCGGCCAAACTCCGTGAACCCGACGGGCTGTCATTGAACGAGCTCAAGCAAGCCGTGTCGCAGGTATTGCCTAGCTGCGACTCGTCGTTACTCGACCAACGCATCATTTGCGGAGGACGTTCCATTCGTTCCTTCGTTTTGCAGCTCGACTGGACAGGGCGTTACGGAGTAAAAACAAAGCGCAAAATCGTTTCGCTCAGGACAGGTTCCTCCCCCCGTCGCGCCGGCTGAAATTTCCAGAACGGTGCGGCGCGAAGAGCAGCGTCGATAAGGAGTTTATGGATGTTTCCCTGGTTAACAGGTTCCGCTCTAAGAACCTTCCCGGTCTTGTCTATGGTGACTCGGACTTCGACGACCTGAGGCTTGATTATCACAGATTTGAGTTCCATGGGAAACTCGGGTGTGATTTTCCGCGTGGGTACTGGCGGGTGATATGCGGGACTGGTTGATGCCGCGGGCGGGTGAAGCGAATTGGAGGGCGCGTCTTCCAACGGTTCTTTCGATGCGGCTGAACGTGGCATGAGCGGCGGTCCCGACGTCTGCACAATATCAATCGAAGCGGGGGCGGGCACAGGATTCGGATTGGACCAGAGCGCAGGGGGCTCGTTCAGAGGCGGAGCCATCGGCGATCGGGGATTTGTGGTTGGAGGAAGGGTAAACGGCTTGGGTGCCTGGACTGCTGGAGTGCTGTTGGACCCGGCCCGTTGGCCTAGCGCAGCCCCACTGAAAGGTCCGGATACTTCCACGGAGTGTGTTTGGGGCTTGTCAGACTGGGCGAAGATCACGGTAACCGCCTCGGTCACGGCCCCGGTTGGGGTCGAGACTGCAAGCTGTATCAGAACCTGATCTGTAGCGGGCGAATAAAGGATACTCCCGTCGCGTAACTGCTTTGAATCGAGGGCAATTTGGCGTTTGGAGCTGCCATCGTCGATAGAGATCAGGCCGGATGTTGCCGTAGCAATCCAGGCCGATTCACGGTTCCAGGTAAGCTCCAAATCACGGTCCTGCCTTTTGGCGTGGAGACCGATGACGGGATGTGAAGATGGGGGAGCGGAGGGCGCCGTTGTGGTTGGCGGATTGGAGAACGCCTTCCAAATGGGCGAAAGCCGTTCTTGGAGTGACGGGATGTTGATTAATGTTGCGGCTCCGATGACAACGGCAAATAAGAACAAGGCGGCTTTCTTCAGAACTCCCCTGCCTGCCGTGCGGGGGCCGTTGGATTCGGGAAACGTGGGAGGCTGGATTGCGACAGGCTGCTCGATCGTCGCCTGCTGCGATCTCCTGATTCTATCGCGCTCCTCGGTGGCGAGCAGAGATGCATCAAAGGGGAATTCCATGAGGGCTAACTCCGCCATTTGGTGACTGCCATCGTGGAAAAAGAAAGCCGCATTAGGCGGGGCGAAGCCGTTGGGCTGAATCACCAGGAAGACCTGATACGCCTCGGCAAAACATTGCTTAGCTAGGGAGGAATCGTTCTCGTTGAGGCGAAGCGTATCTCCCCATTCCGCTCGGTAGTACCCCACCAGCAAATGCTTACGCTGCTCTTCGGGCAGTGCCGCAATCATGTCTGGCACGCTGCGGTTGTAGGCGGGTTCAAAGTCTGAGACTTCCGTTGCCCCCTCCGGAGTGCTGCCGAATAGCAGTCCTTGTTCTGTCACGCCAGGCCCGGTATCTCGAAGACGTTCTTGGAGTTGCTCGATGACGTGCAGATCGAGGTACACCTTAACCGGCGAACCGGGGAACCACCAGACGTAGTGTCTAGGAACTGTTACCGGGTATTTCTCAGCGGTAGCCATGGTCCAGCCCGACCAGTGCGGACGTCTGCAGTCCTAGAGCAACCCCATCGCCAAACGTTGCTGGCTAATAAATGCTTTGAATACAGACGGTTCTGGATAAAATATAGCCAAATATCCCAAACATTTGGGCCGCAGGCTTTGGGGGCACTTCAGTTTAGTGGGGAAGGCCAAACTTGTCAGACAGGCGCCTCAAAAGTGAAGGGTTTCTTCTAGAATCACCGTATGGCGCCAGCCTTGGAATAAAGTGGTCCTCATGGGCGGCGAACATGCTAGACTGATCGGGCAGATCCGCCCCCTCCCGTTTCAGAGGAGCATGGTGTTTCTCGACTGGAATCATTGATACCGCATCTGAAGAAGCGGAAAGCGTCTGGTCCAGCGTCTCGATCAGGCCCAAATTGGTTGCAGCCTCTCGAACATAATTCAGACCAACCAGAGGCGATTCGTCTCCGTAGGCCATGAGAAGCGCGCTATCGCTGATGGAGTTAATCAAACGCGGGATTCCCTGCGACCACTGAACGATGCCGGCCACCGCATCCGGATTGAATGGCGGGGCGTCTTTTCCACCCGCCTTGGCCCACCGGAAGCGAATGTATTGTTGAATTTCCAAAGGAGCTAGGGGGTCAATGTACAGGCGCAGGGCGATCCGCTGTTTGAATTGCCGCAAATCCCGCCTGTTCAGGAGACCGTCCAACTCCGATTGGCCCAGGAGCAGGATCTGGAGAGACTTTTCGGATGCGGTCTCGTAGTTCCCCAGCAAGCGGATTTCTTCGAGGACATCAAGGCTTAACTTGTGGGCTTCGTCAATGACCAAGACGGCAAATCGGTTCTGATGATGCGTGCGCGCCAGAAACTCTTGTAACTTCCAGAGCCGTTGCGCCTTGCTGGCGGGCAGATCGGGAATATCAAAATCCAACAGCACGCTTTCCAAGAACTCGGAAGCGGTGAGGGTGGGATTCAGAATGATGCTGGACTCGACACGCTCGGCAGGTAAACGGCTCAAAACACTGTTGATCAGGGTGGTTTTCCCAGTGCCGGCGTCTCCCGTCAAAACCACGAACCCCTTTCTTTCCAAAACCGCATAGGTCAATCCGGCAAGCGCCTCGCGGTGCTTGGGAGGCAGGAAAAGGAACGCCGGGTCGGGCGTCAGATTGAAGGGGAGCTTCTGTAAGCTGAAGAAATCTTTATACATTGTGCCGAACCAGCGGTGCGCCGGATCAATACAAGCATAGCAAGACCGGCTACTAGACACAGATCGCATAGCACGCGTACTGCCACCGTGTGGGCGCTTCTTAAGGTTAAGAGTTCGGCATGCAGCATATGAATCACTCTCCAGAAGGGCCGCTGGGCAACGATAGCCCATCCCGGCCAGACACGAGCCAAAATGGGACCAGCAAAGTTTCATGACGCAACACCGATCCAGGGGCCTTAGCGGCGAAAAAAGGGGAAGCATTTTCAATACGCGCGCCGGCGGCGGCCACCGGAGTTCTGCCGCAGGGCGCGATGATGGCGAGCCCGTCATCGAAGCCAAGCGGCATTAACACCGTGCTATACGAAGGCGCCCACTGGCCAGAAACTTGAATCGCGTGCGTGCCACCACCTCCGTGTCGAAGCCCCCTTCGCCAGCCCCGGGTTGCTGCTCCCCGGACCATTAATGGTTGGACACGCCAGAGTCTGGTGCTGATAGTACTTTCAATTGGTTTCGGTACGCTCGAAGTACGACTAGCCCTTTCGATGCCGGCCATCTAACGGCACACTATCGGACAGACCAAGAGGCCGATATATGCCTGGAACACCCATTCTCGTAGTAGACGATGCACCGATAAATTTGAAGCTGATCCGGCTTCTGTTGACACACGAAGGCTATGAAGTCCGTACCGCGGAATGCGCGGAAGATGCCCTGCGGATGCTTTCCAATTATCGGCCGGAGCTAATACTGGCCGATATCCAATTGCCGGGCATGAACGGCCTGGACATGACCAGGAGGGTCAAAGAGGACCCCCGGACAGCCGCAATTAGGGTAGTGGCGTTGACCGCTTGCGCCATGAAGGAAGACCGGGAAAGCGCCCTCCGTGCTGGCTGCGAAGACTACATCAGCAAACCGATCGATACCTCCACCCTGTCTTCTAAGGTGCGTGACCTGCTCGCGCGGCCTCCCGCTGCGCACTTCGCACCGGTCAACGCTGAGCTGAATAACATGGATGCCCTGGACTTCTCCGGTCCGGAGATCGAAGGCTTACGGCGCCGCTTTTTGAATGATGGGACCGAGCGCAGCCGGCAGTTGCTCGACAGCCTGAATACCGCGTTCGATTCGGCCGGAGCCGCCAGCCAGTTGCATAAGTGGACTGGCAGTGCGGCCCTGCTCGGCTACCACGAAATTACCAGATTGTCGCGCAAGGGTGAAGACTTGCTTCGCGAAGATCAGGTGACAATCACCCGCCTCCGGGACATCTTCACCGATCTGTTTCTCGCGTTCGCCGAACTACGCGACAGCACTGTCCTGCCTCTGCCGGAATTCGTCGTCCAGGCGATCACCGGGAAACGCATTGCCTTGATTGAATTTACGGCGGAACGCGCCGATGCCATGTGCGCGATGCTGGAACGCGTGAAAGCGCGCCCGTTATTATTCGGTGCGGCCGATTCCCCCGACTCCGAAGCCATTGGGAACTGCGACCTGGCAGTATTTCACGTGCGGCCTGAAACCCTAAAGAGTTCCTGGCTGCAACCCGGCGCGCCCGTCCCGGCCGTGAGGAAACTCGTATTCACGGGCGACCAGCACGATCTGATGGCTCTTGCTTCGGCTGTCCGGTCGCGCGCCGTGGACTTCGTCGTGGATCGAGAAGATCCTGAGGGAGTCTTGATGCGCCTCGCCTTCGCCATCTCGCGCAGCCTCGCCGCTGTTTCCGAACCACACCCCGCGGCCGCCCCTGTTGCTGCCGGTTCGCCGGCTCAGCCTCGGACGGCCGTCACCCGTCCCAGCGTGGTACTGGCGGATGACGATGGCATCGTTTTGGCGCTGGTAAAATCAACGCTGCAGAATTATGGCATGTCCTGCCGGTCCGTTGACAACGGGCGTGACGCCCTTAGGCTCATCCGGAGCGAGCAGCCGCATGTGGCCGTCCTGGATGTCAATATGCCGGGAATGGATGGCTACGAGGTGCTCGCCGCCGTTCGTGCGGAGAAACTTCCAACACGGTTGATCTTGCTCACTTCTCTCCAGCAGGAGAAGGACATTTTGCGCGCCTTCAATCTGGGAGCGGACGATTACCTAACCAAGCCATTCAATCCTTTTGAGCTCGTGGCGCGTTTGAAAAGGCTGGTGCAGTGATGATCCGGGCTTTCTCAGGAACGATCCAGACTGTGGAAGGTGCGGGGCTTGGCGGGCTCGTGCTGCTACTGGCTGTTGCCGTGCTCTTCCTGGCACTTGCTGCCGTGCTGTCCCGGTCCGCCCGCGGCACGCGGCAGGCCGCCGGGCCGCAGATCCAGCCGCAAATCGTCGAGGCGCTTTCCGTTTACCTGGGAGGCAATCGCGACTCGGCTCGTCTGCGCGCGATGGCGACAGCGCATCCGGATGAAGTGCAGGAAACGATTCTTCGATATCAGACCATTGTGGCTGGCCAGCGCGAGGAACTCTGCGAACTGACCATCGTTTTGGGCTATGTTCAGCGCTGGTGCCGACAGACGCGTTTCGCCGGGATAGTAGAGCGCCGGAAAGCATTTTCGTGCCTCTCCGCGGTCGCCCACTATGAGGGGGTTCGCCGCCTCGCCGGCGACATCCCGGCGAATGCGTTTCGCGATCCGGACGAGCAGATTCGACTGGAAGCAGCCCGCATCCTGCTGTCCACCAACGAACCGGCTGAGATTGGCCGCGTGTTTGAAGGTATCCTGTCGGATACTCCCGGCGTCCGCCTGGTCATCGGCAGGGAACTTGGCCGCTATGCGACTCAGTTGTGCCAGACCGCAGTCCCCCGCGCCCTGCGGTCCCAAAGCCCGCTAGAAGTGCTGAGGCTGCTGGTTTCCTGGGAACGCGCCCTGCCGCTGCCGGACGTCAGCCCGCTCGTGGAACACCCGGATCCGGCGGTCCGTGTGGAAGTCATGCGGCTTCTGCGATTGCTGCCTGCGACATCCGAAAACCACGCTGCTATTCTCTCCGGCCTCACCGACGCAGACTGCGACGTCAAGGCTGCTGCTGCCGCCACCGCGGGCTGGTTGAGACTTCCAAATCGGGATCCGCTGGTGTCCCACGCGCCTGGCGCCAGTCGCGAAACGTCTGGACCCTCGGCCATAACCTTCGCAAACTGGAGAATGCTTGATGCCGAAGATTGATCGCCAACACCACCGGGTTTCTGTCGATTACGAGGTCGTTTTTTACTGGGAAGATGCCGCCAGTCAAGTCCAGACCGCGCGGGCGCAGGCGCGCGATGGTTCAGCCTCCGGCATGCGCGTCGAAAGCAACGTTGCCATAGAGCGCGGAACTCAGGTTTGCATTGACGTTCCGCGCTGCGGTTACGCCATCGAGGCCGTCGTTCGTTACTGTGTGCCAGACGGTGCGGCCTTTCGGATCGGGGTGCAGTTCTCCAGCAACTCGTGTCACGCCGCGCATGCAGTAAGCGCGGAAATCAACTACTACGAGGTCCTGCAACTCAGTCCAAGAGCCGACCTGGAAACCATTCATCGGGTATATCGGATCATGGCCGCGCGGTTTCATCCCGATAATCCCGACAGCGGAGATCAGGAACGCTTCCTGTTGTTGTCGGAAGCGTACCGGGTCCTCAGCGATCCCGCGCGGCGCGCGCACTACGACATGCAGAACGGTACCGAACGCCCCCGCCCTTTGGCTCTGTTTCAGGCCAGAGCTTTTGTCGACGAAAAAGAAGGCGAGGCGAACCGCCGCCTGGGCGTCCTCTGCCTCCTGTATGCGCAGCGCCGACGGAATCCCGACCATCCGACGATCACGCTTATGGAACTCGAAGAGGTCATGTCGATTCCCCGAGAGTACCTGGAATTCACGTTGTGGTATCTAAAGCAGAAGAAATATCTCGAGATGAATCAGGGCGCCGATTTCTCTTTGACCGCCGCAGGGGTAGATTTCGTTGAGGAGCATACGCCGGCACAAGACATCCTGCGCCGCCTACTCTCAGGTAGCACATCGATACCGGCGCAAGAAGCAAACCCGACACAATCGGCTCCATTCGCGTCCTCCCATGTACAGTAATCTGCTGGGCGGGTCATTTTCCGATCGGACCTGTGTCTCGCGCCCAATTGGCCCCCGCGACGAAACCCGCTCCCAGGCGGTCGCGGCTCCTTAACTTGCTGAATCTACAGGGCTGCGCTGGCAGCAAGTCGTGCTTTGGGACTTGTGCAGCAGGTGGTCAGATTTAGCTTGGGGGGAGAGATGACGCGTCAAATCGTCGATGGCGGCGAAAAATAGGCCACTTTGGCGGGCGAAACGGGCCGGCGGTGCGGTTACGTTATGAGGGTCTTGACCCCTCCAGAGGCCTCTTGCCGGGCTTGTTTTTCCGTAGCCGGTTTGTGACAGTTTCGCAACCGGTGGGCCGGACGACGGCTCACGTTCGGGGTCGGCCTCGCAACCGTTCTCATGATTCCCGAAGTGCGGCATTGGAGTCAAAGAAAATATCTCGGGAAATTTCAGAGGCTCCCTTGGCCCCCGCTCAACTGCGACTCGGCATTGGCGGTGTGGCTCGCACCGGCCCCGCCAAAATGCCCCCTTCGCTCACCGCCATTAGCAGTTCAGACCTCCCCGAAGCCGAATTCCAACCAATCTCAGCGCGCCAATCCAATCTGCCCAACGTTTACCAACGCCGCGTTTGTCTCACAAATTGGGAGCAAGTCCAAATCCTCCTCACATTACCGGATCATCCCCAAGGGATGCTTAAGTCCAAAATCTCTAAAGTATTGAAAATGTGGGATATGTCCCAAAGCCATTTCTGGCACTAGAACTGCGTTTATCAGCACAAATTGGATCTGTTGGGGGTCCAGGGGAAACAGGCCTCTGGGACTGATATGGCGGTAGCTTGCGCCAGCGTTATCCCGCCTCACTTATTTGTGTCGAACCCCATCATGGATAGTCTCGAACGATGGTTTGCTCTTCGAGTAAAGTCGCGCTGCGAGAAGGGAGTCGCCAACATTGCACGGAATAAAGGGTTTGAAGCATTCCTGCCGCTCTACCAGAGCCACCGCCGCTGGTCAGACCGCCTGAAAAGGATAGAACTCCCGTTGCTTCCGGGTTACATCTTCTGTCGATTAAATCCACAGCAACGCCTGCCGCTGTTGACGATCCCTGGATCTCTGGATTTTGTGAGCTTCGGTAAGACCCCGGCCCCAGTTGAGGATGCCGAGATTGCCGCCATTCAAATGGTTATCCGATCAGGGCTTTCAACGGAGCCGTGGCGGTTCCTCGACGGTGGTCGGCGGGTACGCCTTGAAGGCGGCCCTTTGACGGGACTGGAAGGAATTTTGGTCGAAACCGCCAAGCCACAACGTGTTGTCGTTTCCGTAACCCTTGTGGAGCGATCGGTCGCGGTGGCCATCGAGCGTCACTGGGCAAGATTTGTGGACATTCCCAGTCGGCCTGTGGAGATCGCAGTGACGCCCTCCCTGAACTTCTACGTAGCCGGTTCGTTGAAAAAATAGCAGTTGTTTTGCCTTATCGCAAATCTTGGTGTTCGGTTCCCGCCGTCTTGACGAAGTTGAAGAAGCGCAAAATTCAAAGGTTCCGAAAGGGAAAGGGAAAGAGAGCGAGCTTATGCTCAACAAAATGCTAGGCCTCAAGGAGAAGCCCGAAAGGGATGCCCAGCCTTCCATCCTGCGCCAAGAATCCACCGGCCTCGGAATGCTCCCCCAGGCGCTCTTTCTGAAACTCTTGTGCCTGGAACGAAAGCGCACCGAGCGCTCGGGGCGACGTTTTGTGCTGATGCTTCTCGATTCTGGCAACCTAATGAAGACCGCGAAAGCACCAGTCATGGCAAATCTCCTGTCGGCAATTACGAAATCGACCAGGGACACAGACCTGAAGGGCTGGTACAAGGAGGGGTCAGTCATCGGCGTGATTTTCACCGAAATCGGTGGCTCCGAAGACAAGTCCATCGTACGCGAGCTTTCGACCAAACTCACAGACTCGCTGTATGCCGCCCTCCGGATTCAGGAAATTAACGAGATCAGGCTATCGTTCCACATTTTTCCGGAAGATTGGGACGATGAAGGCCCGGGTGGTCCTGTCACATCGACGCTCCAAATGGAGTTGGCGCGCGAAATCAATCGGAAGAAGGTTTCGCTTAGCGCGAAGCGCCTGATGGATATTGCAGGTAGCATAGCGGGGCTGCTCTTATGCCTGCCCGTGTTCGTGATTATAGCGCTTGCGATTAAGTTGACGTCCAGAGGGCCCGTCCTGTTCCGCCAGGTGAGGCTGGGACAATATGGGAAGAGGTTCACGTTTCTGAAATTCCGCTCGATGTACGTCAATAACGACCACAGAATTCATGAAGAATATGTGACCCGCTTCATCGTGGGAGCATCTGGTACCGAGCAGACCGCCGGGAACCAGAAAGTATATAAACTGACGGCTGATCCGAGGATCACGCCGATCGGACGATTTCTCCGAAACACGAGCCTGGATGAACTGCCGCAATTTCTGAATGTCCTGTGGGGGGACATGTCGCTGGTGGGGCCTCGGCCGCCCGTCATTTACGAATTCGCACGTTACGACCTGTGGCACAAGCAGCGCCTGCTGGCAGTGAGACCCGGAATCACAGGTTTATGGCAAGTGGACGGTCGCAGCAGAGTTAAGTTCGACGAGATGGTTCGCTTGGATATCCGATATGCCAGATCCTGGTCGCTCTGGCTGGATATTAAAATACTGTTACAGACGCCGCGCGCAGTTATTTCGGGCGCCGGCGCCTGCTAAACAGCCGATCGCTCAGCGCAGCACGCGCTTCGGCCGCGGGTTCCTCGCCCCGTCGTCTGGACCGTCTCCTATGGGCCTGCCGATCCGAAAAGGGGCGTACACGGGCTCCGATTTCAGGAAGTCGCAGGGTGCAGACCCATCCTGAATCCTATTTCCATAAGACTTCTCCAGCAGGCAGCTTTACCAAGGGAAACGATGATTCGAGTTGGCATTATCGGCTACGGCTATTGGGGCCCGCAAATTGCGCGCAACTTTCACGGCATGGAAGATTGCGAAGTCTCCGTAATCTGCGACAAGAGTCCGGCCGCTCAAGGGCGGATTCAACGCGCATATCCGAATGCACGAGCAACGTGCGACGTTTCGGAAGCGCTATGCTCGCCGCACATTGATGCCGTCGCTGTGATCACGCCTGTTTGGACACACTTCGAGTTGGCCAAGACAGCCCTCGAAAACGGAAAACATGTCTTTGTCGAGAAACCGTTTACATCGACCGCCGCGCAAGCCGAACAGCTGATCGAGCTGGCCGCGAAGAAGCATTTGACGATCATGGTCGATCACACCTTCCTGTTCACGGGTGCGGTCAAGAAGATTGGGCAGATGATCGAAGACGGCACTCTGGGCAAGCTCTACTACTACGATTCCACTCGCGTCAATCTGGGCCTGTTCCAGCACGACGTTAACGTCATCTGGGACCTTGCGCCTCACGACCTTTCCATCATGGACCACCTCGTGAAGTCGAGACCGGAATTCCTGGCGGCAACCGGGCAAAGCCATGTGAATAGCCACCAGGATGTCGCATATATCACCGTCTACTTGAGTGACAACGTGATTGCGCACTTCAACGTTAACTGGCTGTCGCCGGTCAAGGTGCGCACGACTCTTTTAGGTGGCGAAAAGAAAATGGTGGTGTGGAACGACTTGGACGCCGATGAAAAAATAAAGGTATACGACAAAGGTGTGGAGATCAAAAGCCGCCAGGGTGTTTACGAGTTGCTTGTCAGTTATCGCACGGGCGATATGTGGGCTCCCAAGGTGGAACAGACTGAAGCACTGGCCGCGGAAGTCCGATACTTCGTCGACTGCATTACGCGCAACATAGTGCCCTTCAACGATGGGATCGCCGGCTTGCGCGTAGTCAAGCTGCTCGAAGCGGCGGACCGATCGCTGGCAGATAAGGGTGCTGCGGTGCGTCTATGAGTGACTACCTGTGCATCGCCCCAGACGTCAAGCTTGGCGGGAATGTCAAGCTGTCCAAGTTCATTAACCTCTATGGTTGCGAGATCGGCGACAACACGAAGGTCGGGGCGTTTGTCGAGATCCAGAAGAATGTGACGGTGGGCAAGAACTGCAAGATTTCCAGCCATACCTTCGTCTGCGAGGGGGTCACGATCGAAGACGAGGTTTTCATCGGGCACGGAGTCATCTTCATCAACGATACATATCCGCGCGCTACGACGGCGGTAGGAGAGCTCCAGACGGAGAGCGACTGGAAGGTGGAGACGACGCTAGTTAAGAAAGGCGCTTCGATCGGGTCGGGGGCGACTATCCTGGCAGGTGTGACTGTCGGCGAGAACGCCATGGTTGGTGCGGGCAGCGTGGTGACCAAGGACGTTCCCTCTAACGCAATTGTCGTGGGAAATCCAGCACGCGTCTTACGCATGGCACCAGCAGAAAAGAGATCAGAAAATGAATAAGACTGACAAAATCCCGTTTTTGGATTTGAGCACTCTCCACGCCGAGTTCGAAGAGGAACTGGTGAGCGTCTTCACAGATGCTCTGCGAACTGGCGGATTCGTAGGCGGTCCAGCGGTCGAGAAGTTCGAACAGGATTTCGCGGCTTTCTGCGATGCGCGCCACTGCGTCGGCGTGGCGAGTGGAACCGACGCATTGCGATTCGCCCTGATGGCGGCCGGCATAGGGGACGGGGACATCGTAATCACGGTTCCAAACTCCTTTATTGCGACTACCGAGGCAATCTCTCAGGCCGGTGCCAGGCCCGTGTTTGTCGATATCGATGACGGAACGTATAACATGCACCCTCGGGAGCTTGAGGCATACCTGGAGGGGAACTGCTACCGAGACGAGAAGTCGGGCTACTGGAGAGATCGCAAACTCGGCAGGCGAGTAGCCGCGGTGATTCCAGTGCATCTGTACGGGCAGCCGGCAGATATGGACGTAATCCAGGAAATCGCGGACCGGTTCCATCTGACGGTTATCGAGGATGCGTGTCAGGCGCACGGTGCAGAGTACTTTTCGAGCACAGACGACCGCTGGAAGAAGGCCGGCTCAATGGGCAAGGCCGCTGCCTTTAGTTTTTACCCCGGCAAGAACCTGGGCGCGTGCGGAGAGGCTGGCGCAGTGACGACGAACGACGCGCTGGTTGCCCAGAAAATTAGAATGCTTCGCGATCATGGGCAGGCTAAGAAGTATTTCCACGACGTGGAAGGATACAACGGGCGGCTGGATGCCATTCAGGCGGGAATTTTGGAGATCAAGCTGAAACGACTCCCCAGTTGGAACCAGGCGAGGAGGGCAGCGGCACAGCGGTACGCGGAGTTGTTGGACAACGCGAATCTGGGTTGGCTTGCAGGTTACGAACCAGAATGGTCACGGAGTGTATACCACTTGTATGTGATTCGGGTGCAGAATCGCGAACGCCTGATGAAGCAACTGGCGGATGCGAATATCGGGACAGGGATACACTATCCGGTTCCGCTCCACCTGCAAAAGGCTTACAAATATCTCGGGTACAAAGCGGGAGATTTTCCGATAGCGGAGGCAATGGCCTCTGAGCTAGTATCTTTGCCGATGTACCCCCAGTTGGTAGCCGAGCAACAGGAACGTGTGGTGAACGCGATCCAGCGTTTCGCGTTGGAGTCGGTAATGACAACGCCGGCGAGGAAAACCAGGTACGCTGCGGCGGGAGATTAAGGCGGATTGATCGGAGAAAGAGACTGCGGAAACCGGGTGCTGCTAGGCGGTGTGCTCCGAATCGGGCGAGGCAAACGGCCTCACCACCTCCCCGGCGATACAGTCCACTTATGAGTGCCAGCCCTCAGTTGATTGCAACAGACGCCATGAGCTGGGCAATGCGGCATCGCCTTCTGTTCATGCTTTTAGAGGAGTGAATCGTGAAACTATCCATCGTCGTTCTGTGCTGGAATGACAAAACGGTCATTGGTGATTGCCTCCGCTCGATCTATGAGGAGACGCGAGAAATCGATTTCGAAGTGATCGTATCTGACAATGGATCTAGCGACGGCTCGATCGAATTCATCCACCAAGCCTACCCACGGGCCCGCGTCTTGGAAAACGGCAAGAACCTGGGCTTCGCCCAAGGAAATAACGTGGGAATTGCCCAGACCGCGGGCCAGTACGTTCTGATTCTAAACCCCGACACCATCGTACACAACCATGCCCTAGAGAATCTGGTGGCGTTCGCCGACCGTCACCCAGAGGCGGGCGCATTCGGTTGTCGAGTGTTGAACCGCGACGGCTCATTTCAAGGCCCGGCACGCCCCTTCCCGACTATTTGGCGGAATTGGATTGCGGCCCTGTACTTGAGGCCGTTGGCCTACTTGTCCGACGTTTTTACCTCCGATACATACACCGGTTGGGACGGCCTCACGGAGAGAGAAATCGACTGGCAGTCGGGTTGTTGCATCATGTGCCGAAGCGATGTATTGAAGGATCTCGGCGGCTTTGACGAGCAATTCTTCTATCACTATGAAGAGGTCGATCTCTGTCGACGAGTGTGGAACGCTGGATACTCTGTCCGGTATACTCCCGAGGCCGCAATCACACACCTTGGCGGGCAGTCAGTCAACCGTTTCCCCTTACGTTTTGAGTTGGAGAAATGCAGGAGCCGTTACCGTTACTTCTACAAACATTTCGGCGCAGTGGGCGCACGGAGGAGCCGCCTCACTAACTTGGCATGGATCCGTGTCCGTCAACTTGGTTGGAGCCTTGCCTGCATCTGTCCGTCCATACATGGGCTGAAGGAGCGGCTGGAGATGTATCACCGCACCGCCTATTGGAACGCGCATATCGACCCGGTAAAATTTATCCAGAATGGTGAAGAACCAATAGTTACGCCGGTTGCAAATCAACAATCGTAAGACACTTACTCTAAAGACAAAGAGGGCTGTTGGAATGTCGATTTCTTTAGTTACGGGCGGCGCCGGATTTATGGGATCCCATGTTGCGGAGCACCTCATAAGGGCCGGACACGACGTGGTCGTGTTGGATGACCTTAGCGGAGGCTTTCTGGACAACGTCCCCCGTGCCGCTGAGTTTGTCAAAGGCTCGGTGCTCGATCACGACCTTCTGCAGCGCTTGTTTCAGAAGTATCCATTCACCTACGTGTATCACCTTGCGGCGTATGCGGCCGAGGGGCTCAGCCACTTCATTAAACGGTTCAACTATCAAAACAACCTGATCGGTTCCGTCAATCTCATAAATGAGTCGGTCAACCACAAGGTGCAGTGCTTTGTATTCACGTCCTCCATTGCAGTGTACGGCGCGGGGCAGACACCGTTAACGGAAGAGATGACCCCGGTGCCCGAGGATTCCTACGGCATCGCGAAACTGGCCGTCGAACAAGAGCTCCGAATCAGTCGTGAGATGTTCGGGCTGGACTACGTGATCTTCCGGCCACACAACGTCTACGGCGTGAGGCAGAACATTGGGGACCGGTACCGCAACGTTGTGGGGATCTTCATGAACCAACTGCTTCAGGGTCGACCCATGACGATCTTCGGTGACGGCACGCAACAACGCGCGTTCACTCACATTGACGATGTTGCTCCGGTCATCGTCGGGTCGGTGAATGTTCCTGCAGCTCGGCATCAAATCTTCAACGTCGGCGCGGACGTACCGTATAGCCTTAATGCGTTAGCTAATCTTGTGGCGGACGCAATGGGCCAAGCCTGCCGCGTTGAATACTTGGACGCACGCAACGAGGTGAAGGTCGCGTTTTCCGACCATAGTAAGGCTGAAGCTGTGTTCGGAAAACGGGACAAGACCACGCTGGAAGACGGAATCCGAGCGATGGCCGGGTGGGTCAAAGAGCGCGGCGCATGCGCGAGCAGCATTTTTGAGTGCATCGAAATCTCGAAAAACCTGCCGCCAAGTTGGGCAGCCATTACAAAGGCGGGAGTCGGAAGGTAACGGTCATGAACGCGGCGTCTGTCAAAGATGCAAGCGGGCTTTCGCTGAATGCCTTGGAGTTGGGACCGCGGCGCGGTCTACGGGTGTGCATGGTAGTATATGCCTTCTACGAGAGCGACACGCGCGTTCTGCAGTACGCGACGGCGCTTGCCGAACGCGGCGACACGGTGGACGTACTCGCACTCCGCCGCGATGACAAGCACGCTGAAACGGAAATCATGGACGGAGTGAATGTTCACCGGATCCAGTCGCGGACGGTGAATGAGAAGGGCCTGCTCACATACGCCTATAGGATTCTGCGCTTCCTGATCCGGTCCACACTGGTGCTCCGCCGGATGCATCGGGAACACCGCTATGACCTGATTCACGTGCACAACGTGCCGGATTTCCTGGTATTGGCCGCGATCTTTCCCAAATGGAGCGCAGTTCCGGTAATTCTGGACATTCACGACCTGCTGCCTGAGCTTTACGGCAGCAAGTTCAAGGTCAGCAACGACTCATTTCTGTTCAAAGTGTTGACCTTCGTAGAGCGGCGCTCCGCCGCGTTCGCGACCCACGTCATTATCGCGAACCATCTATGGCGCGACCGGCTGGCTGCCCGATCGGCAACGCCCGAAAAGTGCAGTGTGGTCCGCAACCATCCGGATTTGAACATTTTCGTCGCGCAATCCGCGCCAGATCGAAAGAAGAACGGCCGCTTTGTGGTTATATATCCAGGCACGTTGAACTGGCACCAAGGGCTGGATGTGGCGATTCGGGCGTTCGCTCGCGTCGCGGATCGGATTCCCGACGCCGACTTTCACATCTATGGCGAAGGGTCGGCGAAGAATTCGCTCATCGAACTGGCAAACCAATTGGGAATGCAGGATCGGATCACGTTTCATGGGTTCCTCCCCAGTCGCGAGATAGCGCGGGTGATGGCGCAGGCGGACTTGGCCATCGAGCCGAAACGGGCCACCTCCGCCTTCGGAAACGAAGCTCTGAGCACAAAGATACTGGAGTTCATGGTTCTTGGGGTGCCGGTGATAGCGTCAAGGACCAGGACCCACATGCTCTACTATGACGATTCAATTGTCAAGTATTACGATAACGACGATGAAGTGGAGTTAGCGGATGCGGTGCGCCTGCTCGGGAGCGATCCGATGCTCCGCAGGGAGCAGGCTGCCCGCGCCGCTAAGTACGCCAGTGAGAACACCTGGCAAGCCCGAAAAGAAGAATATCTCCAGTTGGTTGAGACATTGGTCAGCAGTAACGGCAGCACCACCGTCTCCAAACAGACCGCCGCAGGGGAGCCCGACCAAGCCTTCTGCAACAAGGCTTAACGACCCCGCAAGTTGTTTTGGACTTCCCCAAGTTAATTAAGAAAGGACCTTAAGTTATGGCTAAACATCTAATCACTGGCGGCGCCGGATTCATCGGTTCCCATTTGGCAGATCTCCTTATCAACAAGGGCGAATCCGTCACCATCATCGACAACCTCTCCACTGGGCGGTTTGCTAACGTAGCGCACCTGGAGCGAAACAAACGGTTCAGTTGCATCGTTGACAACGTGTCCAACGAGCATCTGACCGAGGGGCTGGTCCGCGAGGCGGATTGCGTGTATCATTTGGCGGCCAGTGTCGGGGTCCGGCTCGTCATCGAGCGACCGACCGAGGCCATCATCAACAACGTGATGGGAACAGAAATCGTTCTGAGGAACGCTTGCCGCTACCGCAAACCTATTTTGATTATTTCGACGTCCGAAGTCTACGGCAAGAGCCGTGAGCGCGTCTTCAGCGAGGACTCCGACTGCGTGATGGGTCCGACCTCACGATCGCGATGGGGCTATGCCACGTCGAAGGCGATTGACGAATTTCTGGCGCTAGCGTATTTCCAGGAGAAGCAGTTGCAGACGGTTGTCGTCCGCCTATTCAATACCGTCGGGCCACGGCAGACCGGCCACTACGGCATGGTTATCCCAACCCTGGTGAGGCAGGCTCTTCTCCAGCAGCCGCTGACCGTCTTCGGCGACGGTACTCAGACCCGCTGCTTTGCGCACGTTTGGGATGTGGTGCCGATGCTGGTGGACCTGCTGGGCAGGCCCGACACCGCGGGACTGGTGTTCAATCTCGGAACTCAGGAAGAAGTGTCAATCAAGCGGTTAGCGGAGCGCATTATCGAGCTGACCGGGTCGAGATCCACCATCACCTATGTGCCGTACAAACAGGCATACCCTCCCGGATTCGAAGACATGGAACGCCGCCTGCCCGATCTTGCCCGGCTCAAGCGATTCACGGGCTACGAACCAAAGCACCACCTGGACGACATTCTGCGCGACGTCATCTCCTATATTCAGGAAAAGGTGCCTCAGCAGGAACCGATTGCGATTGGCGCGTAGCTCGACGAAAAACAGCAGGAGCCGGTTACAGTGGTTCAACCCAAACTAGCCGCAAGTTCCGTTCCTGAAGACGCTCTCGTCTCCGTGGTAGTTCTTAACTACAACAACAAAGAGTTGCTGGAACAGAGTCTCGCTAGCGTTCTCGATCAAAGCTGGCCGAAGCTGGAAGTGATTGTAGTAGACAACTGCTCCACCGACGGTTCACCGGAAATGGTGGAGCAGCGATTCGGCGACAAGGTGCGGGTGATTCGCCGCACCGTAAATTCGCCGACGGCCGGACGGAACCAGGGTTTCGAGGCAGCGATGGGCGACTACATTCTTTCGATCGATAACGATATCACCCTACCGGACCGGAATGCCGTTCGGAAGGGAATGGCACTGTTCCAGCAGTTTCCCAAGGTCGCTGTGCTGGCATTCAAAGTCGGAACCTCCGAAAACCCGACAGAGCCGCTTCCCGAGCACTGGTGGTATTCTCGGCCCCTGGACACCTGGAAAGACCGGTTCTTCTACACCGACTTCTTCAGCGAAGGAGCAGTAATGTTTCGGTCCAAGACCCTTCTCACCAGCGGGGGGTACGACGACGAATTCTTTCAGTATTTCGAAAGTGTCGATCTGTCTTTGCGGCTGATTCGCGACGGCTTCGAGATGCTCTACTGTCCGGTGCTCACTTGTGTCGAGTTGCGCGTGCGCGGGCTCTTACCCCGAAAACGGACACCCATCAACTATCTCTCCCTGCGCAATCGGCTGTGGATCGTCTGGAAACATTATCCCTTTTGGCGCGGTCTCCGTTTCGCAGTGGGCAGAGTGGCTATAGCCTCGTTGCGCTCAGTGCGCTACGGATGGGTAGACTATTTCTTCCGCGGGGTCGTGGAAGGAATTGCCGCACCGCGTGCCATCCGGACGCAACGTAGGCCCCTAAGCAGGGATACGTGGCACAAGATCCGGGATATCCGTGGCGGCCTGTATCCTGTGACCCCAGATGAAGTAGTGACGAGCACGCCCACAGGATCGTAACCCTCCCGGCCTCACCACTTAGACTATCCTGCTCCAAATGGGGTTGATCTGCGCCATTGATGTAGTCGTCGTGTTCACGCTCGTCAGCGTGGCTAAAAGGCGCGGTTTGGAACGTGCACTGCCGCTCTTCGTCTTCTTTCTGACCCTGATCCCTAACGAATGCCGCATTGTCACCGGGGTGTTCGACCTCTACACCTATAGGCTCGCCCTGATTGCTCTTGCCATTCTGTTCTTCTCGCAAAGAAGAAAAAGTGTCATTCAGACGTTCCCGTTGAAAACTCTAATGTTCGTCCAAGCGGGTTGGCTTCTGCTTTCAACGCTTGCTTCCATTGTCGTCCTGACAAGCTCCAAGCAATTCCTCGCACAGGTACTCGAATACTATCTCATTTATTACATTATCTTGAAGACCGTCAGGGACGTCCGGACGATTTCGAAACTAGCCTTAGCAATGGTAGCGGCGATTGGGATAACGTGCCTTTTCGGTCTGCTAGAGAGTTACGCCGGGTGGAGCGTTCGGTCACTCTTCCCGGCAGAGTTACAGGAGACGTATGGCAGCGGGAGCCTCCTCTATACGGAGTTGATGGATCGCGGAATTCGAATTCGTTCCACGTTCCCTCATCCGATTCTTTTCGGCGGTGCAATCTCGATGGTGATTCCGCTGACACTGTATCTGCTGACGACAGCCTCAACCCGGCTTCAGAAAGTCCTTCTGTCCGTTTGTGTAGTGTTCATGTTTTGGTGCCTTTACAAAACGGGCAGTCGCGGTCCATGGTTGGCTACGGCTTCGTCCTTAGCAATACTGTTTTTCGCCGTCAAAGGCAAGTTTCGCAAGCAACTTCTGCTGATAGGCGCGCTTGTGTTGTTAGTGTTGCTGATGCGGCCCGGCGTCCTGGACACGATTTGGAACACCTATCTGGCAACGCTGGATACAAATACCGGGATGGGCATGTCATTTGCATACCGGCCGGCTCTTTACCGTGCCGTTACAAATGCGTTAGAAGCGGATCCGCTACGCGCTCTCCTGGGGTTCGGCCTCGGCGCATTCCGGGAAAAGGGCCTGCTCATCGTGCTTCCGAACATAGCGCCGCACCTATGGTTCACGTGCGATAGCGCTTGGCTTCTATTAACATACGAGACCGGTTATGGCGGCTTGCTGCTAATGTCAGCTCTGCTGATCAAACCAGCCGTCATGGCGCTACGCGCCTATCGAACACTGCCAAAACCGGAGTGCTACTTCTGTATTAGCTGTTTTTGCTCCTTTATATCGTTTTTTGTGGTCATGATATCTGTCGCCGTCTACGGCTGGGGCCAAAATGGGAAGATGTTGTGGGTGGTGATTGCGATGACGGTTTCGTACATAGCCCTGCGGAAACGCGAGAAGGGGCGCCGACTGCCAGTCGAGCGCCTACCTATGGACGAGGTGGTCGCGTTCTAATATCATGCCTTCTTCTGGGTTTCACATCACGTTCGTCAGTGCGGTGAATAGCAGAGAGGTGCTGGCACAGAACCTCCTGGCGTCGCCCTGCCTGCGGTCTACAGGCAGACATGAAGTTCTTATTCAGGAGAACTATCCGTCCGCCTCGGCCGCCTATAATGACGCGCTGCGCAAAGCTGCCAACGAGTTGATCGTTTTCGTCCACCAGGATGTGTTTTTGCCGGATGCTTGGCTGTCTCAGGTGGAAGAGAGCCTGCGCTGCCTGGAGGAGAAGGATCCTGATTGGGGCGTGGCCGGTTGTTGGGGCGCGCGAGCCGACGGCGACCTTTGCGGCCATATTTACTCGTCCGGCCTGGGCGTGTTGGGCCGGGAGTTCAAGCAGCCGGTGCCCGTGCAAACACTCGACGAGATCGTCCTGATCTTCAGGAGGGCTTCGGGCTTCACCTTTGACGAGACTTTGCCGCACTTTCACTTTTACGGCACAGACATTTGCATGAAGGCTGCGGAGCGAGGTCTGCAGTGCTACGCCATCTCCGCATTTTGCATTCACAATACGCGGCAGATCCTGAGACTTCCGGACGAGTTCTATACCTGTTACGCACATGTAAAACGGACATGGAAAAAGCGTTTGCCGATTCAAACTAGCTGCATCCGAATTTCACGCTTCGACGCGGAAATGCGCGTGCGGAAACTGGAAGAGTTTTGCCGGCATGGGTTGCCCGGCGGCCGCCAGCCGGCGCCGCGCGGCATGGATCCGCAGCGGATTTTGAAGGACCTGGAAGCCCGGCAAATGATAATGGTTCGATCACAGTGAACGTTTACAGGCTCGATCCGCTCCAAGACCCGCGGTGGACGGAGTTTCTCCTGCGGCATCCCAAGGCTTCCATATTCCACACCCCAGGCTGGCTGGGTGCTCTACGGTGCACATACGGCTACCGGCCGGTAGTGTTCACAACGTCGGCTCCGAATGCTCAATTGGAGAACGGTCTGCTGTTCTGCTACGTCAACAGTTGGCTGACCGGGCGGCGATTGGTATCACTGCCATTCTCGGATCATTGCCAGCCCTTGGTGGACGGCAGCGGGGAGCTTCAGACAGTCCTCGATTACTTAGAACAGCAGGCGCGGTCAGAACGCTGGCGATACGTGGAGTTGAGGCCGCTATCCGATGCTGGGATCTCTGACCTTGGGTCTGGCTTCATAAAAGGCGCGAATCACGGCTTTCACAGAATCGATCTCCGCCCAACTCCGGAGGTAATCTACCGGCGTTTTCACGATAGCTGTGTGAGGCGGAAGATCAAAAAGGCAGAGCGTGAGCAACTCCTTTACGAAAAGGGCCACACCGACGAGCTGCTGAAGAAGTTTCATTATCTAATGCTTCTGACTCGCCGGCGGCATCAGTTGCCGCCCCAGCCCATCGCGTGGTTCCGGAACCTAATTGAATGCCTGGGCCAGCAATTGACGATTCATGTTGCCTCCAAGGATTCCGCTCCAGTCGCTAGCATTATGACCTTGGCCTACAAGAACTCGCTGGTATACAAGTATGGCTGCTCGGATTCCCGGTTTAATAACTTAGGCGGCACATCCTTTCTGTTCTGGCAGGCAATCGGGGAAGGCAAGCGGGCTGGTATGGAGGAATTCGATCTGGGCAGGTCCGGTCTGGAAGACCCCGGACTTTCGAGTTTCAAAGGCCATCTGGGGGCCACTGAGTCAGAGCTGAATTACTATCGCTATTCGACATCACCGCTCAAGAATTCCTCCGCCCGACGGGAGCGCCCCTACCTCCGGTCGGTCTTTGCCTGCATGCCCGACGCGATTTTCACCGGGGTCGGACGCCTGCTCTACAGGCACATGGGCTGAGCACGTCTGTGTGTATCTTGTCGTATGAACAAAGCATTTCTGGACTATTATCGTTGTCCTGAGCGCTATGCCGACTTCCAGGCGTTAAATGACGGTGCGGACGGCCGGCATTTGGGCTACTTTCGGTTTGGCGGCCACCTGTGTTACGGAGCGTCGACGGTTGCGGAAGGCGCAGCCGCCGCCAGCGATAGCCTGCCAGACGTCCTTTCAGGTGTCGAGATCGGCGGCTCGACGTGCTTTCTTCCGTTCAATCTGACCGACGTGATAACGAATCTTCGGCAGGAGAGGTACGTAACAAGAATCGGCCGGGCCTCGGCGTTTAAGAGGCTGACCCGAAGCGCTTATTACCTGGCTCGGCCCTGCTTGACCGTTCCTGTGCGGCGGCACCTTCAGCGTCTTTGGCTGAAAGGCTGGGACAGCAAGCCGTTTCCACGCTGGCCGGTGGACCGCACGGTGGACCAACTCTTTGAATTCGTCATGACACTTTCTTTAAAGGCCCGCAAGACTCTCCGCATACCCTTCATCTGGTTCTGGCCGGAAGGTAAGAAAAGTTGTGCCATTGTCACCCACGACGTGGAAACCGGGGCGGGCCTGAAGTTTTGCGACACGCTCATGGATATCGACGATTCCTTTGGCATCAAGTCCTCCTTTCAATTGATTCCTGGCGCAAGATATACCGTCTCAACCGACACCTTGGAAGCCATTCGGGGCCGGGGCTTTGAGATTAACGTCCACGATTTCAAGCACGACGGCCGGCTTTTCGAAGAGTTGACCCAATTTCAGGAGCAAGCCCGGCAAATCAATGCGCACACGGAGAAATTCGACAGTAAAGGATTCCGGTCAGGCAGCCTATACCGAAACTTGGATTGGTATGGCGCGTTTCGTTTTTCATATGACATGTCGGTGCCGAACGTCGGACATCTGGATCCCCAGCCCGGCGGATGCTGCACGGTCATGCCATTTTACATCGGTGAAATACTCGAGCTTCCCCTGACCACCATACAGGACTACTCACTGTTCAATATTCTCAACGTGTACTCAATCGCGCTATGGGAGCAGCAGATTGACGTAATCAGGAGACACCACGGCCTGATCAGCTTTAACGTGCACCCGGATTATCTTAAGACTCCGCGCGAACGTGGTACGTATGAGGCCTTGCTACGGAGCCTGGCGTCGCTTCGTTCCGAAGCGGATGTATGGATCCCTCTCCCCAAAGAGGTCGATACCTGGTGGCGGCAAAGAAGCCAAATGAGTATGGTGCCAGACGGAGGCAACTGGCGCATCGAAGGCGCCGGTGCCGAGCACGCCACAGTCGCCTACGCCAGCCTGGTTGGGAATGACATCGTCTATTCCACCGACTGAATCGAAGAACTTGCCGCTACGAACTCCTGAAAGAGAGTTTAACACTTGACAAACTCCACACGAACCTGGTTGCCTCGCACGGCTAGAGTGACGCAAGCCCTCGCTTGGCTCCGCAAGTTCCTGGTGGCTTTGTGCGTAACCGCATGCTGCCAAGTTTGCTATTCGGCAGATGTTGTGTTTTTTGAGAAAGGAGACGGACCGTCGCTTTCAGGTCGGCGGGTGGCCGTTGCCGCCGGCTTCTACGGGCTCAGCGCCACAGTGTTTCACTTGAGAGCCCAGGGGGACGAGATCCCTGCCATCAAGGCCGCAAAGCAGAAGACCACGGTGGCTGTCATCATTACCGCCGACGTTCTGCCGGCGATCACGGCAGCGCACCTACTGTCTGCGATCCAGCGGGAGAATGGGAAGAGCATCCCGATTTTGATAGACGGAATCACAAACGAGACGGGACCGGAAGATCTGCGCAAGTGGTCGGGAGGTGCGGTCACAGGCTGCCAAGGACCAGTGAGCATCAGTGAACAGAGCGTTTACCGCATTTCGACGATCGAAGAGGTGACTCGGCAGCTTTCCGGCCAGAGGCTGAGCGCCAGGACTGGTCAGACGTGTACGCTAGTCGTACACGACTCGAAGGCCAAATCCGTGATTGACCTTGCATCCGTAACTGACGAGCGGCCCGTGTTTGTCAAGGCGATTGTTGGGTCAGGAAGCGTGTTCTTAAGTTCCGACGTGGCCTTAGCTCACGTGGCGCCGCCGCCGAGTGCGCTCGATCAATCCTTGAGCGAATTTTCCGCGGTAGCGCCGACAATGCTCTTTCTCCGGTATGCGGCTGGGGACATGGCGTGGCACGCTAACGGGCACTACGCTAATCTCACGGTTGATGATGCATGGCTGCGGGAACCGTACGGATACCTTCAGTATGGCGATCTATTGCAGGAGATGCGGCGGCATAATTTTCACACAACAATCGCTTTCATTCCGTGGAACTACGATCGCAGCGAACCGGACGTGATATCGCTGTTTCGGGCAAACAGTGACCGGCTGTCGATCTGTATCCACGGCAACAACCATGACCACCAGGAATTTGGGCCGCTTGCCAGCCGGCCATTAAATGAGCAGGTCAATAATATCGGGCAGGCAGTTGCTCGGATGGAGCAGTTCCGGAAGCTGACGGATCTTCCGTACGACCGGGTCATGGTATTTCCGCATTCGATCGGCTCAGAAGCGGTCATCGGCGCGTTAAAGGGTTTCAATTTTCTTGCGACCGCAAATTCACGCAATATTCCACTGGACTCCCATGTTGCGCTCGATCCCCAGTTCGGACTGCGGTCGTGGACTCTGGCTTTCCGCAACCTGCTTAGTCTGCGGCGGTATTCCGCTGAAATACCCATTGCGACGTCCGAGCTCGCGGTGGATGCTTTCTTGGAGAATCCACTGTTGTTCTATGTCCATCAGGCCTATTTCGCAGAGGGCATAAATCGATTTGACGCCATGGCCGATACGGTCAACCAACTCCAGCCCGACACGCTGTGGCGCGGGCTAACCGATATCTCCGAGCATCTGTATCTTGAGAAACTGCGCGACGATGAGAGCTTCGACATCCAGGCATTCAGCAGCAGTTTGCAACTTCACAATGTCCATTCGAAAGAGGCGACCTTCTATGTCGAAAAAGATGAGGACTTCGAATTCCCGTTACAACTTCTCGTCGATGGGCGACCGTATAACTACACAAGAATCGGAGGCCGAATCGCTTTCACGTTGCAGGTGCGTGCGGGTGCGTCGCGGCAGGTGACTTACCAGTACCAGAATGGTCTGGATCTCAAGAGGGTCAACATCTCGAAGTCGTCATTGCGCGTTGCCGTATTACGGCACCTGTCCGACTTTCGTGATGATGTGGTCAGTCGATCGCTTATCGGCCGAATACTCATTCGCGTCTACACCTCCTATGAGAAGCAGGCCAATAATGGCGTCGCTGCAGCGTTCGTAGTCCTGTTCCTCACCTTGCTGGTAATTGCCTGGCGCACGTGGAAAAGCTTCCACCCTAGCAGGATGCTGAAAAAAGGCTGCTGAGGCCGTGTACGCTGTGGAACAGATCCGCGTCTTAATGCTTGTACGCCAGATATCCTGCGAGGCAGGGAGATCTGAGAGCCACTCTGGCCCAAAGCGATAAATCCTGGGGTCTGGGGCGAAGCCCCAATCAAGAAACGCCCTTGCTCCTTGGCTCTTCGGTATCTGCGTTATGATGGCGTGCGTATGAACGAGAAGGAGCTGTTTCAGGTAGCCTTGGGCTGGTGCCGCCATGGATGCTCGACCGTTGCACCTTCGATCAGGTGGCCGGGCGTCTGGACATCCATCTCGATTTTCCGCGTGGCGGCGCCTTTCCGTGTCCGCTTTGCGGGGTTTCCTGCAAGGCCTATGACGCCGACGAACTGACCTGGCGGCATCTGAACTTCTTTCGCCACCAGACCTTCCTCCACTCCCGCACGCCCCGCGTCGACTGTTCGCAGTGCGGCATTCATCGCGTGACGGTCCCCTGGGCCTGGTCGGACAGCGGCTTCACGCTACTGTTTGAGGCGCTGGTGGTGCTGCTCGCCAAGTCCATGCCGGTCCTCGCGGTGGCCCGCTTCGTCGATGAGCACGATACCCTGGTTTGGCGCATTGTCACCTACGACGTAGACGCAGCATGCGCTCAAGCCGATCATTCCATGGTCACCCAGGTCGGTGGCGACGAAACCGCCTCCCGGCGCGGCCAGAGATACGTTTGTCTTTTCGTCGACCTGGAGCAGCGCAAGGTGTTGCTCGCCACTCTGGGCAAAGACGCTTCCACTGTCGCGGCTTTCGCCTCAGACCTCAAGGCCCACGGCGGCGATCCCGAGGCGGTCACCGACGTCAGCGCCGACATGTCACAAGCCGTCTTCAACGGCATCACCACAAACCTGCCCAACGCCGCCGTCACCTTCGACAAGTTCCACATTGTCAGCCTCGTCAACACCGCCGTGGAAAAGGTTCGCCGAATCGAGCAGAATGTCCCGAACTCATCGGCAGTCGCTGCGTCTGGCTCAAGAACCCCGAGAACCGCACCGACAGCCAGTGGGAAAAGTTCGACGCTCTGGACATCGCCAGCTCCCATCTGAAAACCACCCGCGCTTACCAGATCCGCCTCACTTTCCAGGATTTCTTCAACCAACCTGCCAATAAGGCCAAAGCACTCCTCGACAAGTGGTATTTCTGGGCCACTCACAGCCGCATCCCGGCTATCATTGACGTGGCTAAAACCATCCGTCGCCAGGCAGCGCGATCGATGGGCGAACGACGCGGCATGCCGGCTACCAGATCAGCGAACGCAACCGGAAACAGATTGAGGAAGTGTTCGGTCGGCTGAAGATGGTAGGGATGTTGCGTAAGACGCAGCACCGGGGCATATTCAAAGTCGGGTGGGTTTTCAGCTTCGCGGCCACCCCTTACAACCTCGTGCGGATGCGGAATCTGCTGTCGCAAGCAGTTCATTCCGCCGAAGTTGGGGGGAGGTGTCTGGAGCCCTAAACCAGGGCTTCTGAGGCCCGTACTCCTGCACGGAGGAGCCTCAAGAAGGGCCTTAAACAGCCTCAGAAAGTGAAAAATGAGGGGGGCAAAGCTTCGTCAACGGCTTTTTTTCAGATCTTCTTCGCTCTAAGCGCCGCTTGTGAAGACCGCTCCGCCTTTCCGTTCCATAAACTTACGAATGGCAGTCTAATGATGTTAACCTACAGCATCTTGCCGTGGCTTCGTTGCGAAGGCTATAAAGAGAGTAGTGGTGCTAGGCACGCCACGCGAGGAGTAGCTCTGCGCGGCCATGCTGAACCCTGCCGAGTTCGCGCCTGCCAGGCAACGGATTTCGCTGCAGTTGATGTTCTGCAGTTTGGATTGGAAGCAAGTGGAGTGGATGGGCCATTTAGATGAAACCATTGCTTAGTACTTCAGTGCGACGTCTCCTAGCTTGCATGGCGGCCGTCGTTCTAGCGTGTAGTTTTTCATCATCAATGACTGCTGCCTGCCACGTTGTCACCGCGGCTGGTGCTGGATCGAAGACTGGATCCGACTGGAATAATGCCTACGCGGGACTTCCCGCCACGCTAGTTCGTGGCGACACCTACTATCTTGCAGATGGCAGTTATGGAAGTTATGCCCTTAATACGCCAACTTCCGGCGCTACTCAGATCGTTATTAACAAAGCCATTGCGTCGGATCACTGCACCGATACCGGATGGAATGTGGGAACGATGGGCTCGGCCCAAGCAACGTTCACACAAATTGCTAATTCCAGCGGCGGCTACTACACGATCAACGGCCAGGTAGGAACGTTCAACAGTAGCGGCCTTCCGACTGAAGGATCCTTCGGAATCTACATCAACGGCACGACTTGTCAGTTGGGATCGATGAGCAGGTGCGTCGGGCTGGACATGCCCAACGCGAGCAGCACGACGCTATCCTATATCGAGGTTCAGGGGACAGGGGCGACTTCAAGCGCCAACACTAACACGCCGGATGACCTCCTCTACTACGGCGGCTCGACGAATCTTACTATAGATCATGTGTTCCTGCACGACAGCAGTTGCGACTTCACGTTCGGCTACGGCAGTACAAACTTACTCGTTCAGTACTCGTACTTTTACAAGAATTGGGGCGCCGGTTCCTGCCATGGTCAGGTGAGCTGGAACGGAAGCGCTCACACCGGAACAGTATGGCGATATAACACCATGCGTACCATCGAGGGAAGTGCGATCTGGACGGCTGCGACGGCTGGCGGAGGTACGACTTACACCGGCGTACAAATCTACGGCAATGTCATATACTGGGGTGGCACAGCGGACAAGGCCGGTTACCAGTGTTTGGGAGATGGTGTGTTCACCTGCCTGAATTCCGGAGTATCCTGCAATGGTTTGCAGTTTTACAACAACACCATCGTTAATCTGCAGGCTGCCGGAAGCGCCGGGAACAATTGCGGCGCTGGAGCGGCCGGTATTTACTATGACCCGGCATCAAGCGGAGGCACTGCAACAGCCGCCAATAATGTGTGGTACAGCAGTAGCAGCGGCGCAGCGGGGCCGAGTTTCTCAGGTGGGACGATTTCGCACAGCTATAATTCTGCGCTCGGTACGACGAGTGGGGGATTAAGCGAAACGGGAGCTACCAATGATGCCGCAGCTGCTAATCCGTTTGTGAGCTGGAGCGGGTCCGGAAATCTCAATGCTCAGCTAGCCGTGAGCAATTCGGACGTCAATAATTGGTTGCCTTTGTCGTCGCCATTTGCTACCGATCCTAATGGGGTCGCCCGCACATCATCAAGGGGCGCCTATCAATTCGTCAGCGCGCAAACGCAGCTGGCGACGCCTCCGGCCAACGTGAGTACGACAGTTCACTAGGCGCCGCTTCCTAGTCTCATTCTCAGCATTTACCGACTCGCAGGGGAACCGATTGTCGTGAAGCGGGCAAGAGTGGAGGTGTTCCACTCCTGCCGCGAGCAGCTCGCCACCCATCGCGAGGTGGTGTGCAGAACTTCAGCGCACTAAGAATGGCGCTCGTCCCAAGAGCCGCGTACTTAAACTTGCCTTTTCTTGCAGCTCCAATCGCCACCTGTCATGCAACCGACCATCTCCGTCGTGATCCCTGTCTATAATCGCTTTGACTGTTTGAAACAGTCCGTCGAGAGTGTACTGACCCAGACGTTGCCGGTCGCTGAGGTGATTCTGGTCGACGACGGTTCGATCGACGGCACCTCTGACTTGCTGCCCCACTATATCGCGGAGAATATCGTTTGGCGGGAGCGCGTTCGCTATTTCCATCAGGAGAATCAGGGACCGAACGTCGCCCGTAATGTGGCTATTGCGCATGCAAGGAGCGACTGGCTCGCTTTCAACGATAATGACGATCTCTGGCTTCCACAAAAGCTAGAATGGCAGTTTCGGGCGCTCGACCAGTTCAAGGACCAGTGTGGCGCTTGCATTACAGACGCCTGGTTCATGAATAACCCGCACATGAAGATGACGCTCTTTCAGCTTGCGGGCAAGGGCCATCGCGAGAGCATTGGCATGATCCCAGATGCCCTCAGGTACATGCTTAGCACAAACTCGGTGGTAGGTGTGCATCCGATATGGCTCCAGAACCTGGTTGTTCGAGCGGACCTGGTACGGCGCGTGGGCGGATTCGACCCGGCTTTCCGCTTTGGTGATGACGATGACTTTGCTTTCCGACTGGCCTGCGAAACGAAGTTCTGCTTTGTCAACATGCCCATGGTCCTTATCGACCGCACCCTGCTGGCTGACCGCCATGTCGGGGCAAGCAAGAACTGGGACGACGCGGATTTTCGTCTTCGTATGGCCCAAACCCGCATGGAAAAACGCCTTCGGATGAGCGACGGCTTGCCGCGTGAGGTCCGCACGATGATTCGACGCGATTTAGCCGCCATCCATAGCGGGTGGGCAAACTGGCTTCTCCAGAAGGGAGAATATGGAAAGGCAAGAACAGCCGTCAAGGAGGCTTTCCGGTATCACGGTACATTCAATACTGCAATCAAATCGGCGCTTATTCGATGCGCGCCAAGGCTGGCCAGAAAACTCGTCCACTCTCGGGAAGACCGTCGAACCCGCAGGACATTCGGCATCGGGTAAGGCCGCCACAGACTTCACTCTCGTGCCTCGACTTGATAACATGAAGAAGGGCGCAGAATGAACTCCCAAGGGCAACCGCTCGTGAGCGTCGTCACGCCGATGTACAACGAGGCCGAGCATATCGCTGAATGCATCGAAAGTGTTGTCGGCCAAACATATCAGAATTGGGAGTACATTATCGTCGACAACTGCAGCACGGATCGGTCTGTGGAAATCGCCCGTGGCTTTGCTGACAGAGACCGGCGGATTCGTATATTTCATAACACGCAGCTTTTGAAGGCACTTGTGAACCATAATGCGGCGTTACGCCAAATCTCTCTTGCCAGCAAGTACTGTAAGATGGTATTCGCGGATGACTGGGTCTTTCCAGAGTGCCTGGAACAGATGGTCACCGTGGCCGAGGCCCACCCCTCAGTTGGAGTGGTCGGCGCATACGGCCTGGAGGGCCCGCAAGTCGTTTGGACCGGGCTGCCGTACCCCAGTACTGTGGTCTCTGGTCGCGACATTTGCCGTCGCCTCTTCCTCGATGGCCTCTATGTTTTCGGGACGGCCACTTCCCTGCTATACCGGGCGGATCTTGTTAGGGGTCACAAATCCTTTTACAACGAAGCAAACATCCACGCAGACATGGAGACATGCATTGCGCTTCTTAACACTTGCGATTTTGGTTTTGTTCATCAGGTCCTCACCTTCACGAGAGTCCGCGAGCAGTCGCGGATTACGTTGTCGAGGAACATGAATACTCTCGCAGCCAGTAACTTGCATCATCTGGTCGCTTACGCCCGGCTCTTCCTCAGCCAAGAAGAATTCGAAGAATGCCTGAGGCGAACACTGGCCGACTACTATCGATATCTGGCGGCCTGTCTGCTGCGCGGCCGTACCAAGAGCTTCTGGGACTACCACCGCGGAGCGTTCCGAGACGCCGGCGTCCCCTTTAGTCGCGCAAGCCTGGCTCGAGAGGTGTTCGCAGCATTGTTCAATGCCGGCCTGAATCCCAAAGCCAGCATTCAGAGGCTTCTGAGGGTTACACCCGATCAGAGCGTGGTACTTCATACAGAAATGACGCCAACACAATCGGCCTCGGCTCCCGAGTCCCGAGCAGCACAGCACCAATGACCCAATCTTTGATGACGGAAGTCTCGGCCGAGGCCGTGAATTGATGCCTCCTTTGGAACACGAAATGCAGGGAGGTGGCGCATCTTGGCACAAAGGACGCCGTGCACCCGCCATCCGATCCAGCACCGGCGACAACCACTTGCCGAAAGAGGCCGTGCCGCCCAGGATAGGACTGTTCGGGCACTTTGGAGACATTAACTTCGGGAACGAAAGCACCCTTCAATCGCTCCTTTGGCATCTTCGGCGCAACTTGCCAAGTAGCGAGATCACCTGTATCTGCACGAACCCTGGCGCCGCAGGACGGGCCTATGGTATCGGCACTCTGCCAATGAATGGTCTAGTTCTGAAGCCGTTGTGGTTCCAGCGCAACTCCCTGGCGCGATTCGTCCGGAGGCTGGTTGTCGGTATCCCAAGCGAACCGTACAGGTGGCTCCAGGCCGCACGGGCGCTTAAGCGAATGGACGTGCTTATCGTCGCTGGAACAGGCCTGCTAACGGATCTTAGCGGCCTTCTCAATTGGGGCCCCTATAGTGTGTTCAAGTGGTCGCTGATGGCCAGGGTGTGTCGGTGCAAACTGCTCTTTGTGAGCGTGGGCGCCGGTCCGGTATACGGCCTTGCCGGCAGGCTTCTGGTTAAAGCCGCCCTTCGTCTCGCGAACGTTCGCTCTTATCGAGACGCCGCCACAAAGCAGTTTCTGACCGATCTCGGCTTCCAGACACGTGATGACAGGGTATACCCTGACCTCGCATTCAGTTTACCTAAGAGCGCCATACCGACCGATCCAGTTCCACGAGGGACACGGCCCATTGTCGGCCTCGGTCTGATGTTGTACGGTAAACGGCAAAGCGCTGACAGGCCCAGTGAGGCGGTCTATGCGGACTACCTCGAAAGTCTTGTCGGTTTTGTCCGGTGGTTGTTGGCTCACGACTATGACGTCAGACTGCTAACCGGTGATATATGCGATCGGGCTGCGGTCGGACACTTTGTGGGGCTGCTGAAAGAACGGTCAGTCCTGTATGAGGAGGGTCGGGTCATTGACGACCCAGTCCTATCTGTGGAACACCTTTTGTGGCAACTTTCGAAGACGGATGTGGTAGTTGCAACTCGCTTTCATAACGTTCTGTTGGCTCTACTCCTCAACAAGCCGGCGATTTCGATTTCGTTCCATCCGAAGTGCAATTCCCTGATGAGCGCCATGGGATTGTCGGAATACTGCCAGGACATAAAGCATCTAGACTCCGAGAGGTTGATAGAGCAGTTTTGCGAGCTTCAGAAGAATGTGCCGTGGCTTAAACGCTTGATTGAAGAGAAGGCGGAACAGTTTCGTAGCGACTTGGACGAACAGTACAGCATGATTTTAAAGGAGATTCTGACTGGGTAAGCGAGTCGACGCCTTAGCAGAGGAACGGTCCTCGATTATTGTGCGAGAGGAGAAATTGCCTTAATGGGACAGGTGAGCGAGACATATTATAAAAGAGACTTTTGGGCTAAGGAAAATCTTCAGTATAGGGATGTCCATTTCCGACTGGAAAAAGTTGCCGGACTTGTAAATGGAATTGCAGGCGACAGGCAGTGTGATCTTCTTGATGTTGGCTGCGGGCCCGCGACTCTGAGGCGAATGCTTCGAACAAACGTACAG
>Ga0182014_10001066_pt1 | contig 37321 bp, 28 predicted proteins | sample 612S2DmetaG_FD_120489 | JGI IMG/M metagenome (GOLD analysis project Ga0182014, IMG submission 120489) | Permafrost microbial communities from Stordalen Mire, Sweden - 612S2D metaG | ecosystem: Environmental > Terrestrial > Soil > Wetlands > Permafrost | place: Sweden: Stordalen | collected... | reverse complement strand
TCACCGATTCTCTGTTGTATTTCCTTAGTGAGCTTCGAAGGACGAACCATGTTAACACCGTTTTTTATTTTTTAAAATTAATATTAGCGAATCTTGTATTTAATATTAAGTTAGTTTTGTTCTGCATAAGAAGCGAGGGTTAACGCTTCAAATCAAAAATGAGCCATTCTCAGGCTCAGTGAGCTATTGTTTTGAGTAAGGGTGATGTATTCCTCATTAGACTTTATATAAAAGTTCCCCTAGTAGTTCCAGGATAAGTCATTTTTTTGACCAATTTAATTCCCCATGATCTAATTGATATTGCACGGTAACTACCTATGAGATACTTTTTCATACATTTTTATTACTTTAAAAATATACAAATTAAGTTTAAAGAGATATTTACTTAGATTTTAGGATAATCTTCCTATATTTATCATAATATTTAGTTATGTTTGAAGGTTTTCTGGAACCTTTACTTGGACATCGTATCCGCTGCAGGCAATGACCCCCTGCAGCTACAAGATCAACTTTTTTGACATTTTAGATTAGCCTGATCATCTAAGCTAATAATATGAATTTGGATTCCATAATCATGGAAATTATACTAAAATACTAAATGAGTAAGGGAGATTTTGATTTCCCCCACAATTCTTTTAGAGCAAGATGGATAGAATTTCTAACAAATTATTTAACAACCCTTCAGTTAAATGTCTACAATTTATCTCCATGACCAATTTTTGAATCAATCTGCAAAAACAAAGGTTTTACTTCTGTATTACCATTTTCATCGACTATAGTGCAATCTAATTTATGAATAACACCAAGTTGTTGATCAATCGCAGCTGTTTGCTCTTGTATTGTTTTTTCGCATAACTTAAAATATCTATGCTTTCCTTCTTTATCAAGAAATACCGGAGTGTATAAAAAACACGATTTCACAATTGATGGCTCACAGTCTTTAATGGGTACACTTATGACTTTCCAAGAGTCTATCGCACATTCTTCTAATTTAAATGGAAGATCTTGGGGATAATCCTCTTTTAATTCCGGCGTGAATTTTAACTCAATTTTTGGATCAATTTCTTGCTTCTTATTTTCAATAAAACTCATTTTAGTCACCATTAAATTTTCTGCCAACCGTGACAGCCGCCTTCAATTTGTATTTTTTTTACTTTGCCTTCATTTACAAGTTTATAAAGCATGTTTTTAGCTGTGGACCTGCTGCATCCTACTAAACCCATAATAGTTGCAGTGGACTTGATACTATCAATTGATAGAGCATTCAGGAACATATCTTCTTAAATTTTTGTTGAAATCTTGTTTGACCACCTTTCATGTTATTTAATCTATCAGCCCATCAATTTTCAAGAAACTACGCTACTATATACGATTTATGAGTATTTATATTTTATCATCATTGTATAATGGTAATGGTAATTGATAATATTTTTATGCTTGAATAGTTGGTTATGGAAGAAATTTAAACTTGGAAAATTTTGGAAATAGAACAGAAAAAATGGGCAATATAAGCACATAGGAAGAGAAAAACAATAAATATAAACTAACTAACTAACAAAAAATAAAATATCTATATTTATCTATCTCTTCGTGTATTCCTATAAGGCCATTCAAATTTAGACTAAGAATTGTGTTCGTTTATCAGATTAGATAGATAAATTCTATTTTGTTACCTAATCCGGTAAAAATGTTATTAATAAGCTTATCTGATTAGGTGAGAACAATAAATCTTATCCAGATAAGGTTCACGAAAAAAAGAATTGAAAATTCGAACAAAACAATTTATTTTTCCCACGTGTCACTTATTGTGACTTCTGCAATACATGGAAGATCAGTTAAGAAGAGTTCTCCAGCTTTTTCCATTTCAGTTTTTACAATTGCTGCTACTTCTTCAGTTTCTTCTGTCTTGCACTCAAAAACTAACTCGTCATGGACACAATTAACGAGTTTCACTCCTCTAGGCTCGAGGATTAAGAAAAGGTTACCCATTGCTATTTTCAGTATATCAGCACAAAGACTTTGAACCGGAAGGTTCTTACATTCACGCTCAATGCCACTTTTCTGTGCGTTGTATTTCTCTTCTGATTCTGCCGAAGGTTTATCAAATTTGAAAAGTCTTCCTGCTTCAGTTCTAACTTCGAGTCTATTGAATCCTTTTTGACTTATTGTTTTAAGATAGTTTGTTACATCAGGATATAAGTTTTTGAAGTCTTCGATAAATTTTGCCACCTCATCTTCCGTATAATCAATACCTGTTTCTAGCTTCAATTTCTCTTTTAAAGACCTTTTACCCATACCATAATTCAAACCAAAATTAATTGATTTTGCTATCTACTCTTTGCTGTTTAGTAACCTGATCCACCGGCACTTTAAACATCACTGCAGCGGTATTCCTGTGCAGGTCAAGACCTTCACTATAAAGCATGAATATATTTTTTATCTCTAGCTAGTTGCCCTATAATTCTAAGCTCAATTTAGGAATAATCAGCCACATTAGCGTGTTCCCAGGCTCGGCAGTAAAAATCTTCTTCCAATCTTTAAACCTGCTCGGCTGCTGTTGTAAGTTAGGTCTTCCACAAGTGAACCGCCCAGATACAGCACCATACTGCCAAAAATCAGAATATACCCGCTGTGTTTTAGAATTGATGTAAGAAGGTAAAGGCTTAATGAACAGTTTCAGAAGCGTCTCAGCTTCCTTAAAATCAGATAGATTTTGAAATATAGAATCATTAGCGTACTTTGCTCTTGTTTTTACATCTGTTTTATTAATGTCATAACCTTTGTTCCTTAGAGCTTGTTTCAGCTGTTCAGGACTGCTGAGATTTAAATTATTGGAAACAAACGTGCCATCTAACTGACATTGCTTATCAAAAGTAATAAGTTCTCTTTGAAGAAAAGTTTCAGTCTCATGATACTTATTTTGAATTGCAGTTTTTATTTCTTCGAATTTCTCAAAGAACACATGGAAACCGGAAAGCTCTAACCATACTACTGCAGGAAGACATTTCATCTCAATATCCATTATATTTTCTAAGCCGAGCAAGGCTATTTTTGCTTGCTGTTGTTTCATGATCTCAGGAAGATATTTCAAGTCGTTAAGGGCGTACTTCTCCTGCTCTGCAGTTAATGGTTCACCTTTCTTGAATCCGCATTGTCCAGACTTATCGAGAGTGACACCACAGTACTGAAAAACTAGATTTTTAAGGGATGCTCCTTTTCGTCTGGCAAGTTTCCTCCTTGAGATTGCTATTTCTGCTATAAATGTATCGTAAACATTGTAAAGAGTTATTCCATACTGATATTTCAAGAATTTAGAGTCGAATTTTATGTTATGGCCTACGACTAAACTTTTCTCAAGCCTAGGTTTAAGAGCTTCTAAGTCTCCAGGATCTTTAATTATCATCGACTTGCCATAAGGAGTCAATAATTGCAAAGTCACAAGTTCTGAAGTGAGAGGATTTAAGCCTGTGGTTTCAATGTCAAGGAAAAGAAGAGACGTTAAAAGCTCTTCCTCTTCTAGAATTATAGTGGCTTCTTCTACAGAGACCACACTGGAACACAAGCTTTGTTCTATGTTCGCAATATTCGCAATGTTCACACATACACTAGAAGATCCTTCCGGCAACGCGCTACATGTGAGTACATTATCTATCTTCGCAATCTTCGCAAGGTTAGTTGTGCCTACAGTGTATGTGCGAACATTGCGAACATTGCGAAGATTGGCAAATCAATCTGTGAGTTCTGTGGATTGGATATTGACAACTTTTTCGTCACTTTTTAGGATGTATGTAACTAATTTTGTTTCTTTTACTTTTTTAACATCTACAATTGAACCTATAGACATTGCTTCAATAATTTCATCACATTCTTTTGCTTTAAAATGACCGTTTTTAATAAGTGTACCCCTATTACATGTCCCTCCCATTTTACGAATTACTGAGATTGCTTTCTCGATCTTGTTAGTTTTAATATCAGAGAGTATTCTATCCATTACTTGCGAAAATGAAGGCAGAAAAAAGTCAAGAACTAAAAGGGAAGCGATAGAGATACTATCTTTTGTGATCTCATGAGAAGGCTCTTTTTTGCCAATTTCAAGAAGCATAGATATTTTTAGAATATTGTCTTCCGCTCTTGCAATGGCTGAATCTAATGATTCGTTCTGTCTCTTTTCGCCTTCATCTTCTAGTTCTGCACTTATTTTGTTGAACAGTTTTAAGGCTTCTTTTGTGATTGAAAATTTAAAATCAGCGGCGTCTGAATATCTATTATAAAGAGTTTTAACTGCAGTTAGGACTTTTCCCCAGGCATCTATATTTTCATTATTTTCTAATTCAATATCCATTCCATCTTTAGAATATGTGGGAAATGCGTAAAGGAATCTGTATCCCACCCGCAAGAGAAATCTTCTAGCTCTATTACTGTTGTGAATTTGTCAGGAGTCGTCGCGTAAAGATGCGTAACGTATGGATTCTTTATGATATACTCTTGTGGATCTTTATTCCGACCTGAAGCTTTAATTTTTCTGATTGAAGCTCCGTCATAAATTTTGCAGTCTAGATCAAAAATTTCTTCATTATACTTCTTGTGATATTTTGCAAAAAGTCCACTCACTTCATCACAAACAAAACTCTGAACTGGATTAAGAGCCAGCATTTCGAGATAACCTTCTATAGTTGGCTCGTCATTGTACAATTCTGTAGATGTCTCCGCTTCTCTAATTTGTTCAATTTTGTTTACTGCAGTCGATTTTCTGCTTTTGGTTGATAACCCTAGAAGTAGGACGTATAAATTAGGTCTTATTGTACCTTGCTTTATGACAAGCACCCCTTTTCCTTGAATCAGGTCCGATAGTAGCCAAAGCGCTGTACTGACCTGGTACTCGTAATAGGTATCCGATAGTCCTGACACCCAATCGGTTACTATGTTAATGAAATGATTAGCAGGCAGTATTTCCATTAAATTAGGCATTTTACGACTGTTTTGATCCATTTTAAGATTTTTGAGTTCTGCTAGACTTATTTATTCAGTAGGGAATATTTCGTCTTCACATTCTGTTTTATAGAAACAGAATATGCTTTATAGCAAAATCATAAGGCATGATGCAATATTGAGAAAATTAGTAAAAGAGTATATTTTGGAAATAAAAAATAATATCGAGGATAAAGAAGATAAGCTTAAAAAAAGTTCCAAGGGAATGAATTTATGTAGTAACTAAAAAAATATTCAACGAAAGGAAAGTTCTTGTCAATGCTGTTCTAAGAGTGAATCTGAAGATATTGTGTATGTCTTTTTGTCATTTCAGTTGAATACCCTGATTTTACTGTAGGACATTCAATTGAAATAAATTCAAACTCAAAATCATTAATCTGTATTTTTCAGAAGAACTACATATCAATGATTATAACTATACTGAGAGCCCTATTGAGTTCAAAATTGAAATTTCCTGATCAAATTTCCTTCCCCTTCCCTGTCAAAGTTGAGAGAAACATTATGCTCTAACACAAAATTCCCATTTTCCAGGGACCAAGGATAATTATTTACCCTCATTTCCCCTATTTTTGCCATGATTTTTGATCCTATCACTATCTGCAACATGGATATCCAGAATAGATTTGTTAGATCCGCAACACATGAATTCATGGCTGAAAAGGATGGAAAGCCCACTTCAAGGCTAGGAGATCTTTACGAGGTACTTGCAAAAAATGAAGTCATGTTAATTATAACTGGCTATTCTTATGTTCTTCCTGGAGGAAAGAGTGATATTTTCCAGCAGGGAATATATGAAGACCGTTTTATTGAACCCTACCTGAAAATAACTGAAAAAGTTCACAGGTACAGGAGTAAAATAGTACTCCAGATAGTGCATGCAGGGAGGCAAGCAACTACTTCTGAAGAATACTTGGTTCCGATAGCTCCTTCCAAAATAAAAGATGCATACTCAGCAGTTATGCCGAGGGAAATGACCGAGCAGGGAATTCTGGAAGTAATCGATGCCTTCACAAGAGCAGCTGCTCGGACAAAAAAAGCAGGATTTGACGGTGTACAGCTCCACTGTGCCCATGGTTTTCTTCTAAGTGATTTTAGTTCCCCATATACAAACAGAAGGACTGATCGCTGGGGGGTTCAGTGGAAAACAGAGCAAGAATAGTTACTGAGATTGTCAGGCGCATAAAAGAGCAAGCTGGAGCTGAGTTTCCTATCCTGGTCAAATTGAATGCAACAGATGGTTTTCGGCCTAACTCCCAGAGGGCAGATATGGGAATTGAAATTTCACAAGCTATTGAGACCGCAAAAATTTTGGAGAAAGCTGGAGTTTGCGGAATCGAGGTAAGCGGAGGAATGAGTAAGACAAGTGGTGAAACCATAAGATTAGCTATTAACTCTCCTACCAAAGAAGCATATTTTAGAGAATATTCTAAAGCAATAAAAAAAGCTGTCAATATACCTGTAATCCTTGTAGGTGGCATTAGGTCCCTTTCTGTTATGGAACATCTTCTCGAAAACGGATTTGTTGAGATGGTTTCCATGAGCAGGACATTTATCTGCGAGCCTGATTTTGTTTTGCAACTTAAATCCAGAAAAACTACAAAAGCAAGGTGTGTGTCCTGTAATCTCTGCTTTGATATCGAGGGGATCAAGTGCAACTTCGAGTTTAATTGAAGTCCAGATAACAAAAACTAGCTACTAATCTCCCTTTTCGACTCTAGGAAAACTTTATTTTAGTATTTTTCGATTGTTTTTTCAATAAAATTTTAACGTATATTTTTATAAGAGAGACTCAAAAGAAATAAGCACGTAAAGCTAGTAAAAGGGACTTTGTTTTATACTTTTCTCCAAGGTCCGCTACCTTAAAATCATTATGAGTATTAGAATAATGCCTAAAGAGAACCATGTTGGCAATAAGATATGTCAGCTTAGAGAAGCAAAGGAGATGAGCGTTGAAGAACTGGCTGAAGCCAGTCAAAGCAGCGTGGAATTAGTTAAGCAGTTAGAAAACGGAGCCCTAGTTCCACACTTAACACCTCTTCTGAAGATTGCTCGAGCTCTAGGCGTCCGTTTATGTACTTTTTTGGATGATATGCCCCATAGCGGACCTGTAGTTGTTAGGGCAGGGCTACTTAGAAATGTGGTACGTTTTTCGGGTAAGGCTGAAATCCCAACAAAAAGTTTTCTTGAGTTTTATTCACTTGCCTCAGATAAAGCAGACCGCCACATGGAGCCTTTTATCATCGATATACATCCTTCTCCTAAGGAAAGCCATAAACTCTCTTCCCATGAGGAGAGGAATTCATCTATGTCCTTTCAGGAGAAATCGAGATCTTCTACGGGAAAGATGTTCAAAGGCTAAACTCAGGAGACAGCATTTACTATGACTCAATTGTCCCGCATGATGTACATGCAGCAGGAGAAGAGGATGCAAAAATTATGGCTGTTGTTTATGCTCCTGTGTAAAGTTCAGTCTAGATAGAATAGATTAAAAACTTAAAATATAATATCTTGAATTTATAGAGTTGAAAAATATCAAAATACAAGTATTTCAAAGCACAGGGAATCCAAAATGTTCAGTACAACTGTTAGTCCACGATTTGGGGACATGGACGGGCTTGGGCATATAAATAATACTGTCCTCCCAATATGGTTTGAAACAGGAAGAAACTCCTTATTCCGGATATTTTCACCGGATCTTGATCTTAGTCCTGATGTATGGCATCTAATCCTCGTCAGGACTGAATTTGATTTTCTTCGTCAGATGTATTATAGGTCTGACGTGGAAATTAGAACTTTTATTGTGAAGATAGGGAACAGCTCCTTTACTGTTGGGCACGAAGCCTGGCAGGAAGGGGAACTCAAGGCAAGGGGTCAAGCAGTACTAGTCTATTATGACTTCAAGATCAAGAAATCAATGCCTCTTCCTAATAAGATTCGTGACATCTTGAAAACACACATCTTTCCTGCCACAGATACTGATGAAATGGATACCGATTCCTCATGCTCTATTTGAACGTACTTGATATAACGCCCACAAAATGAGCTTAAAAGCATTGGAAACATTTTCGCTCCTTGCAAATATCTTGATTATGCCTTTGGATCATTGATAAAATTTTGAAAATTAGTATATCTCCAATTCTTGGTAAGATGTGGAGAGAGTCTTAGGGTTATGATTTTTAACAACTAATGGACACAACCAAAAGTTTCTAAAGGTAGATAATGCAAGTAAGAAGCTGAAACCATGCACCTTATTGAAAATTCCCTTGGGGAGTTCTATGAAAAACAAGTTGCTTTAGATCCTGACCACGAGTTTGTCGTTTATCCGGACCGAAACCTGCGTTTTACTTATGGACAGTCCTACGAAAGAGCTAATAACCTTGCTAAAGGGCTTCTTGCCATTGGGATAACGAAAGGAGATCATGTCTGGATCTGGAGAATGTTCCGGACTGACTTACCTTTATGTTTGCTACTGCAAAGATCGGTGCAGTGCTTGTTACTGTAAATACCGCTTATAAGAGCCATGAGGTCGAATACTTACTCAAACAATCTAATGTGAAGACACTTGCTCTTATCTATAGTTTCCAGGATGTTGATTATCTGAGAATTATCTATGATTTGCTCCCTGAGCTCAAAAATTCAGAAAGGGAGCGCTTGAAAAGCAAATATTTCCCATGCCTGAAGAGTTTGATTTACATAGGTCAGGAAAAACATAGGGGCATGTACAATAGTAACGAGCTTATGCTTCTGGGCAGTCATTATCCCAATGATGAACTTCGGAAAATACTAGCAAGTTTGAACGGAGATAACATTATCAATATGCAATACACTTCAGGAACTACTGGTTTTCCGAAAGGGGTTATGCTGACCAACAAAAATATCCTTAACAATGGCCTTTCCATAGGCGAACGTCAGAAGTTCACCCAAAATGACTGAGTTTGTTTACCTGTGCCTCTTTTCCATTGCTTTGGAATTGTACTTGGGGTTATGGCCATCTTAACCCACAGAGCGACGCTTGTAATGCTTGAACTTTTCGACTCCCTCCCCTACAGAAAGAAAGGTGTACAGCTCTCTACGGCGTACCTACGATGTTTATTGCTGAGTACAACCACCCAATGTTTGATTTGTTCGATCTCTCTTCCCTCAGAACCGGAATCATAGCTGGCTCGATATGTCCTATGGAAGTTATGAAAAAAGTCATGACAGATATATTGCTATCAGATTACTAGTGTCTACGGGCTTACAGAAGCTTCCCTGGTATGACTCAGACTGAAGTGGATGATCCTGTTGAAATTAGAGCTGAAACTGTTGGTAAGTCTTTCCCTGGAGTAGAGGTCAGAGTTATTGACCCGAATACCAATAAACCAGTGGCTACAGATACTGTTTGAGAAATTTGTTGTCGTGGGTACAATATAATGAAAGGGTACTATAAGATGCCTGAGATGCCTGAAAAAACTAAAAAAGTTATCGACGAAGATGACTGGCTTCATAGCGGAGATCTCGGAACCTGCGATGAAAAAGGTTACTACAGGATCACCGACCGCATGAAAGATATGATTATTAGAGGAGGTGAAAACATTTATCCTCGAGAGATTGAGGAGTTCCTGCATGAAGTGCCAGGAGTTAAAGATTCACAGGTAGTAGGCATCCCTGATAAGAAATATGGAGAAATCGTGGGAGCCTTTGTAATTCTCAAAAAAGGTGCAGACCTAACCGAAGATGACATCAGAGATTATGCTTCTAGTCGAATCTCTCGCTATAAAGTCCCAAAACACGTTTTCTTTGTGGATAATTATCCCCTTACAGCAAGTGGTAAAATCCAGAAATATAAGCTTAGGGAACTGGCCGTCCAACTCTTAAAAAAGAGAGAAAAAGGCAACAGTTAATTCATTCTATCGGCATAATATCGATATCCTTTTTCCATAAAATTATCAACGGATTCATTTTTTTGCTCACCTCCAAAAAACTAATAAATTTCTTCAAAGAGCTTGTACAAAAGAATGAAAGTACTTTTCGCATTATCTTCTATGACAATTTATTTAATAATTACCTGGGGCAAATAGGTTGTCTCATATTTAGTTTTCAAACATTTTTTTAAAAATAATCAGTGAATTGCCATCGAAGGCTTAAATATGACATTGATAAACCACGATGTGCATTTTCCATTACAGTTCCCGTTGAAACTCCCCTTATTAAAGCTCCCTTTTCCATTCTAGCAATTAACTGCACTTACTGTTGCTGTCATGGTTGCTATAAAAAAGCCTACAAATAATAAATTCAGTGTCTTTTTTGTTCTGTCAAATATTTGTTTTTTCACTTAAAGACTAACTCCAAATTTGCATACAATTAATTATTCGTAGAAATGTTTAGACTGTTAGAGAATACAATCTTACGATTGTTGATATTTTAATTCGCTTCTCACTGGTAGATGAACTACGTAAATATGATCATCAAATTTTGAAATATAGATAGATTTTTTAAAGGTAAAAATATCTATAAATTTAGAATCAAGAATATATATCAAAAATAATGGTATTTTATAGATATATGTGTTTATGTAACATCAAATAACATTATTTATAGATATATATGTGAATTAATTTGTATTCTGTAGCTATATACAAAATAGACAGGTAAGATAAGCTTATCACCTGTCTAAACCAATGTATCAGACCAATTCCCTTAATTGTAAGATGATGATTTCCACTCCATCTATACGAACAAAATTTATCTTTTCCAAAATAAGATTTAAGCATATAGTTTCATCGACAATCAGGTAACTTTCGATATAAATTGCGAATTTCCTTGCTTCAGCCCATAAAGGTTGTGAATCTGAGAGTTTCTTTTGAAGGAGGCAAGCAAAACAGTCATTTGGTGAGCATTGTTTATAGGAGTATAATAGCAAACGGCTTATAAACATCGGAAAAATATAGATACACGAATAATAAAGTTACTGTAACCAAAGTCAGTAAGCTTTGGCAAATTATAGACATGAATCTAACCATTCCTAGGATTATATTTAAAAATAATTATATTTCAATTTAATTCCAGTTTGCAAAATTCAAATGCGTAAATTCTAGTGAAAATGAATCACAAATGAAGACAAAAAATTCTCTCTAATTGGCAAAATGCTAAATAGAAATAGAGCACGTGGATATTCCAAAAAGGACGAAATCAGGAGTAAACATGTGCGGAATAGCAGGAGCAACCGGATCTCCTGATGTAAACATTAAAGTGAAAAAAATGCTTGTAGCTCTGGAACATAGGGGATCTGATGCCTGCGGAACTTATCAGGCAAAAAATCTGAGCATAGGAAATACTTTGCTTAAAATTACAGGAGATATGCCCCAGCCTTTGGTAGGAAAAGGGGCTCTCGCAGTAAATGGAGAAATATTCAATTTCAGGGAACTTGCATCTGAATCTGGAATAATAACAGATTCTGATACTGAAGCACTTTTTTCCCTGATAGAAACCCGAATTAATGAGGGATATATACCGATAAACGCTGTCTTTTCTGTACTTTCCACAGTAAACGGAGACTATGCTTTAGCATATGCCTGTGATAACGAACTTGTGTTAGCTAGAGACCCGGTAGGTGTCAAACCTCTTTTTTATTCCGCCAAAAAAAGAAAAGAAAAATGGAAAATAATTTTTGCATCCGAAAAAAAGGCTCTATCGACCACAGGAAGAGAATTAAAACCTTTATCTTCCGGCAGCATCCTGAGTTTTAATTTGGAGAATGGAAGTTTGGAAGAACGATCCCTCGAAATAAAGCCTCCGCAAAAAAGGATATCTGATGAATTTGAAGCTGTTTTTCATCTGAAGGCTGTCATTGAAAAGGCCTTGGAACTACGGCTTACATCAACTTCAGGAATTGCATTTTCCGGTGGTATTGACAGCACATTTTTAGCAGTCCTTGCAAAAAGGATTGATCCGGCTACTTCCCTTTATGCAGTAGGACTTCCCGATTCCCACGATATTACACAGGCTGAGAAAGCTGCTGAAGCTATTGGTATGAAGGATTCTCTGAGAATACATTTCTTGTCTGTCAAAGAAATCGAAACCTTAGTTCCACAAATTATTCGTGCAACCGAATCTGTTGACCCTATGAAAATTGCAATCGGAATTCCTCTATACGTTGTTGCGAAAATTGCGAGAGAAAATGGAAAAAGGGTCATCCTTACAGGACAGGGTGCGGATGAGCTTTTCGGTGGATACAGGAGGCATGAGGTTTTCCTTGAACAGGGATCTGAAGTGATCGATAGAGAAATTTATTCTGATATTAAAAAAATTTCAGTTGTCAATCTTGAGAGGGATGATATGGTTACTATGGCTAACTCTGTAGAGCTCAGAGTACCGTTTCTAGATAAGGATGTAATTAAAATAGGCCTTGCTATCATCCCAGAGTTAAAAGTGCTGAAAAAAGGCGGCTTGTATATAAGGAAATATATTCTCCGAAAAACAGCAGAGGATCTCCTCCCACCGGAACTTCTCTGGAAAGAAAAAAAAGCAATTCAGTATGGGACAGGAGTTCAAAAAATACTCGATAAGCTTGCCAGAGATGCGGGTTTTTCACAAAGGGATGGAAAACATATTGAAAAGTATCTTAGGAGGATTGCTTTAGAAAAGGGATTCGAGTTCATAAATCACTGAGAGTAGAGGAGCAAGAATCAGATCGCAAAAATCAAAATCAAATTAGAAAAATAATTCATAAAAATTAATTATTAGTTTCTTAATTATTTTTAAAGCAATTTATGGCCTATAATATGAAATAGAGAATCCAGTATACAATCAAAGTAATATTAGATAACTAAGATAAATATTTATAGTAAGTATAACGTACTAATATTGAAGTAAAAACGCAAAAAAACTTTACAGTGGGGGAAAAACACGAAAATTAGAGTAGTTAGTTCTAGAGAAGAAATCTTTACACTTAACCCTAATGAACGCATTGTTCATATGGCTTTTAGGCCTTCGAACAAGGACATATTTGGATTGATCGAAACCTGCCCAAAAGTTGAGGTTATCCAGTTACCTAAATCTTACATGTGCACAGTCTCAAAGTCCATTTTGATGTTTCTTGGGATGCAGAGAATAAAACTTATCGAAGGTGATGTGTGGGGTCATAGGAAGGACATTAATGAATATTACAGCATACCATCCTCAGTGGTTGAAAAAATAAGGATGATGAAAAATGAAGGTAAATCTACTGAGGACATTGAAGCAAAGATTTCGAGGGAGAGAAAGCTGAGCCCTGAGATGGTTGCCTATATATTGACGAAGGAAACTCCTGCCTGAATTCGCTTTCGACAAACTAAGAGAGCAACTCTAAGCATATCCCATCATTTAGGGTAGGGTGAACGAACGTAATTTAATTTATCGGTTATGTCCAGGAGGTATTGAGAATTGTAGACATCAGAATCTCATTACCTACTCCAAAAAATTTGAATTATGTTCGTTTTTCAGATTTGATAAATAGAAAATGCAAGCGATTTTTCGAAAAATTTTTTACTACTATTTCTTCTTTTCTTCTGTCCATATCTCTAGCCAATTTAATTTTTCTGGGTTTTAATTTTTTAGTACGTATTTTTCTTCGCATGCTAGTCTCAGGTAAGAAGAGGCAAAATATAGATAAATAAACGAGACATGATAACTAGTGAGTAACAATAAATTTAGCAGAGAATTAATGTTGAATTAAATATAATTATTTAACCCCCTAAATCAGTATATTCATGTTCGCTTCGAATTATTTGAAATGCGTAATTTCCAAACCATTAAGAACGAAAAAACACAATCTATTGATTAATTCATATGCGAGATGATCCCGTGAAAACCTATCTTCTAATCTGGTTCAACAGTGAAGGAGCTCGTCCGTCAGAGATCAACCGAAGACTTATGTCTCTGGGTTTCGAACCAATGCAAGGCACCTATGACTTCGTATATAACTGGAGTAGCAACTTTAGTATCGACAAAGTTCTCGAGTTCGGGGACAAAGTATACCTTAGCCTTCAGGGCACAGGTGTCATGTTCAAACTTGAGACACCATGAAATGATAGAGATCGCAAAAAATGGAGTTCCTGATGCATTAATTAGCTAGGTCTATGTTAAGATTTAGGCAACAAATGATTTCATTTCATGGGATTTCGGTTATTGAGTGTAATACTGATATGGTCTTTAAATCAGCACCTTACTGTAAATATCCAGTTCGTTTTATTTTAATGTCATGCTTTCTTCGTTAACGCAACAATTTCAGGGTAAGTTTCGTGATATAACTGATCTGTATTCCATTACATTAATACCATCATATTGGTCTATACTTCGGCATGTTTGATTGTGTATAGTTAGGAGTTTAATGAAACTCTATTTTATCCGAAATCTATTTTGCTTCATCTTCGCCTAATGTTTCATAAAATAATTTTCCTTGTGGATATTAAGAGGATTTTGATATACCCATTTTTTAGCTGGTTGCTTATAAAGCCTATATCTGAGATATGTTGAAATCTGATGTTTATCAAAATTATTGCGATTATCCATAACCAATCGTATGACTTCGACTTTAGATATTTTCCAATATCTAGAATCTTCACGAATTATACAAAATCTGCAATGGATCTTTTTGGTGATCTGAGTAACCTTTTTTCCCGCTTTGATTCATACTGTATGGATAAATTTGCTGTTCTATTCATGATATATTCATAATCTTATTTTCTGAGTTTACAGGCTTGATGGAAATGTTCGTTCTCTTATCCTTAAGAAATTGCTTTGCTCCCTCTGCAAGGCAGAGCAAGGAATTGTTGGGTTCTAATTTTTTTCAGATGGTCAATAATGCTGTATATCCTGTTTTGAATTTAGGCTAGTTGTCCTGATACACCATATACATCTCAACCATAGTTTAGTTTTTTCTAGAATAAGCCTGGATATTTCCTTGTTTATTATTTCAAATTCCTCTTTTCCCCTCATTTATCCAGTAAACAGTGTAAGCCGTAGCCTCTTATTTTTATCAGTATAACAGGTAATTTCTAATGTTATTATTTCTACAACATGTTTCTCAGTGTCTTTTTTCGGTTGACAACATACGACTTTATATATACATAATAGTACTTTTGAGACCTTTTTCAAAGTATCTCTTCATTCTTGTTAAAACAGTATTCCTGAAAAAACCTAATGTTTTCGCCGTCTTTGTATCTCTTTGTACCCCTTTGGTATGATTTGTCAGTAGCATGACATGAACTTTGGTTATTTATCTTGTTCTTTCATATCCTCTCTAACGAAAACCATTAGAAAATTTACATAAACAATTTCAAGTTTAATTGCTAACATGAAGATGTGGGAAGATCCAGAGTTTATCCTGATGATCAATATTCAAATTGTTATGATATGAGTGTAGAGGTATCATTGAAAAATTATACAATATTTAAGTAAGATTAATTCTAGATTACTTTATGAAATTTAATAGATAAAGAAATATAACTCTTCGCTCTCAGTTTAATAGATCCATAAACTCAAAAATAAACTCAACAGAATCACAAGATAGTTTAGAGGATCCTGGGTGTAATCCCTTCTTTATAACTTTTAATATAAATTGTAGAGACGATTGCAGAAAAAACTACGATGTATTGATGAATTTTTTTTCCTGCGAACTATTAAGGGAATATTATAAAGACATACGAATAGTCATTCTGAAGTCAGCAAATAGAAACCATGTAGTGGGTTCCTATAAATCCACATACCTTGGTGTTTACCGAAAGGCTCTCTAATAAAATTGATATAAATTTATATTACAAAGCTATTATTAATATTTAATTTAGATTATAATTCCCTTTCAGGGTTTTATCACCATTGTAAGTTGCCTAAGTCTTGTTTCATTTCGATCTTTTTTAGTTCAGTGGTTTTTTAGAGCATTTAAGAACTTCATATACTTGCAAGAGCCCCCATCAAAGATTATTATCCTGCCGCTTATAATTCTATTCTCAATTATGAGTTCCACAACACTGGGACTTGACATCCTGGGTTCAGTAGGAGATCCAGGGCAGACAAGCATGGACTCATTTTTTTCAATCAAAGGACGATGCATATGCCCGAATATCAGAATATCTACATCCATTTCTTTTGCGAGATAATTCTGTGCAGTTGTATCAATTAGCGAAAGGCCTCCTTCATGCACCAATCCGATTTTCGACCCTTCAACTTCAAATATAAGCCTTTTGGGAAGAAGCCTTTTTAGCTCGGGAACATCATCATTTCCGAAAACAGCTTTTAGTTTACCGCAGGCTTTAAAGGACTGATAGGCTTCCATAGTACTGAAATCTCCTGCATGGACAATTAGGTCACACTCAGCAAGAAATTTCTGAAGCTGCAGTGGGATAGCTCCTGTTTTCAGATGAGTATCGGAAAGTGCAATAAGCTTCATGGAAAATCTCCAGATTTTGAAATAAAACGGCCTTGAATATTAAAATATGAAGTAAACTCAGGAAATAAGAATATACAGCAAATGTAACTTTTCTGTGTGAATAACAGAAGATTTCGATAAATCTTTGATTTTCACGAGTCATTAATAAACAAGTTATAGGCATGTGACAAAATGTAAGTATTATTCAAATACTAAATTTGATACCCCAACACTGAGGATTTGGAATATATTACTCGATAGGGTTTTGATAAACACCAAAATTTAGTCATGCGCATGTAAATAGTATATATAATAATTCGTGAAAACCAGATGTTTATCGAGATCCTCTCTAACTTAAAAATCCAACGTAAATTACTCAACTGTCAGATCTACGAGTTCATATTCAAGATTTTCGGTCTCTAATCTACTAAGAAGCAAAGAAACTTGCTCGTCCACCGAAACTACAAGAGACGAAAGTCCGTGGTATGCAGCTTCGATAACTGACTCGTTGGTTCCAAACATAACATTTGGGATTATCCCAACCTTTCGCAGAGCAATAAGCGCTTCCACACCAATAGCTGCGATATAGGGTTTTGAGTTTGCCAGCATTTTCAGGCGTTCAAGTTCCACTTTTCTTGACCCTCCACGCCCAACTCTGGGAACTTTGCATATCGTAATGGTAGCATTTTCCATGTCAATTAGACCTTGAAGACTGGTTACTCCTACATCTTCTCCTACCGACGCATCGGAGATTACATTGCCTGAAGCACCTGTATTTTCCGTCCTGCTTACATATAGAAGTCCTTTTTCCATTTTCAGGTAAACCTGCTGACCTTCTTTGACTTCTTCCGTTGTGATAGCTGTCCAGGTAGAAACATGGCTGATTATATCCTCCATTACAAAAAGAGCATACTTCTTCATTTCTATAGCATTTTCAAGGACCCATTCAACACCCTCTTTTGTTATCCTATACCTAACCCGGCCCTCAGTAATAATCAGTCCATCATTTACAAGATCTTTAATATATTCTGAGACCGCTTGAGGAGTTATTCCAATTTTTGTGGCAATTTCTTTTTGTTTTACATTAGGCTGATGTGCTGCAATTTCGATAAGGACCTGAAATTTTGTTACTCCGCTTTTAGTCTGGAGAATTTTTATCATCAATCGTAATTCTCCTCAACATCTTCAATTAATTTTAATCTCTGACCCATTACAGAAAGCTTTTCAGATCTGCGGGCAACAGCACATATATAGAAAGGGTTTTTATTAAGGATCCTCGTTAGGTTGCTCATGGAAGTATTGCCTTCATCAACAAACCTTTCAAGTTCTTCCATAGCATCTTTGACCTCTTCATATGGTTTGAATGTCAACATTATGATGTCGCTTAGATCTTCAAAAGAACACTGAAAGTTTACCTGAACCTTGGCATAAGAACTGTGATATTCTTTTGAAGGTTTTTGTCCTGCTTCGGGAACTCTCCACTGACTCTCAAGAAGTCCGGCTTTTTTCAATATATGAAGGCTTTTTGATGAGTCTGCACCCATGAATTCATCTATTTCTGCTTTGGTCATCCATTTATTTGAAAGTGTATCAAAGATTTTTTTATGAGTTCTTGACCCAAAAGTCCTGAGTAATGGTACTAAATAGGAAGGATCGTTAATTATTCGAGTTCGTTTACCCATTTATTCCTCTCCTTCTCGTCTTATATATAAGTTTTCAAATCGGATAAATATTTGTAATGTTATTATTCGCTATATACGATATTAAGCCCATCGGACCCTTCCCAATTAAAAATAGGGGCATTGCGCTTAAGTTCATGACATTTTTCATACAAGGCATGGGCAACAATTGGAAGAGCAATTGTAGCATCCACAAAAACCTGCACTTTTTTTGCCTGGACTGCAATTTTTCCCCAGGAAATAGCTTCATCAAAAGTACAGCCTGAAAGCCCTCCCCAATGCGGAGAATCAGAAGTATACTGGATTGCATAATCGTGCCCACTAGTATTTATTCCTAGAATGGAAGCTATCACTTCGGTTTGCTGAATAAAATTTTTTGGAACTCCACCTCCAACATAGATGACTCCAGTTTTTCCTGATTTTTCTACGATTTGTGTAATCTCATCAACATCTTTGATCTGGTCTACCTCAAGTTTTAATCCTCTTCTCCTTGCAATCGTGAGCCCTATGCCAATTGAACTATCTGAAAGTGCCGGAACAAAGATTGGAACTTTATGCCTATATGCACTTACAACTATAGAATCCTCTGCTGCTCCACAGCCCACAAGTTTCTTCCCCAGCAGATACACAAACTCCCTTGATGAGCAGGAAATTTCTCCGATTTCTTCTGCAAAATCCGCAATCAGGGTATCTGCCTCTCTGAATTCCTCTTCCACTGCAAAGATATCGTATATTCTGTCCACGCCATAATCGAAGAGTTTTTCATCATCAGCTAGATGGGAACCCATATAATGCTTTTTGCCTAGAGCTTCATGTGAATCATGGAATAGATTTGCTCCTGTACTCACCAGGCAATCTATCATCCTGTTTTCAATCATATAGGAGATGACCTTGCGCATACCAGCAGGAACCATAGCTCCGGATAAGCCCATAAACACTGTTATATTATTTTCTTTTAGCATGTTGTGCCATATCTGTACGGATTCTGCCAGTTTTCTTCCCTGAAAACCTGTTTTGAGCATCACATCTAACAATTCGCTTATTGATCTTTTCTTTACATCTACTGGGACTGTGGGATTTTCTGTGAATATATTATGACGCATGCGATTTCTCCATAATAAACAGATATTGATGGTTACTTGTGACTCCTTAAGCCTGCAGACATTCGGCAACAAATGATAAGAAATACGAAACGCTAATTGATATATAAATTTTATTAAATATCAATATATGTGGACTCTCTAGCAGTATGATGTACGGTATATATGAACAAATATGAAGAGAACTTATTTGCCGAGTTCTATAAGTTTGATCGAAAGTAAATTATTTCAAAGGATGATTGTCACTTTCAGTATTCTTAGATTAATGCCTAAAGTAATCTCGGAAATAAATGTGAGCATACATACTATATATCCATATTATGAAAACTGCTATATCCATCATAGTCTTCCCAATCTCGCAGCTTGTTTGCAACGATAGTCTTGAAATGCTGAAGATCTTCATAGGGACCGAACTCATCCACTTGCTGTAAATGCTACTATCAAGTTTCCTGCAAGTTCTCCATTTCTTGTGCTCTTTCACCATACTGATGATTCTCAGAAATGATCGTCGTGTTTATTATAATAAGGATTTCGCTGAAATCCTAAATTTAATATATACTTATAAAATGGTATCTAGATGACTACAGAAAAGCAGAGGTTTATAAAAATTATCCCTTTTATAGTAGTGTGTATCACACAGCAGTGATGAGTGTATTTCCAAGTGAATTGAAAAATATTTTAGAGATTATGCAAATCACGATCTATCAGTATTTCAATTGCTTTAAACCTTCTTCTCCAGACACAATTTTACATTTATGACCAAGATAGAGCTCCAATCAAAAAATTTAATTTTTCGATAATTGCATTTCAGAATCAAATTTCAAGCGATTCAAGATATTTTCGATTTGTACCAACTCCACTATCCATATACCTTTCTGCAAGCTAACTCATATATTTACTTTGCATACTCATGAAATCACAAATATAAGCTTAATTCATATCGCAATTATTACTTTTAAGCATTGTCCTTCAATTTTGCATAAAGAAACTAATTTTCAACTATTCAAGCAATAAACAATAAGATGCCCATATTTGTTATATTATTTTTGGATGTTGTTTCTTTACAAGACTTGTAGATTAGAGAGGATTTCAACAAACCTCTAACTTTCATGAAATATTTACTATACATTATATAAGCGTAGGACAAAGTTTATGGTACAACGAAATGCTCTAAAAGTTATCATGAAACCTTGTCTATTAATATTAAAGTAATCAAATAAAATATATTTACTAGAAATTTACTAGTCACATTTTAAATTAATTAAATAATATACAATTTCGAGCTTTTTCATAAGATTTATATCATCTAGAAGAATTAAACCGTTTTATTATTCCCCTTAATTTTCTTGCTAACTTATCTTTCAGGACCGTGAAGGTTCCTGCATTTTTCCAAAAACTTCGGAAAAAATTAAGTGGGGTGTGTTTCAATTACTCGGCCGGTAGATCATTTTTTCCTGCCACAAAGCCTAATAAATTAACTACAAACAATTAACCATGATGTCGGTATAGATGGAAAAAAAGCTCAACCTTAAACTTCTGGAACTGCTTGAGGGTAGACAGCTTTCAATTAGTGGGCTATCTAGAGAATTGAAAGCCGAAGGCATAGACGAACATCGTCTGGTTCTAACGGGCTACCTTAGGGCACTCAGGGATCTTAAAATTCTGGAGGAAATTGAAGTCCCGCCCTCCAAAATATATTATCTACCTGAAAAAATCAATGAATCTTTGCCCCAAGAAGGTAAGAACCTGAGGATTTTGGATTCTGAAGATATTTATTCCATATTCAGAACTCAACTCCTCAAAATTGACCTGGACCTCAGGATCCCTGTCGGAGTATACGTAGTTTCCAAATTATTTGAAAGGCCGTGCTTCTGCAAGGAGTTGAAACTTATAGGAATCACTCAAAAACATCTTGATCAGTATCTGGAAAAATCCAGCTTAGTCTGTGAGGTTTCAGATGCGCATCTCAGAAAGGCAAGAGCAGATATTACAAGAATTGAGATCCCTACAGGGAACCCAGGGTATGAAATTAAGGAGCACAGGGAAGAGGTAACAAGGCTTGCAAATGAAGTATTTGCAGGGTTGATAAAATATAGTATTAACCTTGAGGGTCTGCTAGCAAAGAGTAAGCAAACCACTCTGATTCCTTAAAAAATCTTAATTGTTAAATACGGAAAGTTTATGCTGATCAGACTTAAAACTGAATCGGAAAATTAAAACACAACTTAGTATGTATCCAGAAGGTAGTGTATCAATGCAAAAGTACGACAATCTGTATGTAGAAATCCTTAATTTAATGCAAATTATTTATGCTATTTTTTTATTTAAGTTATAGACTATCAGTTTAATTTTTCCTTATTTGACTTGATTATGGAACTTTCTTGCACGAAGTACTTCCCCAAAATTACTTTTGACAACATAGATATTTTCTTCATTATATCCTGCTGATTGTATTTGATTTTATTAAAAATCACGGGCATTTGTCTTTTGTGTTTTCCAAAAATTTTCGTTCTCTTTCTTTTTCTTACATATATGCTTGAGTCTCTCTTATTTCTTCTCTAATTAGGGGATACATCTTTTCTGAATCATATCCTTTATTCATTACCTAAATTGAGATTTTCTTATGGTATTTGATTGTTTTATCAGAGCATTTGCATGTTTGATTTCAGGATATTTTTTTGACTAATTTTCTATCCTTAATACTACCTTTTTATCTGTGTCGAATGATTTTGAAGTTTTCAAGAAGCTCCTTCTTAACTTCCCTGTTCTGTGGGAATAATAATAATTTGTATAGGAACTTGTAAATCCTGTTGAATCAATTGCCATAATATAAATTATTTTCCCATGTTGATAAAACAACTTTAGAGTTTTAGAAAAAAGAAGGTTAAACAGAGATGAGGGGATTCTGGATACAAACTTTTGAAGGATGGTGACATCATACCGTTTACTAATTTCATAGAATATACATTTCAATAGTTGGTAGTGTCATCATCTAAAATAATTTTTTTAGTATACTTCATCAAAAAAAATATTTTTCATCCCATTTTATAGACACAATAGTTTAGGATACATATTTCTAGTTTTTATAGTGCATAGACAGCTTAAAGAGTATTAATCTATAACCCTCTGATTTTAACAAGTCATTTAGATATAATTTATACGCATCGGATGAAAGTTAGGTATATCTGGATCCTCTAAAATCTAAATTGGTTACTTAATAATATCTCTTGGCGAAATTTACATCCCATAGCAAACTGCTGGATATCGACTGGAATAACCCATAATAGTTTTACTTTTAAACATCTATAAATCAGGGAAGAAATATAAAGTGAAAACATGACCAGAGAATTTACAACAAAAGATATTGAGATTTTTAACAAGCTTGCTCCAGAAGCCGCGAATGAACTCATTTCCAAAAAAGCAGGACATCATTTCCCTTTCATCCTGCGCCCGATTTCACACAAATTTGCCGAGTCTCCTGAAGACTTCAAGGAAAGATTGAGGAGACTGAGCCCTGAAGAACTTGATTATCTTGTAGGGCTTGTATTCGAAGGAAAGGAGGACGTCCAATCTATAGTGGATGAAGACCTTGAAGAGCTGGTTGCAGTAATTTTTGAAAAGCTATCTACTGAGAGAGCAAAGCAGTTCAAAGACTTTGTAGGAACTCACTGAAAAGGATATAAAATGCCCCCGAAAAAACTGCTTTTCGGAACTGCTGGAATTCCGGAGAGTACAAAAGGAAACAACAGTGTCTCAGGAATCGAGCGGGTCAGGGAACTTAACCTTGACTGTATGGAACTGGAGTTTGTTCAGGGAATACGTATGAGCGAAAAAGGAGCAAGAAATGTAATGGAAGCCGCAAACAAAGAAAAAATAGTCCTGAGTGTCCATGCACCTTATTATGTCAACCTGAATTCTTCAGAAGAAGAAAAACTCAACGCAAGCAAGGAGAGGATTTACCAAGCCGCCAGGATAGGTAGCCTCTGCGGAGCTGAGTCCATTGTTTTGCATTCGGCTTTTTACCAGAAAAACAGTAAGCAGAATACCTACTGTAGAGTATCAAAAGCTCTGCAAGAGCTTGTGAGACAACTACGAGACGAAGGAATTTCCCCAGTCCTTCGCCCTGAGACTATGGGCAAAAGGACACAATTTGGAACTCTTGAAGAAGTGCTCTCCCTTAGTTCGGAAATTGAAGGAATCATGCCCTGCCTGGACTTTTCTCATATGCATGCGAGGGCAGGAAAAGAAAACTCATACTCAGAGTTCATGACAATTCTTTCTAAAGTAGAGGAAATCCTGGGAAAAGAGAGTCTTTCAAATATGCATATGCATATCTCGGGAATAGAATACGATAAAAACGGAGAAAAAAAACACATGACTTTGAAAGAATCTGATTTTAATTACCCTGAAATTTTAAGAGCTCTTAAAGAGTTCAAAACCAAAGGACTTTTAATATGTGAAAGTCCAAACTTAGAAAAAGATGCACTTGTGCTCAAGAAGAATTATATTGCGAGATAATTAGCCTCAGTCTTCCTTTAAAATAATATCAAGATTTCAGTGCTGGCCTCGGTTTCTTCAAGCCATTAACAGCGCCTGATATATTATCACTCCAACTGTGAATCTTTGTAATATTTTTTTCACGGACTCTGTGACCATTTCCATAGCATAATCTACATTGCTATTGTTTATTAAAACGAAAATGGGTCTTTCTGCAAAGAGCTATCCTAATATACTTGTCTATCATGCACGAAGTTATATTCAAATTGATTTCATCCTAATCAATAAGAGTTTTACTTTTCTTGCCCACTGTGTCTAACAAAAACCGTACTCAGTATTTTCACTAATTTTCACTTCACCAAAAAGACACTTTAAGATGCCTTCATCTGCATGAAAAGGCTTTAATATATCCTTTTGATCATATAAATCAGGATATGGTTCTAACAATGAATTGAAGTCAAAAGAATGCAATGATGCTGTATTACAAAATATAAAAACCTATGTAAATATCAGGATCAATGGTTTACTTACACGTGGAGACATTTTTCGTAACTTTGTGATTAGCCAGTCAACAAGAATTTTGTTAACCATGCCTCAAAACAGTACCATGATATTGCACTCTAAAATCCCGAAGCTACCATTTCAAAAGATTAACAATATAAAAACTTATCCAATCGAATTAAAGGATTATAAGTCAAAGAAAAATCGAAACTTGAGTCTGACCCAAATGCAAACGACTGGGTATGTTCGCACCATCATGCAAGTGATAAAGGAATTGCTCAAAATCAAATATTTTCATTTGATTATATGCTTCTTTTTCGTCCTATTTCCCCCGATCTCCAACATGGTTTTAACGGTATAGGAATTACACCATCACCAACATTTCCAATGTAATCTCCCTCATTCCATAAGTTATTATTAGCTGTTTTTAGATAGCATAGTATTTCTTAAAGATTTTTCTTTCTGTGATGCCTTTTATAATCTGAACCATTCTTAAAGCTACATTCTGGTTAATAAGCAATGAAAAGTGTGCGTTATCACCATCAGTACAAATTGCATCAACCTCAAAACACTACAGTCTATAATTTTGAAGTATATATATTTTAATAGTTGATGAAGTCATTGATTTGAATAAACTTTTTTAGATATTTCACATTAGAAAATAGATGATATCTTAACTTATGGACAAAATGATTTGCATGCCGTAATTATATTTTATAGTAAAAATGTAGATTAAAGTAGAAATCAATTAGTTAATAACCGACTTTTTGTAGATGAACACATTTGTATAAGACTTTCGCTAAACGCCTAAATTTTGTTATATGATTCTAAATAATGTATAAGTGACTCGTGAAAATAAGAGGTTTACCGAAATCCTGTAATGATTGCAGATTTTAAATCCAATGTCACTCAAATTGATACATAGGATCTCGATAAGCCCCTGATTTTCACGAGTCATTTGATATAATTTAGGGATTCATCGAAATACTCATGAGGTAATTTAGCAGTTTTAAGGCAACAGTGGAAGACTCAGAAGTTCTAGAAGCAGGAACTGGATCAGTGGCCTGTGGGCTATTATTAAATATAAGGGTTATATTTAATACAAAGATGATAGACGAAACACGAAGGATTTTTAAGGAGCTTGATTCAAAGAATTTAAGGATTTTAACTGGTATCGAAATAGGAATGAGGCACTTTGAATGGGTGCCAATAGAAGAACTAAATAAATACACCAAGTTGCCCTTTGACAAGTTGGAATATAGGCTGAGAAAGCTTGTTCAGAACAAGCTTGTGATCAGGAACACTAAATCCTATAAAGGTTTTCAGATTTACTTCGAAGGATATGATACTCTTGCCCTCAATGCTTTTGTAAAGAGAAAAAGTATCAGTGAAATAGGAAGTGAAATCGGAGTAGGAAAGGATTCAGTAATTTTTGAAGCAATCAGGCAGCCGGAACTTGCAATTGAAAAATCCATTTCGGTAATAATCAAATTTTACAGGGGAGGCAAGACCAGTTTCGATCAAATAACGAGATTGAATGAGCATATGAGCAAAGGACATAACTTTTCACGGATTTATGCCGCCCGCCTCGCTGCCCACCGAGAGTATGAGATAATGAGCAGGTTATATCCTAAAGTCTCAATCCCAAAGCCTTTTGATCAGAATAGGCATGTGATAGTTATGGATCTTGCAAAAGGTAGCCTCCTTTCAAAAACAAAACTTCTTGATCCGGAATGGTATCTCGATGAGATTCTCAAGCAGGTAAAAATCATCCATTCAATGGGAATCATCCATGCAGATTTAAGTGAATTTAATATATTTGTTTCCGAAGAGGGTGTCCAGATCATTGATTGGCCTCAGTATATCACTCAAGAACATCCTCAAGCTGATGAAATCCTCGAAAGGGACATCTCGAATATACTGATCCATTTCTTCCGGAAGTATGGAATTAAGAGAGAACTTAAAGAACAAGTCAATGAAATTAAAGCTGGTGCAAATAAAGAAGTATATTGCTCTTAGTAGTCTATAAAAGTAGATATTTGACCAATTGCTCAGATACTCAGCAACTATTCAACTTATTATTTATCTATTTTGCGGAAAAGTAATGTTGATATTGATTTGTTTTTCTTCCACAGTATTCATTTCAATTCGGGTTGATAGATTAATATAAAATACCCTTTGAAATTATCCTTAAACACACCAAATATGCTTATTTTTGTATAGAATAATAATAGAATAATCACTCATCTACGCTATATCTCTTGAGTTGTATCTCCAGAGCTAAACTAAGCCAATTTTTCATTCAGTTGTGTATGATACTGATTAGAGTAATCGTTCCATTTGATATCTAAAAATATGTATTATGATAGTACCACTCAATCAGTTTAAATTTATCAAAATGAAATTTATCTTCACCAATGATTTTGGATCTGGTGAGCTATTAGTTGATCGATTATTTTAGTATCAAGGAAGCTAAAAAAAATGGTAAGATCAAGACAATGAAGACCAAATATTCTTTGTCCAATCCATTTATGTTGATAAACATCAATTGTTAGCTTAGAGATTTTAATACATAGATAGATACCTATATAGAAGGCAAAATTGTATCTCAAGCAGTTCTATTCTTCGATTTTGATCCATTTATAAATTAAGTGCTCTGCTAGCATAATATGGATACAATGGAAGTCAACAGCAGAGCTTTTAACTTTAGCTTAATGATACATCATCTTAAAAATGTTATCATTTATTTCCCAAATGAAGAAAAAATATTTTCAATGTAATTGGACTTTGTTCAATTAAAAATAGTATCTTCTAGAGGAATTTTTATTTTTGGCATTTTTGCCCTTGGATCAATGATTGAAGATTCAAGAGAATCAGTTAGAAGATGTTGCAGCGGAAAATAAAACGTTATGAATATTTTGAGAATCATAGTTCGTTTTAGCAAGTAAGTTATTATATCAACGAAACTACATAATCCATAAGATTCAGACTGTAAATTGGCTTTGTCTATCCTAAAAGTAGAGTCATTTTTTGTTCCACAACCAACGGTTTGTTACCTTAGATAATTTATATAATATTCTTCAGATTTGTAGAAATAATTTTGGAACTGACTAGATTTATAACTATTGTGAATCATAAAATTTCTAATTTAGTTGAAACATAAGAGGGTAAAATAGAAGAGAATAAATATAAAAAAACAATTTTACTTGATTTAGATGAGCATAAAAAATATATCGTGATCAAAATTTGAAATTATTAGGACTTCTGTGGTTGGCCTGGAAAATAAATAGTATTAAACCATCAATGTCTAAAATGCAGATTTTACCATAAAGTCTATTGTGCGTAATTTCGTACCCAACTGCAAATCCTAATTACATAAAAAACTAGGTATTATAGCATAAGGTATGGTAAAAATGGAAACGAAAAGTGTTTTGATCTTGGGAACAGCCTCCCATGTTGGAAAAAGTTCAGTAGTGACTGCCTTATGCAGGATACTGTCAAGAAAATATAGGGTTGCACCTTTCAAGGCTCAAAATATGAGTCTAAACTCCTGGATTACAAAAGATGGAAAGGAAATTGGAATTGCTCAGGCAATCCAGGCAAAAGCTGCAGGTTCTGAACCAACTGCTGATATGAATCCTGTTCTCCTGAAACCAAAAGGGGATTTTGTGTCCCAGGTAATCCTTCTCGGAGAGCCTTGTTCTGACAAAAGTGCAGGTCAGTACTATGATTCCATCTCAGAAATGAATGCAGTCCTTGAAGTAGCTCTGGAAAGACTTTCTGTAGAATATGACATCATTGTTATGGAAGGAGCAGGTGCAGCTGCCGAAATTAATCTGTATGGAAGAGATATTGTAAATGTAGGCACTGCAAGGCTTACGCAAGCTCCAATAATACTAGTTGGCGATATAGAGAGAGGAGGTGTTTTTTCAAGCCTTTATGGCACAGTTGTACTTTTGCCTGACGACGTACGGAAAAATATCAAAGGGTTTATTATTAATAAATTCCGAGGCGACCTGGAAATCCTGAAGCCAGGCCTTAAACAACTTGAAGAGATGACTGGAATTCCAGTACTTGGAGTTCTTCCTTATTTCAAGCTCCATATTCCCTCAGAAGATTCGGTTTCACTTGAGGACAAAAAAAATTCGAAAAATGAAAAAGGTATAGAGATCGTCGTTATCCGTCTGCCCAGAATATCAAACTTCACTGACTTCGAACCCCTGGAGGAACTAGCCCATATTCGCTATGTGAACCTTTACGAAGAAATTGGAACCCCCGATGCAATCATAATCCCGGGTACAAAAAATACTGTTAATGATCTGATCGACTTAAATGCAAGCGGAATGGCAGAAAAAATCAAAGCTTTTAAAGGAAAAATTCCTATTTTCGGGATATGTGGAGGCTATCAGATAATGGGAAAAACAATTTTCGATTCTGGGGTTGAAAATGGAATTGAAGCAGAATTCAAAGGCCTTGGCCTTCTTGATGTCGTGACAAAGTTCGGACCATACAAAAAGAAGATGATTCAGGTCACAAAAAAAGTAAATCCCTGTGGCCCGATTCTTACTCCCATAGGTGGAGAGGAAATAAAAGGATATGAAATTCATATGGGAATCACCGATTCCTTCTGCAACGTTTTTGGGGACGAGGGTGCGATTGACGAGGAAGGCCTGGTAATTGGCACTTACATTCATGGGCTTTTTGAGAACAAGAATATAAGAGATGCACTTGTGAAGTACCTCCACAAGATAAAAGGGCTCGAATTCATGCCTGAAGAGGTTATGACCGAAAACGACGCTTACGAAGAGCTTGCAAATTTTGTTGAGAGGAATCTGGATATGAAAAAAATTCATAAGATAATAGGAATATGAAAAAAAGGTAAATATATTAAACTTGTGCAATTTAACTGATGAGTAATTCGATAAACCCCAAATTTCGTCATATTCCAATAGATACTAAATAAATAACTCGTAAAAAAAAGAGGTGAATCGAAATCCTCTAATAAATAAATGCGCTTAAAAGATCAAATTGTCTATGAGGTATATTTATTAAAACGTCTATTGTACTTCATTTATGCTTCAAGTGCGTGAGTACTACTATTTTTTAAGTATAAGTAGCTAGAATTATGTCACTTGGAACCTTATTAATCACCACACACACTGAAAAATTGAAGGAAAGGAAAAGCTGAAAAATTTTTATGTCTCGAATAGTATCCCAACGTAATTGTGTATTGAGATCACTGAAAATTTACTAATTTATGGAAATTTTATCTAAAGCTCAACATCAAGCTATTCTTTTTGTATACAGATTTGCACCTATGGAGCATGCACACATTTAGTTCGCATATAAGGTATTTGTAGTATTTTTTTTAATTGCTCCAATTTGATATGAAAATACATGATGTTATTTCCTAACAGGATCTCAACATCTTCTTTTTCAATAATTGAGATTATATTTATCCTCTTCAAATTAAGTAAAATGCTCTTCACTTTCAATTCCATGCACTTTTTGGATACTGCATGCAAATTGGTTCTTCTAATGTATAGAGGATTTCTATGAACCTATGATTTTTGTGAATCATGAATATATAATTTATAAAAGTGTGATAAAATTTAGGGATCTATCGAAATTCTCCCCCGTTCTCTTCCTTTATAACTTCGTGGGATTTGTGATTTTACAGAAAAATCGCTACATTGTTATCTCGTAAGTGTTTGATTTTTTTTGTAAAATTAGCTTTATACTCCTGTATTTTCTTTTGTTATTACTATTAACTTCTTAAACTTGCTTCCTATGATCCAGTCTTTAATATGGACCAGGATTCATTTATATCAATTATTATTGAGATCGATAGTCTCATTATTAATTCCTGGTCCTTGTTGCTCCTACTACCATACTTCTTCTTTTTAGCTCCTTGCTAGTTCTTTCCATCATATTTATTGTCCCCATTTATTTGCAGTTATTCATTGGAGACTGGATCAAACATTATATTTACTGAAAGTTTTCGGTGGTGTACCGGTTTTTCAGAAAAATCACAAGTGTCACAAAATTACTAGGAAGTAAACTACATATTAGAAGAACCAAATAATATAGAATACATTAAAATTTAACTTAGATTTCACAGATTATCCGCTCAATGCTTTTTGATCTAAAGATAACTATAAGAATTTAATTTTATAAAAATTTCTGAAAACAATTTCTGAGTCTTAGGATAGGCTCATAAACTGGTTTCCCAGATAAATTATGGAGAACAAATGATAATTTTTGAGTGCCACATAATAGATATTGCCCCTACAATTTCAAGATTGTTGAATGTCCCTATGATCCCACCAACTGGGAAAACGATCCCTGAAGTCCTTAAATACACAAAGAAAAAAGACTACAAAAGAGTGGTAATTATCATAGTTGATAGTCTTGGATATTCTCTTTACATGCATCTTTTTCCAATAATGAAGAATTTGAACGAGCTTGTCGAGAAAGGTCTGTTGTTTAAATGCAGATCTCCGGCAACAATAACATCTCCTGCTATTGCGTCAATCTTTACAGGGTACCCACCAGACGAACATAAAATTTATTCAACAGCTGATATCTATGCTGAAAGGGCAAAAGACTCTGAAAATCCAAAACTGAAAAGCATAATGGAATGGGCTTACCTGGTGGACATGAACGTGTCAGTAGTTATTGAGTCTGGAGGTGCGGAGAGTTTTTAGGGGGCGAATAAAAAACTGTCATGGGGTTCCTGATTCCGAGGATATACTGGATTATGATCGGCAGATCACTAAGTATGCAGTTTATTGCCTCAAGGAGAAAAACGACATTCTGGCCGTTCACCTGAGAACACTTGACCGTTTTTTCCACAGGGCAAAAAATTGGGAAGAACTGAAAAATGCTGCAAAAGAAGTGGATAAAAATTTAGGTAAGATTTTTCGGAATTCAGAAAAAGGCACTATTTTTTTCATCTGCGGAGATCACGCAATTCATGGAGAAAAAAAGTGGTTGAAAGATGCAACAGAGGAAGAGATTAAAAACTATAGGCAAAACCTTGTGGCCCTGATCGTTAGCTATAATTAAAAAAAACTTAATTCCAATTATTTTCGAGGTTAATTATTGCAGGAATGCGAAGTTTATAACTATCTGAAAAAATTGTGATTTGAAGAATTAGGCATTTGAACCCAAATGCGATTGAGCTTCCTTTTAGTATGACATTCCACCCCAATTTTTTGATTTGTCCTATGGCTCCTATTAATATTGATGTGAGGAAGGAAAAGATGAAAATTACATTACACTTTTTAAGTCTTATTCGTACTTACTGAAAACCTTGAGCGAAGGACTCTCTCTACATTTATCTCAAACGCCGGAGTGTGTTCGTTTTGTATAGTTAATCAAAAATTACTATAAATACCTATATTGTTTACAGCTTTTGTTTATTATTCTTGAAGATTAAATAATATTTCTTCAGTAAAATAATAAACATATATTTATTCTGTGACTTTGCAAGACAGCAAGTCGAATATCCCCATTCAATATATCTCTGAGTTATGAATTTCTGTTTGAGCGCCTGTAATTGGTTACGGTTTCTGATAACAAAACCATAGGATTGATTTCACTTTTATCTCCTGGTGAGAAATATATCTCTAGCTATTTTTTCATGCACATAAATTCAGACATGGGTATAAAAGTTTATACTAGTAAAAATAACCAAATGCCAGGCCACTGATTGGCTCAAAGTAGGTTTTTCTTCTCCAGACAAAGAATAGTATTAGATTAGATGACTTCAAAAGTAATAAAAAAGAATTATTAATATATATTTGCTTCATGACTCCGAAAAATCTTATGCAGGATTATTTTTTGTTTAGAAGCAAATTTTCATAGAATTAATTTAAAATAACTATGCAGATAATTATGTATTGTACCGTCGTATCATACCACATATAGACCTAAAAAAGTGTAATATAAAGGCCATAATGGGTTAAGACAACATAGTAGAGTTACTTGGAAGATGTTGGTCTTACTTTGAATTAAATATACTTGCTAGGGATATATATTTGAAGTAACTGTATATGGATAACAATAGACACAACTCTTCCAAGATCCCCTTCTTTCTTTTTCTAAATTATCTAATAATTCTCTTTTCTACACTAAGCACAACTTCAATGCGTTTAACTAGATTCGGTTTCAAAATTTCCATATCATCTATTTAGGCTTCGCCACGACTGAACTCAAGTAATATCTACTTATCGAACTTGATTACTTAAGCTTGAATTATATCATTTGCTGCATCAATCAGTGTCTGCCCGTTTGTCGCCGAAAGTACTCCCCGATCTATTTTATCTTTTACCTAGCTGATAAAATATCTAAGTTCAGCAAGTTTTTTCCAATTAATTATAGGAGTTTTTTTTAGAATGGTTTGTCAAAATATTTATTGTAGCGAGCATTGAATTTGTACCGACTGCGTTGCTTACTGTTAGATTAACTGTATAGATTCCTGCTGCACGGTAAGTATGTGTTGGATTCAACCCAGTTGAAGTAGCTCCGTCTCCAAAGTTCCACTCCCTTCCGGTGGCATTTGTCGAGCGGTCTGTAAATTGAACCGTAAGGGGAACATAACCATTGGTTACGTTGGTACTGAACTTAGCTACAGGAAGACCGTCTACAGAACGACTTTCTAGATCAGTAAATGCCTTGATGCACACATTAGTATTTGAATAACCTGGCTCTGTTGTTATATCGGTCCAGGTATTTCCATCAGAACTTACAAAACTTTCTGATGCATTTGCTTTTGCTTGACTACTGTAATCAGATATTGGCATTTCCACTGCAATTGGATAATTATATACAGGGTTTATAAGCTCCAGTACTACAGAGAATTTTTGGCCAGCATTGAGCTTAACTCCGGAATTCAGTGGAACTGTATTGTAGCCTGCATTTGAAATTGTTCCACTCTGGGTAAGAGAGGGGCCAACTTGACTAATGGGATTGGACCCTGTATTATTGCAGATGTTAATTACATAATTGCAGTTTAAGTCTGTTGTATAGAAACTTACCGCCTTGAGGACTTCATTAGACTTTGCAGTAAAAATATTTGCACCCCAGCCAATTGTGGGATTAGTTTGAGATGTGTTAATTTGCTGGGTCCATCCTAGTGGATCGTATTGGTAAATGTTTGTATAATCATTAGGAGTTTCGGCCATGAAGAGTGTATTCTCATCATATCCTATATTAGAATCATAATAGGAAACATAGAAATATCCATTATCATTGTTTACATCACCCCAATCTTCTGAAGTTGTGCCCCAACTATTTTTTATGATAAACGCTCCATCTCCTGGTGGAATTGTGGAGAAATTATTCTTACTAAAGGAGTCATCCCAGCCTACAATGGTCACTTCATGGTCAGCTGGCGTTTCTCCATTATAGTAATAACTGTATGTGTTTTGGTTATAATTATTACTATTGGTATTATAGGGGTCAAAATACAGGTCAGTAGCTACTCCCCCATAATTCATAATTGCTTGTTTTATGTCCAGATTATCCGTAGGACCATTTCTGGTCGGAAGAAAAGTTACGTTTTGTACATGTTTATGTATGGGTAGGCCAAGCTCTGTGGGCGAAAAGCTCGATGTATCATTATAAGGATCAGCACTGGTGTTCACAGGTCCTGTCCATCGTGCCAAATAGGCAGTTGACATCATAGAGTCTCCCCCGTCATTGGGACCAACATCAAAACCGTTCGGGACATTTGCAGAAGAAAGCAGGTTTTTAAGATTATTTTCTGAAAAGCTCCAGGTTTCTCCTGGCATCAAATATGATTCAAGGGACCCATAAGTTGCAAATGTCCAACATGTACCTGCATCACCCTGGTTTTCCACAGGAGTTACCCTGTTCAGAGTTCGTAAGTCATAGGAAGTTGGAGTAGATGTGCTTGCTGAAGCATATATGTCTGTTATTGAAGTGTGTTTGAGATGACTAAGGTCCACAGGGGAGGGTAAGAAGCCAGATTTATGACCAACAGATGAGTAAGCTGTTTTATAGATAAATTTATTATTTTGATATTTGGTAAATTTAGGATTTTCTGGTGCAAGTCCAACATTTGGAGAAAATGTAGTTTTGTTTGCTATATTTTTGTGAATAAATTCATGATCAGCAGGTACCGATATTGATTTGTTTTCTTCTGGAAATCCTGCATATGCTATTGCAATTGATGAACTTATTACCAAGAACAAAGCCAGAAGTTCAGTGAAAATTAAGAGTTTTTTTACTTTATTTACATTGATTTTTGTATTAGGATATTTTTTCATGTATATCTCCTTATCAATTTATTTAGGAATGATTCATTAACCCTAATTCATAACTTTCATCATATTTTAAGAATTGTATATTCCTGCAACCAAAAATTTTCTTCTCAAATTTCAAGCAATCTTCGATAACTATCGATCAAAGACTGGAAATGGTGCATCACTCTTGTTGTGTATAATTTTGAGAGTTTCTAGAGCCTACGACTATTCAGTAACTTCCAGTAGTGATTTCAACATTTTTTATTTTTTTTTAAATATATCATCTGATACTTAGTGGATTACTTACGAAATAATACACTTCTATGCAGGTAACATATAAAATTACTTTTTGAATATCCACATTTCATGTTTAATAAGTAGTAATATAATTAGTAAATTATAATAAATGATGACACGATCTGCCACCGTCCCCGACTCCGATGATTTTTTCTGTCCTTAAAATATCCTATTGATTTTCAATATCATCAACTGCTAACATTTATTTTAGTAAGATCTGTGCTTTTTCTTTTAAATAAGTGTAAAAATGCCCTTGTAACCTTGACCGAAACTAAGAGAATATGCAGGTGCATTTTAAGTATAAGTTTTAAAACATATTAAAAAATATATAGTAATCAATCTTTCTACAAATTTTATAATGTTTGTGGATGATAGTCACACAGTGCAATAAATAAATGTGTTTCGGTATATTGATTCAGGTGCCATTATAGTTAGTCATGCCCTTTTATTTGATATTTTAGTTTTGGAACTAGTTGGGTATATGATATTTCTGTGGTGCGCCTGCCGATGAATCGTGGATTAAAACGAATAAAAAGTAAATTAAAAGAAGGAGATCAAAAAATGTTAAAACAACTGAGAAAGACATTTGGTATTCTACTAGTAGTTTGTTTTTTAATGTCCGTGACTGTTGCAGCAGTAAGTGCAGGACCTGTTGTGGTTAAGGAAAAGAAAACAATCATAGTCGCAGTTAAAGATGTTAAAACTAAAATCTTCAAGCATCCCCATCAATCCCAATGTCAGAAGCATGGACTCAATAATACTACCACCACTAACAATGGTTTGAGTGAAGACGCGAACAATCACGATCATCACGATGATAACGATGACTGTTGGGCGTGGAACCCTACCAAAGAACAATGGGTATATGTTTGTTAATGATAATAATAAAAAAAACTGAAAAAATTAAAAATGTAATTAAAATGTCGATCTGGATCTTATTGTTTATGTGATCTGACAATGCATTATATAAAACAATCACAATGGATACTTCATTAAAATAAGATACTAAAGGAGAAATGAAATTTGGAAAAACATTCATGAATCCATCAATCGTATATATTTATAATTCAACTATGTAAGTCTTAACCAAATTAAAATTGTTTTCAAACTTAATAAAAAAAGGAGTGGATTAAATGTTGAAACAACAAGGTAATAGAGTAAAAACAGTACTGACTATTTTGCTGGTAGTCTTATTTTTTGTATCATTGACTACAGCAGCGTCGAGTGCTGAATCAGATCACAAGCATGACCATTTGGACCAAGATCAATTGGGCGGCCACGATCATCATCATCACGATAATCATGATGAATGTTTGGTGTGGAACTCTACCAAGCAAGATTGGGTATGGATTTGTTAATGATAATAATAACAAAAACTATGAAAATTAAAAATGTAATTAAAATGTAAATACGGTTCTTACTGTTTATGTAATCCTACTTTGAGTTTTACAAAAAAATTCATGTAGGATACTTTATTAAAATAAGAGTAAGACCTTTAATTTTATTGATTTTACATTGTAGTTGACCATAAGTTCTGTAAAATCTGATTGTCTCTGTATCTCTTTAGGATATTTCTGCGGGATCAGAGAGTACAGAAGCTTAAGAATCAAGAGTGACAGCAATCTTTCAAATAAAAGGGATGCCATAAAATTAAATCAACTTCTACAAATGAAAATGAGCAAGCTTGACTTTAAATGCAGATAGGAAATTATTCCAATTTGCATACAGGAATTGCTATCATTCATATTCTAGTAAAGCTACTTCATATACTTTATTTACAGTTTTATCTTTTGCAGTTTTTGATTTCATATAATGCATAGGTTATTATAATTTATATGTATTCTACTAAAATTCAAGTATAAAATATTCGATAATTTTAGTGTAATTGACAAAATGCATAGATTTTATTACAAAAAAACTGTGTATCATTGAAGATAAGAAAAATAGAAATTATATTAGTACAATCATTGACTTTGTTACTTTATCAAAATCAGTTTTTAACATGCGGATTGCAACCATATAATTATTTTTTCCTGTAAAACCCAAAATCTAAAAAAATGATAAAATGCCATCAAAGGCACTCTACCATATCACAGACCTCTCATTTTCTGGCCTGTAGAGTTTATTCACTGGCTTTACACTGGGGAACGCTTTGTAAAACTCAGGCACATTAAAGATAACGCCATTGACCCTAAACCTGTTTGGAGAATGAGGATCAGTAAGTGCTCGCATCCTCAGGCCTTCATTAGTTTCAGATTGTCGCCACATCTGAGCGAAGCTTAAGAAGAATCTTTGATCACCCGTAAATCCATCAATTATCTTCGGCTCCTTTATCAATGAAAGTTTATAGGCATGGTAGGCCATCGTCAACCCGCCGAAGTCGGCTATATTCTCCTGCAGGGTCAAGTTGCCGTTTACATGTAGGCCAGGAAGGACTTCAAACCTATTGTACTCATCCACCAAAATACCCGTGTTTTGATTAAAGCTATCAGCATCTTTTTGTGTCCACCAATTAATTAAATTTCCATTAACATCGAACTTCCTACCCTGACTATCGAAGTGGTGGGTCATCTCGTGTCCTATAATGGCACCAATTGCGCC
>Ga0182014_10001065_pt1 | contig 37327 bp, 34 predicted proteins | sample 612S2DmetaG_FD_120489 | JGI IMG/M metagenome (GOLD analysis project Ga0182014, IMG submission 120489) | Permafrost microbial communities from Stordalen Mire, Sweden - 612S2D metaG | ecosystem: Environmental > Terrestrial > Soil > Wetlands > Permafrost | place: Sweden: Stordalen | collected... | reverse complement strand
GGCGCAGACGCGCAACACTCCGCGATGGGGCAGGATGACCTCGGTGGTGCGGGAACCGGAGGTGACGCTGCCGCTGGCGGCAATCATGGCCCTGCCTGCGGTGACTTCAAGAGCGCCGGTGACGGTGGCGGCCTGGTCGGGATTATTCGAATCGATGGGGACGATGGCGATGGGGCCGGAGGAGAAAGGTTCAAGCTGCGAAGCCGGTGCAGGCTCGGCAGCAGGCGGGGATTGAGCCGGAATGAAACGTACTGCGAAAGAAAAAAGGCATGCGAGGAACAGAATCTGAATCGCACGGCACTTCTTCGTTCTCGACGAAACAGGCATTCGGCTTACATACCCAGGAAGTTGCGAATCATCTGGTGGCCGCCGTCGGTGAGCACGCTCTCGGGATGGAACTGAACGCCCTCAATCGGCAGGGTGCGGTGACGGAGGCCCATGATCACCGACCCGGAGCCTGTGGACTCAGGCGTGCGAGCCGTGATGGTGAGCATGGACGGGAGCGACTTTTCTTCAACGATGAGGGAGTGGTAGCGAGTGCAGGTGAGCGGGGTGGGCAGGCCGGCGAAGATGCCTTTGCCGTCGTGCTCGACGGGGCTGGTTTTGCCGTGCATGAGCGTGCGCGCGCGGACCACTTGGCCGCCGAAAGCTTCACCGATCGCCTGGTGTCCCAGACAGACGCCGAGGATGGGCGCCTTGCCGGCCATGTGGCGGATGAGCGGGACGAGAATGCCGGCCTCATGCGGCGTGCAGGGGCCCGGCGAAAGCAGAATGCGCTCCGGCTTGAGAGCCTCAACCTCTTCCACGGTGATCTCGTCGTTGCGGCGCACTTCGACCTTGGCGCCCAGCTCGCCCAGATACTGGACCAGGTTGTAGGTGAACGAATCGTAATTGTCGAGGACGAAGACCATCTGGATTCCAGTGTAGCGCGCCCGGCGTTAATCGGGTGTGGGCTCTGCACGGGCAGGGATTGCGGATCTTGTTGCGCAGCGGAGGCGCATCTGAAAAACTGACGATGGCGAGGTCAAATTGGTTCTTCATTTTCTGATTCAGGGACGCGTGCAGGGAGTCGGCTTTCGCTGGTACGTTCATCGCGAGGCCGGTGAGCTCGATCTGCGCGGATGGGTGCGCAACACCGAAGAGGGCGAAGTGGAAGTTGTCGCCTCCGGCACTGAGACCGACCTGGCTGAATTGCGGGCCAGCCTGCGCCGCGGCCCACGCGGCAGCCGCGTTGACCGCCTGATCGAGCACTATCTCGACGAGGGCGAGGCTGCCGGCCTCGACTCCTTTAGAATTGAAGGCGCATGGTAAGCCACTGTCTGCCGGCCACTCTTCCTCTATAATCTACAGGGAAGAAGAACGAACCCTGCCTGTTCCCTTCCCAAACAAATTTTGAACTATTTCGCGTCATGCGAATTGAGGAGTGGAACGCTGTCATGCCGGAAGAAAAAAAACCCGTCAACGTGGAAGACCTGAAGAAGCTGGTGCGAACCGTGCCGGATTTTCCCAAGCCGGGGATCCTGTTCTACGACATCACCACACTGTTGAAAGACAAGACCGGGTTTGCGCAGTTGATCGATGCGCTGGCGGCGCATTACCTCGCGGACAAGATCGACCTGGTGCTGGGCATCGAGGCGCGTGGTTTCATCTTTGGGCCGGCGCTGGCTTACCGGCTGAACGCGGGATTTGTACCGGTGCGCAAGCCGCGCAAGCTGCCGGCTCCGGTGGCGCGCGTGACGTACGACCTGGAATATGGCTCCGATACCCTCGAAATCCACATGGACGCGATTGCGCCGGGACAAAGCGTGGTGTTGGTGGATGACCTGCTGGCCACGGGCGGGACGATGGAAGCCACGGTAAAACTGGTCAAGCAGTTGGGCGGCAGGATCGCGGGCTTGGCGTTTGCGATTGAGCTGGATTTTCTAAAAGGACGCGATCGCTTCACCGATTACGACGTGTTCAGCCTGCTGCACTACGACGAGTAGAAGACGGCTCCAGGCATGATTCAAGCGCGGGAAGACGCATCAGGAGGCGTCTTCCCGCACTGCTTCCGCATCCGGCTGAGGATACTCGTCGCCGGCGGGCTCTTCTCTTAACATCTGTGCGTCTGCGAATCGGTAGCCGACATACACGTCCGTAAGCAGGTAGAGAGGATTGGAAGGATCGTCTTCAATTTTCTTGCGCAACTGGCGGACGAAGGTGCGAAGATACTCGACCTCCTCGCGGCAATCCGCGCCCCACACGGCAGTGAGCAGTTTAGCGTAGGTAACCACGCGGCCGGCGCGGCTCATCAGGCAATGCAGGATATCGAACTCTTTGCGGGTGAGGCGGATGGCTTGTCCGCGCCGGGTTACGGTGCGTTTGACCGGATCGAGGCGAATCTCTTCAATTTCAATGGGCGCGTCCTCGGCGCGGGCCGGGGCGCGAACGCGGCGCACCGCGGTGCGAATGCGGGCGATCAGCTCGCGGGTGCTGAAGGGCTTGGTGACATAGTCGTCGGCGCCCAGGTCGAGCGCCTCCACTTTGTCTTCTTCCTGGTCGCGCACGGTGAGCATCAGGATCGGCAGGCGGGGGGCGAAGGCCCGCATGCGGCGCAGGGTTTCAATGCCGCCGATGCCGGGCATGTTGACGTCCAGCAGCACCACATCGTGGGCTGACGCACGCAGCGCCTGCAGAGCCTCCTCACCGCGCGAGGCCTCGGCCACCTGGAAGCCAAGCTCGACCAGGGGCGGGCGAAGCGCTCTGCGGATGGCCGGTTCATCGTCGACTACAAGAATGCGGATGGTTTGCTGGTTCATCGATGATTTCCCTTCTCGGTGATCGCCGGGATGGAAGCGAAGAATGTGGTTCCCTCATGCTCGTCGCTTGTCACCCACACGTAGCCGCCGTGAATCATGGCCACACGCTTGGCGACAGAGAGCCCGATTCCAGTGCCGGGGGCGCGGTTGGAGTAAGTGGAAGACCGGTAATAGCGGTCGAAAATTCGCTCACGGTCGGCGATGGGGATGACCGGACCGTAGCTGTGTACAGAGAAGATGGCTTCAGAATTAGTAACAAAGACGCGGATCGTGATCGTGGTGCCGAAGATGGAGTACTTGCATGCGTTGTCAATGTACTGTGTGAGCAGCATGATTATCAACTGGCGGTCGCAACAGAGGATAAGACTCTCGTCCTCGAGAAGGACCGAAACCTTCATGCTGGCAAGGCGGTCTTTCAGCGCCGCCAATATTTCTTCAATGAGCGGGCCGACGCCGACGCGCGCTACGTGGATGGCTACCTCGCCGGCGTCTAGCCGCGCCGTGGTAAGCAGGCGCGTGGTCAGCTCACCGAGCAGGCCGGTCTGTTCGTTGATGAGCGCAACCAGCTCGGCCTGCCCCGGGGAGAGCCGGCCCATCTCCACCAGGCCGGTCGAGGCGGCGCGGATTGCGGTGAGCGGGGTTTTGTAGGCGTGGGCCAGCGAGTCGAGCACGGTGGAGCGGAGCTGCTCAGTGCGGCGCTCGGTTTCAATGCGGCTCTCATTGGCAAAGGCGCGGTAACGATCGAAAGTGATGGCGATCAGCGAGGCGATGGCGCTGTTGGTCAGGGGGCCGGTATCGCCGCGGACAACGAGGCTGCCGATGGGAACCGTGCCCAGTCGCAGAACGCGTCGGCCGATGCCGGTTTCGGGATCGTCGTCGGAGGTTTCGAAATAGTAGACATTCTGGGCCATCTCCTGCGGATCCGCGCTCCAGAACCCGGCCTGGTAAACGTCGTGAAGATCCGCATCGAAGACGGCTACGGCCTCCAGCGCGAAGATCTCGTGCACCAGCTCTACCAATTGCGGTCCCGGCTCCACGTGCAGATTCATCTGCAGCGTGCGGCGGGTGAACTCGTAGAGGTCGTGCATTTGCCCGCCCCAGGACTCGGCTTCATGGGCGTGCCCGGTTACCCGCGCTGAGAGACGGCTCACCGTGAGCGCCACCAGCACAAACACCAGCGCGGTAATTGAGTTGGCGGGGTCAGCCGCCAGGTTCAACTGGTGCTGACCGGCGGAAAACATCGCCTGCACCGCAACCGCGGAGAGAGAGACGATGACGGCCTGCCAGAACCCGCACAGCAGAGCCGTGGGGACCACGATGAGGAGGTAAATGAGAACGGAGACCGGAAGCAGCCAGCGGGACCAGTGCGCCAGGGCCGCCACCAGGATGACTGCCACGATGCCCAGCGCACACTCCAGCGTGAACAGGAGCACGCGCATTCCGGAGCCGCGCATGCCCCTGGCGCCGAGAACAGTACGCACAGGGATATAGCTTCCAGCCAACCAGGCACCCGCTTTCCATTTTTATTGGGACTCTAGAACTTCGGCCATTTCGCAAAGAAGGAATCGAGAACACTGCCTCTTTCGGTTCCGGCCTTCGATTTTGCAACTGCGCGGGGATTGTCTGCCAAGCTGATCTCCCGCGGCAAACAAAAGAGAATTCTAGCAGGTTCTTCATTGTATTTTCATGCGTCCGATGCGCTTCGGGCGCGCTTGCCCCCATGCTGCCGCTCCCAAACCCGAGAGGCGTCTGGCCAAATTGGCGGAAAGGGGAATCTGGCCGGCCTTAAGGAATCTTTTCGCAATCCTCATAAGTTCTTTATGCTTCCTTTGCATTACTGGTGCTAGACAGCAACGGCCCAAATCCCCAACACAGGCCACGACAGGATTGCCGATTTCGACACTGGGAATCCACAGGACAAGTGTGCGTGTGTTGCTCGAAGCCTGGCCGATTGCACCAGTTGGGGCTCATCAGCCTGCCTCCACTGGCTGTTTCATAGCGTTTCATACAACCAACTTCTTACTTGGGAGGAACTGTGCCGATGTTCTTGAACCTCAATCGTATCTTTCAATCGATGGCCGGAGCGGCGATGGCAATTGCCCTGACCGCCGGCGCGCAAACGCCGGCGCCCGCACCGGATGCCACGCCTGCGGCAGCGCCGGCGGCGCAGGCACCAGCCGCAACGCCTCCTGCTGCGGCCCCGGCGGCACCTGCAACACCCCCAGCCCCGCTTTCCACATTCGTTCTCACGGGCCCGCTGACATGGCTGCCACCGGCGACCTTCGATGCCGGGCCGCTTGGCAAGCTGTCAGTCAACGGCATCGTGACCGGTTTCGCGCAGTTCCAGAACAACTCCGTGCCGGGAGACGAAAATGCGGAAGCCACTCTGAGCAACGGAGAGATCTTTATCCAGAAGGCCGACGGAAAGTTCCAGTGGTTCGTCCAGGCCGGCGTCTATACCATGCCGACGCTTAGTGTGCCGTTTCTTAACGCCCAAAACACCACTAGCAATTTCTACGGGCCTGTTCCGGTGGCATACGCGAAGTTGCAGGCGGGTAAGAACACGCAGTTCCTTATCGGCTCTCTTCCCACTCTGATGGGCGCCGAGTCGACGTTTACGTACCAGAACTTCAACATCGAACGCGGCATCGTTTGGAACCAGGAGAATGCCGTCAATCGCGGCATCCAGGTGAACCAAACGATCGGTAAATACCTCTCTGCAGCCATCAGTTGGAACGACGGTTACTATTCCAACCGCTACTCGTGGCTCTCGGGCTCGGTGACGCTTACGAAGGGGCCTCATAGCCTGGTGTACGACGGGATGGGGAACCTCGGGCAGACCGTCTATGTGACGTCCGCGATGCCTCTCTACCAGAACAACGGCTACATGCACGCGGTGATCTATACCTACACCAAGGGCCCATGGATCATTTCGCCGTACTTCCAGTACGGCAAGGTGCCAACCAACGCAAAGGTAGGCGTCGGCAACGGGACATCGGCAACTGGTGGCGCGCTGAATGTCAGCTACGCATTCAAGAGCGGTTTCTCGATTCCGGTGCGCTTTGAAAGCATCACGAGTTCGGGGACTGCAGCCGATGGATCGGTCAACTTGTTGGGCTTTGGAGTGGGCAGCGGAGGCACCACTTTCACCGCGACGCCAACCTACCAAAAAGGAGGCATGTACGTTCGCGGCGATCTCGCGTTTGTGCACGCATCGAGCTACACACCGGGAAGTGGCTTTGGCAAGACAGGAACGAATGCCGACCAGTTCCGGGGCGTACTTGAATTCGGCTTCATTTTTGGCGACAACCTCCAAAAATAGCCGAATCGAAGCGTGGCTCCGCGGGGCGTCGGCGTGCCGATCTCTATAGAGTGCAACAGACTGGGCGCGGTCAAGGCTCAGTCAATAGTCACCGCAGGGTTCGTTGCCTGCCTCGGCCCGAAGCGCTGATTCTTATCTCTCATCTTCACTCCGCCCTCATGGGATGAGAGATATTCTTTCGGCACAGTAACAAATCAGTCGGCTCCGGCCTGGCAACCACAGCAGGACTGGCCGGAATCGCCAAAATACATACCGCGGGCGATCCAGAGATGGATATGCCACGCGCCGGCACCAGAAACATCACTGCGTAGGTCCGGATTGGACTTCAGATTCGGGCAAGCCTTTTGAACTCCCGGGGGCAACCGCGGGAGCAGACCTAAGAAACTCAAATCCTCAGGAGAATGCTCATGGCAGATCAGAAAGCACCTCAGATGCAGGCCACACTCGGGCTTACCGGGCTGACCAGCAACGCAATGGCGCTCATCGCCCCCGGCGCCTTTCTCTGGCTCACCTTCGCGATTCAGGCCAACACGGGAGTCGCGAACCAGCCATCCACCGCTCCGGCCATGTGGATCGGCATCTTCGCCGCCCTGCTGCTGTGCCTGGCGACGGCAGTTGCGTACGCGGAGATTTCCAAGCTCTATCCCGGTACCGGATCGAGCTACTACTACGCCGAGCAGGCCATGCTCTCAAGGGACAAGGCTTTTAAATACGCGCGCGTAGCCAAGTTCATCGTCGGCTGGGGTTCGCATCTCTACTACTGGGTCTATCCGGGCGTGATGGTTGCCGTCACAGGTGTCTTTGTGGGCTATGTAGTCGGCTTTCTCTATCCCAGTGTTATGAGCGGGTCCAATCCCGGGCCGGTATTCATGGCCCTGGTCGCGGTTGTCTTCTCCTTCTTCGTAGCCTGGATCGCCGCCAAGGGCGCAGGCGCATCCACCGCTGTCAACCTCGCTATTAACATCGTCCAGATCTCGGCGCTGGTGGTCTTCAGCGTACTGGCGCTCGGTTATCGCGCCAGCCATCCCGCGGGCACCACTGGGCCTACCGCCTATCAATACGATGGTCAAACGCTGGCCACCTACAACTACCAGTTCGCGACCGCCAAGGATGGCTCGACGATGCGCGACTCTAGCGGAACGCCTCTGCCCCTGCTTGACTCGGCCGGCAAGCCGGTTCCCTATGTCATCACCTATCCGACCACGGACGCCAGCGGCAACTTCCAGACCCACCCGTCGGCCGGCTCGGTCATTGGGATTCACAAGTTCAGCTACATGTTCATTCAGGCTACGGTCGCCATTCTTATTCTGGTCGGCTTCGAATCGGTGACCTCGATGGGAGGCGAGGCCAAGAATCCCACCAAGCATATTCCCATCGCCGTCATCTCTTCACTGCTCATACAGGGCCTGATCTGTTATCTGTTCGAGTACTTTGCGGCCAACTACTTCCTCAACTCCGGCTATACCATGGCTAGCGCGGGGCAATCGGCAGCTCCCATCGGCGACATGATGATCATTGTCGGCGACGCGCTGCTTGGCCACGGCAATGGCAGGTACTTCATGCTGGCCGAAGCCATCACCGTCTTCTTCGCGCTGATCGGCACCACGCTGAGTTGCATGAACACCGGCGCCCGCGTCACCTACGCCATGGGCAAGGACGATGAGGCGCCCGAGCACTTCGGCATCCTGCACGCCAAGTCGCTCAGCCCCCGCAAGGCCATCTGGACTCTGGCTTCGATTTCCGCGGTCATCGGCGTTATCGCCGTCTCATTGTTGTTCGGTGACGCCGCCGCGCCCACCGACGCAACCATCAAAGCCTTGCCGCCTGGCATCTTCTCCAGCTTCGGCTATCTCCCTCACGACACGCTGGCGGCGCTGCCCAATTCCTTGCTGGCCATTACCCTCACCTCCAACTTCGGCACCTTCATTCTCTACGCACTGAGTTGCTTCCTTTGCATCGTGGCCTACACCGGCCGTCCGGACTTCAGCTTGGTCAAGCACTGGCTAATTCCAGGCTTCGGACTCCTGGCCAACCTTACCTGCATGGCCTTTTACCTGATCGGCCCGGTCTTCAGCCTGGGCACTTTGAAGGAGCCGCTGTGTGCTCTGGGAATCTCAGCCATCTGGGGCATTTACGGCGGCATTTACTTCCTTCGCTCTTCCAAGGCCAAGGGCAAGGAGATTCTGCTCACCGCAAGATAAATCAGGCCGCCAATTTTCAACCTGCTCGCAACTGCTGGGTGGCATCTCTACTCGACCTCTTCACGGAGGCGAGGAACAGAGAACCACCCAGTGGTTTTTTTCGAGCCAATGTATCACAATTTCTAAAATGACATTCTTCCGGCGGCGCTCGGGAGGGATGACCATACGGCGGCGTAAATGTTAGATGTGCAGTTCGGCGAGGCAAGCGATTTCGGAAAGGTCCGCACCAACAACGAGGATGCGATGGGATCGTTTATCCCCACATCGCGCCAACAGGGCCGGTCGCACGGATATCTATTCGCCGTAGCGGACGGGGTGGGCGGCATGGACCTGGGTGAAGTGGCGTCGTCCACCGCGATTGCTGTGATGACCGGGGAGTTTGCCGGCGCGCAGGCGGGAACCATGTTGATCAGCCTGCTGCCACGGCTGATTCAGCACGCCAATGCGGCGGTTCACGATCGCACCCTGGAAGCGCAATACCGGGGCAAAAGGATGGCGACCACGCTGGTGGCCTGCGCCATGCGCCATGACCAGGCGGTGGTGTCGCACGTGGGAGATTCGCGGTGCTACCTGATCCGCAACGGCAACGCCCGGCAGGTGACGCAGGATCATACGCTGGTAAACGAGCAGCGCAAGATGGGCTTGATTTCGACCAGCGAGATCGCCGATTCCGACTCGCGCCACGTGCTGATTCGATCGCTGGGACCGGAGATGTTCGTGTCTCCCGATACGGCTGCCGTCACCCTGCAGGCGGGAGACACGCTGGTGCTATGCACAGACGGGCTGCACGACGAGATGAGCGAAACAGAGATTGCCGCCATCGTCTCGCAGAAGAAGAATGCCGACGAATTGGCCCGCGAGCTGGTGGCGCGCGCGGTGGAGATCGACGGCGGCGACAACACCACCGCGCAGGTGATTCGCGTGCGCTCCGTGGAGCAGGTGGGCATGTATCGGGGGCGGCCTTACCGGCTGCCGGCCTGAGGCATCCGCGCCCAAGTGGAGAGGCTTACGGAATCCTTAGTCCGGCTAAGCCGAACCAGATACAGTAGAAGAAGTTACCTTGACGGAGCGTGCAGCGCGATGAGCTTTTTCGATGGCCTGGAGACCGGCACAAAGATCGATTCCTATCGCATCGACGCACCGGTTGCGAGAAGCGGCATGGCCTCCATTTTTCGCGCCACGGATCTGCGCAACAACCGGGTTGTGGCGCTCAAGATTCCCCACCCCGACATGGAGGCCGACCCGCTGCTCTCCGACCGCTTCCAGCGCGAGTCTGGAATCGGCGAAAAACTCGACCACCCACGGGTGATGCGCGTCTACGGCGGCGAAGAGCGCTCTCGCGTTTACATGGTGATGGAGTGGTGCGAGGGCCGGTTGCTGCGGAGCATCATGGATGAAGGCCGGCTGCCACAGGATCGCGCCATCCGCATCGCGATCGCCGTTCTTGACGCGCTGGATTACATTCACGGCAAGGGCGTCGTGCATCGCGACCTGAAACCCGAAAACATCATGGTGGACGCCGACGACAACATCAAGCTGATCGACTTCGGCATCGCCAGCGACATGGCGGCGCGCCGACTTACCTACGCCAATTTCACCGCGACCCTGGGCACCCCCAACTACATTTCGCCGGAACAGGTGAAGGGCAAACGCGGGGATGGGCGTTCCGACATCTACTCGATGGGCGTCATTCTGTACGAGATGCTTTCCGGCAAGCTGCCTTTCCATGGCCCCTCGCCTCTGGCGGCAATGAACGACCGCCTCCTGAATCATCCTGTGCCTCCCAGCGTGGCCGATCCCTCAATCTCTCCCCAACTGCAGGAGGTCTTGTACCGGGCGCTGGAGCGCGACCCAAGAAACCGGTACGCGGCCGCACACGAGTTTGCGCGCGACCTGGAGCACTTGGACGAGGTGGGGGTGGAAGACCGCGAGGAGCTGCGAAACTGGCAAAAACGCAAGTCGCAGCTGTCGAGAAAGATTCTCTATTACGGCGGTTTGGCAATGATCCCGGTCATTATTCTTCTGCTAATGTTCCTGATCGCCCACCGGCACTGATCCCCGCAGTTTTCCTGGCCTCCGCTCACAAATCTTCACGGGTTCCTTATGACTCAAGCCCTAGGATTTGCTTGCATACCCAATAATTCTTCCATCCCAAAGAAGGAGACCATGGCTAAGTACAAACTGGAGTACATCTGGCTTGATGGCAGGCAACCTGTTCCAGAACTGCGCGGTAAAACTCAATTGAAGGACTTTGAGAAGCCGCCCACACTTGCCGATCTGCCCCTTTGGGGATTTGACGGCAGTTCCACCATGCAGGCCGAGGGCAGCAAATCAGACTGCGTACTGAAACCTGTGGCGCTCTATCCGGACGCAAGCCGCAAGGACGCCTATATCGTCCTGAGCGAAGTCATGCATCCCGATGGCACACCGCATTCCACCAACGCGCGGGCAACCATCGAGAACGACCCCGACCTGTGGGTGGGCTTTGAACAGGAATATTTTCTGTACAAGGAAGGGCGTCCCCTCGGCTTCCCGAAGGACGGCCATCCCAACGTCCCGCAAGGCCCGTACTACTGCGGCGTCGGCTACAAGTATATGGGCAGCATCGCCCGTCAGATCGTCGAAGAGCACCTGGAGCTTTGCCTGGCCGCGGGCATCAATCATGAAGGCATCAACGCCGAAGTCGCCAAGGGCCAGTGGGAGTTCCAGATCTTTGCCAAAGGCTCGGCCAAAGCCGCCGACGACACCTGGACGGCTCGCTATTTGATGATGCGTCTCTGCGAAAAGTACGAGGTAGACCTGGTCTTGTATTGCAAACCCATCAAGGGCGACTGGAACGGAAGCGGCATGCACACCAACTTCTCCACCAAGTACCTGCGCGAAGTGGGTGGCAAGGAATATCTCGAAGCGCTCATGAAGGCCTTCGAAACCTATATTCCCGATCACATTGCCGTATACGGCCCGGATAACCAGCTGCGCTTGACAGGGCTGCACGAAACGCAGGCCATCGACAAGTTCAGCTACGGCCTCTCCGATCGCGGCGCTTCGGTCCGGCTGCCTGTCAACTTCATCAAGCACGGTTACAAGGGCTATCTCGAGGATCGCCGTCCGAACTCCGAAGCCGATCCTTACCAGATCGTTTCGCGCATTCTGAAGACGATCAACACCGTTCCCAAGCCGTGATCCAAAACCTGTTCGAGAAGTGCGGACAGTTCTCGTAGCGCAAGGAATTCGCTAGTTATCTCCTGCAGCCGGTCATGGGCGGACGAAAGAGCGTAGCAACTCTTTCGCCGGCTTATGGCCGGTTTTGCCTTCCGGTTGCTTCGCTTCTGGCGCGAGTGGTAGATTTTAGGTGAAACTTGCCCACCTTCACGCGCCAAAAGGAGACTAATGTCCACCGAGTATCGTAATTTTCTCGCGCTTTCCTATGAGGAACTGGAAGAACTGAACCTGGCGGCCAAGGCCGATCGAACGAGCCGCGCAGCGGCCGACCAAATCCGGGAGAAGCGGCTGAAATACCTCACCGACGAGAAACGGATCAAAGCAGTCTCGGTACTCTTCTCCGACCTGGAAGGGCGTCTGCACCTGCTGGACTACGACAAGAAGTTTCTGCTTGGCGCCTATGAGAACCTGACCTTCGACGGCTCGTCGATTCGCGGATTCACGGCGCAGAAAGAGAGCGACCTGCGGCTGGGCATCGACTGGAGCGCTTTCTACTGGGTGCCGGCCGACGTGTTCGGCAACGGCAAGGTGCTGGTCTTCGGCACCGTGATCGACAAGGACGGAACCCCGTACGCGGGCGATCTGCGCGGCGTGCTGAAGAACTACTCCGACACACTCTACAAGAAGAAGAAGTACACGCTGAACGCGGCTACGGAGATCGAGGGCTTTCTGTTCGCGGGGCGGGATGCGGAAAAGAAGTACCACGAGACGGGCAAGTTCGAGTTCATCAACACGGGCGGCTACTACCACGTGCTGCCTCTCGATCCGCTGCGGCAGTTCATCGACACCGCGGCCGAGGTGCAGCGGGCCATGGGATTCCAGAATGAGAAGGACCATCCGGAGGTTGCGCCCAGCCAGTTCGAGATCAACTACGGATACTCCGAAGTGGTGGCCGCGGCCGACCAGATCCAGCTCTACAAGTTGCTCACCCGCCAGATTGCCAACAACATGGGTTATACGGCCAGCTTCCTGCCCAAGCCAGTGGTGGGTGTGAACGGCAGCGGAATGCACACCAATGTGTCGGTATCGGAGGGCAAGACGAACCTGTTCTGGGATCCGAAGGGGCTGGAGATGCTGTCCACCTTCGGCTGGAACTTCCTTGACCGCATCCTGACCCACGCGCTGGATCTTTGCCTGGTTTTCAACTCCAGCGTGAACGCCTACCGGCGGCTCGATCCGCACTTTGAAGCGCCCAACCAGATTCGCGCCTCAGCGGTCGACCGCGGCGCCATGGTCCGGGTACCCATCGGCAACCACCGCTCGATGAGGACTGAGGTCCGCGCTGTGGCTCCCGACGCCAACCCCTACCTGTCGCTCTACAGCATCTTCAAAACTGGCATCGATGGAAGCATCTCCAAGGCCGACAACCTGCGCGCGGGCGGACGGTACCTGCCCGACAACATCCAGACGGCCATCGACGACTTCAAGGAGTCGAGCTGGATCGCGGAGATTCTGGGAGCGGACGTGCAGGGCCGCTATGCCGATTTGAAGCAGGCTGCCGCGAACCGTTCGCCGCGCGAACTGGGAACGTTTGTAAAAGGCTCCGAGGTGCAGTTCCACCACGAGGTCTACAACCAGTCGCTCTGGAACCTGTTCTAAAGACCGCTCAAAGACCAGTTGCCCAACCTTCCTGAATGGGAGGTTGGGCTTTTGGTTTTGCGGCCCCAAAATGGGCTTTTCGCGTAGGTTCAGACCCAGGATTCTGCTTTAAGAATTTCCCTCATATCGATGATCTTGAACTACTTGCCGTGAATGGCGTCGATCTCTTCATTCAATGCCTCGGCGGCATCGATGCAGGCTACCCGGCCCACATCGAGATGCGTTACAAGGCGGATCGAGCCGGGTCCGAAGGCGCTGATCAGCACTCCGCGGGCCTTCAGGCGCGAGGCCAATTCGGGCGCTCCTGAGCCTGCCGCGAGCTTGAAAATCACGATGTTGGTCTCCACGTTTTCCACGTCGATTTCGACGGCTGGATGGTTGGCAAGCGCTTCAGCGATGAGGCGCGCATTGGCGTGGTCCTCGTGCAGGCGCTTCGGCCCCTGCTCCAGGGCGATAAGGCCGGCTGCGGCGAGAATTCCCACCTGCCTCATGCCGCCTCCCAGGGCCTTGCGGAAGATGCGCGCTTTCCGGATGAGCTCATCGGAGCCCACCAGCATGGAGCCAACCGGCGCGCCCAGCCCCTTGGAGAGGCAGAACATCACCGTGTCAAAGCCGCGGGTGAGGGCTTTCACGTCAACGCCCAGCGCAATGGCTGCATTAAAAATGCGCGCGCCGTCGAGGTGCGTGGGCAGCTTGCGCTCTCTTGCCCCACTCCAAATTTCCTCCAAAACGTCGAGGCGCGAGCAGCGGCCGCCGGCAAGGTTGTGCGTGTTCTCGATCTCGATGAGGCCGGTGGCAGCCCGCAGCGAGCCGTAGGGCTGGATGACGGGCTCGATGTGCTTCCAGGTGAGGATGCCGCCCTCGGCGGGGACGGCGCGGATGAGGCATCCGGAAAAGACGGCCGTGGTGGCCATCTCCCAGTCGAGAATGTGGGCGCGGGACTCCGCAATCACCTCCTGACCGTGCTGCGTGTGCAGGCGGATGGCGATCTGGTTGCCCATGGTGCCGGTGGGAACGAAGAGCGCGGCCTCGCGGCCAAAGGCGTCGGCGGCGCGGCGCTCGAGCAGGTTGACGGTGGGGTCCTCGCCGTAGACGTCGTCGCCTACTTCGGCAGCGGCCATGGCGGCGCGCATTTCCTGGGATGGGCGCGTGACTGTATCGGAACGGAGATCGATGATTGCGGGCACTGGCTATTCTCCTATCTGTTCATTTTCTGGAACTGTGCAAACGAGTCGGCTGAGTTTCCTGCTCAGTCTCAGTTTGGTGGCGATATTCGAATTGTTTTCAAAATTGTGCGGAAGAACCGCAAATCCGCATCAAGATGTTCTTCGCTTGTTAGCAAACAGATGGAGTAGTTGATAGAAGGGGCGGAGGCATCGAAATCCGGAGTGGGTCTACCCGCCTGAGTCACAACAAGTAATTCGACTCTGCCATTTGGAAGTTTTACTCTCGCTGACTCGCTCGCCAAACCTTTGACCTTTAGGTCCTCGGGAGGCTGGAGACACTCTACTCCCCCAAAGACTGTACACTCGTGCTCCAGAAAGTCATGAAGCTTTGCCGTATCTTCGAGGGTGTTGTAGTATGCGTCGACTTCAATATACCTATCGCATCCCCCGTTGTTGCAATCCTCAACGCTGGTTGGCTTGAAGAAGAACTGCCGACCGTGATCGATCCCATTCATCTCGTGCGGACGAAACAGGTAGAGTCCTCGGGGTATTGGAACCTCAAATCCGAATTGACTGTTCCGATAGACCCTGATCTGAGCAGGAGATTGGGCCGTTAAGGCCGTCAGGACCAACAGAGGAGCCACTCGCATCAGTCGCATCGACAAATCTCCTCAACGTGAGGCGCCTATCCAAACTCTCCTAAAACGCACGCTGCGGGGACTGTTTCCTAATCACAAATCCCTGCCTCTACGGAATCTTCGCCATCGGTAATTCCATAACCGGAGACCGCTTGCCGTCCTTGACGGCGTAGGCCCATAGGCCGTGGAAGTTGGCGCGAAGCCCCGGCTGCGTTTTGAGGAAGGCGGTGAGCGCGGTAATGGCTTCCGTTCGCAGAGCGGCCGGATCGGTTACGCCCGTGGACTCGTAGGCCACGCCCAGGTCGGGAGCGCGGAGCGAGGCATCGAGACTGAGCGAGTCGATCTTCCAGGTGCGGTCGCCGTCAGGGATCGAAAGCGGAAACGCGCTCTGCGGCGAGGGTGTGATCTGCGACTGCTCCTGGCGTAGTTTCTCGAGATTGCCGGAAGAGATCAAATCCGACGGCAGGAGCAGGTAATGCGCCACATCGTAGCTGTACCACGCGCTCCAGGGATCAACCGTTGCCAACTCGCGGCCGCGCTTCCAGTACCAGACGCCGTCATGGCCGTCAAAAGCGCCCGCGCGCACTGAGAGGCCGGCCAGCCTCCATTCGACGGCCGGGCTGTCCCAGGCCAGGATAAGCGCCAATTGGCCTGCCAGCGGGGCGCCAACGGCTTCAGAGAGCACCATGGCGTATCGGCCCGGAGGTAGATTACTCATGGAGATGGTGATGTTCAGCGAGCCGCTCGGATTGGAGCAGAAAAACTCAGTATCGGCGGGAGCGGCCTGGTTGGTTGCGTCGAGCAGAAAAACGTCCTTGAGATGGATCTGCCCGCCTTGCATAAGCGCCTGGGCCTGCTGCACGGCCCCGCTGATTCCGTCCCACGCCGACGCCTCGGAGGGCAGCAAGGCAGCCTTCAGGCCGGTCAGATCCTGCTCCGCAACTGCTTGGGCCAATCGCCCTGCGGCAACAGCCAGAACCTCGCGGTCCTGCGGCGACAACTCCGCTTGCATGGTGCAGGTCGCGGCCAGTCCTGCAACCGGCATCGACAGCACAGCCGCGGCGGCAATTACCTTCCAGCAGAAGCGCATTTCGGCAGATATCCTCTCTGCCTTGGACGCAAATTTTGAGCGCCCAGGGGTCACTGCTAGTCTAGTACAGTGAAACGGCAAAGAAATGCGGCGGCCGGACGCGCGTGCAAGTGGCCGAGCGCAGCATTCGGACCGGGGGTGCCGATTCCGATGCAAAGACATCCAGATTCGCAACAGCGGTCCCGGTGGGCATCAATCCCGGCAGGGTGCTCGCGCCTGCGCTGCTTCGCGCTCGCTGTGGCGGGAACGGCTTTGCTTGGAATGCAGGCGCTTTGTCCGGTCGCGGCGCAAGCACCCGCTACCCCTCCGGCGCAGACGCCGATTCAGAAGCCCGCGGCAAAACCTGCTCACCAGGCGATTCAGCGGCACAAACGTACTGCTGCGAAACCCTCTCCGTCAACTCCGGCGCCTGCCGCTGCCGCGGCTACCCCGGTGGCGCCGGTCGCGCCTCCGGCTCCAAACTGGCCCGCAAACGATAAGGCGGTTGCGGCAACCGTGGTGTGGGACAGCCACGGCCTGAGCATCGTGGCTGCGAATTCGAGCCTGATTCAGATTCTCAAAGACATTTCCGCGGCAACCGGCGCCAAGGTGGAGGGTCTTGGGGTGGATGAGCGGATCTTCGGCACCTACGGCCCCGGCCAGGCGCGCGACGTGATTTCGCAACTTCTGGATGGCTCCGGCTACAACGTGCTCATGGTCGGGGACCAGGGCGAAGGGACGCCGCGCCAAATCGAGTTGAGCAACCGTCCGAATGGACCGGCTCCGGTGGCCCCAACCGGCCGGAATTCGGGCAACGATGAGGAAACCGAGGCAGAACCACCGCCGCAGCAGCAACCCGAGCCGTCGAATATCCGCAACGGGCTCGCGCCAGGAATGCCGCGCTCCTCGGAGTTGCAGCAGATGGAGCAGCGCCGGCAGCAGCAAACGCAGCAGCAGCAAAACAATCCAAAGTGATGAGCAAAGTGGCGTGCGAACTTTTCCGCAGCGAAGCGCGAAAAGCAATGGGGTGAATGTTTTCCTCGGAGAGACAACGAAGCAGATGGATCGATTTTTCCCGCGGCGGCTTCAGGCAGTTCGCGCCGGCTCGGGTTGGCGAGCCTTGATAGCTATCGGCGGCTGCTGGGGCCGGAGTAGCGCAAATCCCACGCGAAGGATTGCATACGCCGCAAGAATTCCAAATGCCATTGCCCCAACCGCTGCGCAAACCAGCATCGCCAGATTCAACAAATCCGCCATCGTGATCCGCCCCTGACTGCATGGATGGCCGTAACGTGCACGCCTTGCCGCGGAGAAAACATCCCTCGCGGTCCACCAATCCTCTCAGATGCGATTGTCGCAGAAACTCCCGTGTCGTTGACCCTTGTTTCTGTTGGCAAATAGAATACCCCCAGGGGCGTTTTTGGTGCGGTGAACGGCCGCTCCAACGCCCGTAGCTGCCTTCCGGTTCCTGATACCTCTCATGTCTCTCACGCACATTTCGGTGCGCGGGGCGCGCCAGCACAATTTGCGCGACATCAACGTGCGCATTCCCCGCAACTCGCTCACGGTGGTCACCGGGCTTTCCGGCTCAGGGAAAAGCTCGCTTGCCTTCGACACGATTTATGCGGAGGGACAGCGGCGCTATGTGGAGACTCTTTCGGCCTACGCGCGGCAGTTTCTTGACCAGATCGAGAGGCCCGACGTCGACTCGATCGAGGGGTTGAGCCCGGCCATCTCGATCGAGCAGAAGACCACCAGCCGCAGCCCGCGCTCCACCGTAGGCACCATTACCGAGATCTACGACTACCTGCGGCTGCTGTATGCATCCATCGGCACGCCGCACTGTCCCAATTGCGGGCGGCCGATTGCCCGCCAGACCGCCGAACAGATTGTGCAGCGCATTCTGGAACTGGGCCGTGGCGAGCGCGTCACGGTGATGGCGCCCATTGTGCGCGGACGAAAGGGCGAATTCAAGGACTTGCTGGACCAGCTTGACCAGCAGGGATTTCGCGCGCGCGTGGATGGAGAACTGCGCGACCTTTCAGAGTCCCTGCTGCTGGATCGGCGCAAGAACCACACCATCGAAGCGGTGATCGACCGCATCCTGCTCAAACCGCCGGGCACCGAAGCGCCTGTCGCGGCCGGACCGGCAACAGGCAAGCCATCCATGGAAAAGCGGCTGGAACAAGCGGTGGCCAAAGCACTGCAACTGGCCAACGGGCTGGCGCTGGTGACTGTGACCGGGGGCGACGAGCTGTTGTTTTCATCTTCTATGGCCTGCCCGGACTGCGGCCTGGATGTGCCCAAGCTGGAGCCGCGCAGCTTCTCGTTCAACTCGACGTTTGGAGCTTGCCCGGAGTGCCACGGCCTGGGCTCTCTTTACGATCTTGACCCGGCAAAGGTGATCACGGACTGGTCAAAGCCGCTGCTCGACGGCGGCCTGGGGCCGGGATCGTCGTCGCAGTACCTGCTCAAATTGATCCATCTGGCTGCCGACCGGTACAAGATCGATTTGAAGATGCCGTTCGAGGATCTGCCGGCGCGTCAGCAGCACATCCTGGTCTACGGCCCTCCCAAGGGCGAGGCGCCGCGCACGGGATTTCATGGAATTCTGAGTTACCTGCGCGATTCCATCGACGAGGCGCGCAGCGACGGCTACCGCGACTATATGCTGAGCTTCATGTCCGCCACGCCTTGCCCGGTTTGCCGCGGCAAACGGCTGCGGCCGGAGTCGCTGGCAGTGAAGATCGGTGGGCATTCGATCGCCGACTTCACTTCCCTGCCGCTGAACCGCGCGCTCTCGGCGGCCATCAACCTGCGATTTACAGAGCGGGAGCTATTGATTGCCGAGCGGATTCGGCGCGAAATCGTGGAACGGCTGGAGTTTCTGTGCGCGGTGGGATTGAATTACCTGTCGCTGGATCGAAACGCGGCCACGCTCTCCGGCGGAGAGGGCCAGAGGATCCGGCTGGCGACGCAGATCGGATCTAGACTGCGGGGTGTTCTGTACGTGCTGGATGAACCGTCGATCGGGCTGCACCAGCGCGACAACATGCGGCTGATCGAGGCGCTGGTGAGGTTGCGCGATTTGGGCAACACGGTGCTGGTGGTGGAGCACGACGAAGATACAATCCGCCATGCGGACTATGTGCTGGACCTGGGCCCCGGAGCAGGCCGCCTGGGCGGCGCCGTGGTGGCGGAGGGCACGCCGGAGCAGATCATGGCAACACCGGCGTCTCTGACCGGGCGCTATCTTTCAGGCGATGCGCCCATGCTGCAGCGCGCCAGGCCGCGGCCGCTCACGGGCAAATGGCTCACCGTCACCGGCGCTCGCGAGCATAACCTGCAGGACGTGAACATCCGCATTCCGCTGGGCGTGATGACCGTGGTGACAGGCGTGAGCGGCAGCGGAAAAAGCACCCTGATCAACGACATCCTTTACCGTTCGCTGGCCCGGACAATTTACGGATCGCGCGAGGAACCGGGCGCGCACGAATCGCTGGCCGGAGCCGAGCAGATCGACAAGGTGATTCGCATCGACCAGTCGGCGATCGGGCGCACGCCGCGCTCCAATCCAGCTACATATACGCAGGTTTTCTCGCCCATCCGCGACCTTTTCGCCATGCTGCCGGAGTCGCGCGAGCGTGGATACAAGCCGGGACGATTCAGCTTCAACGTATCCGGCGGGCGATGCGAAGCCTGCCAGGGCGATGGGCAGCGGCGCATTGAAATGAACTTCATGCCGGACGTTTACGTGCAGTGCGAAGTGTGCAATGGCCGGCGCTATAACCAGGAAACGCTGGCGGTGAAGTTTCACGGCCACTCCATTGCGGATATTCTGGAACTCACCATCGAGGACGCGCTGCCGCTGCTCATCGATGTGCCGCTGGTGCGGCAGAAACTGCAGACGATGGTGGACGTGGGACTGGGTTACGTGCACCTGGGGCAGAGCGCAACCACGCTCTCCGGCGGCGAGGCGCAGCGCATGAAACTGGCGCGCGAGCTTTCAAAGCGTCAGACGGGGCGGACGCTGTACCTGCTGGATGAACCCACGACTGGCTTGCACTTTGACGATGTGCGCAAGCTGCTCGAGGTGCTGCACCGGTTGACGGACCTGGGCAACTCGGTAATCATCATCGAGCACAATCTGGACGTGATCCGCAATGCGGATTGGGTGCTGGACCTGGGACCGGAGGGCGGCGAGGATGGCGGGCGCGTGGTGGGCCAGGGACGGCCCGCAAAAATTGCAGTCACGCCCGGATCGTACACGGGACAATTCCTGAAGCGGTATTACACTTCAGAGAACGGACACCTGGCAGAAGCGGAGTTTGAAGCCGAATTGAAGACCGAGCCACGCCTCAATTCCGGGGCGAACGAGCCGGGAATCGGAGCAATTGATCCGCCTGCAGCCGGACCCGCAAAAATGAAGCGCGCCGCAGGGAAGAACGCAACTCCCCGCAAGAGGAAGAAGGATTCTGAATGAGTACCATTCCTGAGGACGAGCCGCTGGAAGGACCGGCGGGTGAGTTGCATGTACCGGAGCAGACGCCGCACGAATTCGCGGCGCCGGAGCCGGGTGGCCTTTCAATGCCGGAGCCGCCGCTGTTCCAGAACGTTTTGGAAGTCGACGTTCGGCCTCCTGCGCGGATTCCGCATTTGGGGAACCTGGTGCTGGTGCTGGCTCTTTTTGGAATTGGGCTAACCGTTGCCTGGGCGCTCATCCTCATCGCCCTGCACTTCAAGCTCTACGGAATTTCGACGATCCAGGGGACGCTCACCGACATTCATTACAGCCTGGGAAGCGAACTGATCAGTTATCTGGTCACATTCGCCGGTTGCCTGTTCTTTTTTCCGATGTTCTGGCACAAAGGATTCTTCGCCGGGATTCAGTGGAACGGCGCCACCGCCCTGCGCCTGTGGTGGCGGCTGGGGCTGGTGGCATTGGTTTGCTTTTCGATGGCGATCCTGAATATGTTGCTGGTCCCGGGCCCCTCCAAAACACCCATCGAAGAGATATTTCGCGAGCCGGGAGCAGCGTGGCTGCTGTTCGCGTTCGGCATCAGTTTTGCACCTTTCTTCGAGGAAATTTTCTTCAGAGGATTCCTGCTTCCCTCGCTGTGTACTGCCTGCGACTGGGTAGCGGAGAAATTGAACCACGCGCCACGCCGCCCGCTGGGCGAAAACGGGCATCCCCAGTGGTCGATCTCGGCCATGGCGATTGCCGCGATCCTCACCAGTGTGCCCTTTGCCTGGGTACATGCGGCTCAGACCGGCTATTCACTGGGGCCGTTTGTGCTGCTGGTGGGCGTAAGCCTGGTGCTGTGCACGGTGCGCCTGTATACGCGTTCGCTGGCATCGAGCGTGCTGGTTCATATCTGTTACAACTTCCTCATCTTCACGGTCACGCTGGTGTTTACGGGCGGATTCAGGCATCTAGAGAAATTGTGAACAGGCAGAGATCGGGAATCAGGGAACGGAGCGGGCGTGACTAGAGACAAGACCCATGCGCAGCAACTGCTTTCGCTGCTGGCGCGGACCAGTTTCCGGCTGGGACAGTTCAAGCTTTCGTCCGGCGGCACGAGCGATTACTACATCGACTGCCGGACCACGACGCTGCACGCCGAGGGCGGACGCCTCACCGGACACGCGATTCTCGAACTCCTTGAAGAGAACGGGATCGAGGCCGACGCGGTGGGCGGGCTGACGCTGGGGGCCGATCCGATCGTTTCCAACGTGGCCACGGCCAGCGCGTGGCGGGCGATTTCGCGGCCGGACGCACCGTTGCTGCATGGATTCCTGGTGCGCAAAGCCGAAAAGGCGCACGGGACGGGGCGGCGCATTGAGGGCTTTTGCCGGGAGGGCGCGCGCGTGGTGATTGTTGACGACGTGTGCACCACCGGCGCCTCGACCATCAATGCAATCGAAGCGGCGCGCGAGTCCGGGATGAAGGTGGTCGCCGTAGTGTGCATTGTGGAGCGCGAAGAAGCGAATGGGCGGCCCGCGGTGGAAGCTGCCGCCCAGAATGCGCCGTTCCTGCGCCTGTTCAGCGCCAACGAGGTGCGCGCGGAACACATTCACCAGCAACCGTCGAGTTGAGCTTAACGCCCGGGACGGCGCGGTATCAGATCTCGGCGAATTGATCGATCAGCGCTGCCTTGAGCCGCGGCCTGTGCACCCGGATGCGGTCTTTGTAATCAATAAGGCCAAGACTGCGGAAGCGGTTCATGAAGAAGCTGATGCGGGACCGGGTTGTTCCGACTATCTCGGCCAGGGTTTCCTGGGTCACGGGAGGAATGCAGGTTCGCAGTTCATCCGGCTTTCCAAACTCAGCCATCAGGAGCAGCGTGCGGGCCAATCGCTTTTCGCTCGTGTTGAAGAGTTGGTTGACCAGATCGGCCTGGGTGCGCTGGCTGCGGGCCAGCACCATCGACAGGAACTCGTCGCAGAAATCAGGCTCCTGATGCATGATGCGAATCATATCCTCCCGCTTGATCCTGAGCGCGGTGCAGGTGTTCACGGCAATGGCCGTTGCGTTGCGCACCGCAGACACTGCCGCGAGCGATTCTTCTCCAAAGAAGCCGCCAGGCGAGAGAAGCGCGATGGTGGCCTGTTTTCCCATCTTCGAAACCACACTTAGTTTGGCGCGGCCCTTCTCAAGGAAGAACACCGCGTCCGCGGGATCGCCCTGGGTGAAGAAGTTCTGTTCCGGTTCCAGCTCAACGATTTTTCGGCCAAGGCCGGCGTGTATTAGAAAGGCGGCAAGACCCTGCGGATTGATTTCCATATTGCTTGTCGACATTATTCCCTCCTTTTGGCGATTGGTTTGGTGTGAACGGCGGGTAATCCGGGGAAGCAGACACCACCGGGGTCACACAGGATTGCGACGGCCTGTCAGCAGGTCATAGAGCAGAATGACGAGCGCAATCAACAGAGAAGATGGATCAGGCTGCCAGCAACATGCAAACTGAAGCCAATTAACCACAGCACGAGAACGATGACACAGATTGTCCGAAGCATGGAGTCTCCTTTTTCGTTTGGGAACGAGCTTGGGGCGCCAGGCTGTTGCAAGACCTGATTGGAATTGCCGTCTAACGAGAGTTGCCACAGCCCGGCGCAGCGCCTGCAAAGACGTCTGGGCCGAGAGTGCTCATGGCATCAACGACTGGTAATCGATTCCTTATTGCTGGTTTGCCGGCGGACGATCGAGGTGTCGATCGATCCAATGATCCTGAGACTGAGGCACCTGCCGCGCTGTACCATCTTGGCGGAGTTCATTTCTGATTCTCACCAGCCGCCGGCCTGGTTGTGATGAGAGCTGCTAAAGGACGAACCCCGTTCCATCGGGGATTTTCGGCTGGAGAGCTGGACCGCGGTTTCGTTGTTTGCCTCGATGCGGTTACGGGGAATCAGATTTGGATTGCCCTATTGGGCGTTCGCAGTCTGCGTGCTGGAGTCCGTCATGTTCGATAGCAACTCCACCTGGACGCGGCGATTCTGCTTGCGGCCCTCCGCAGTGTCGTTCAGCGCCACTTCCTTATCTTTGCCGATGCCGATCAGGTAGAACCGGCGCGCCGGAATGTTGTACTTGGTGACCAGGTACTGAACCACCGCATCCGCGCGCCGCTGGCTCAGGTCGTAGTTGTACTGCGCAGGCCCGGTCGAGTCGGTGCCGCCGGTGACTTCAAGGATGTAGTTCCTGGCCGTGCCAAGCTGGGCGGCGAAGCTGTCCAGTTGCTCCTTGTCATCCTGGGTAAGCATGGACTTGTCGAATCCAAACGTGACCGCGGCATTTGCCATCTGCTTGTAATTGTCGAGTCCTTTCACAACACTGTCGAGAGTATCGGCGCGCTGGGCAACATCATTGGCCGCCGAATCGGCGTCTTGAGCCTGCTTGCCGGCACTCTGCGCGTTCTGGTTGGCTGCGTCCGCCGCACCCTGCGCTTTGCCGATGCCCGCCTGCGCGCTTTCATCCACATTATGAATCTGCCGGTTGTTTTCCGCCGTCTCGCTGTCGAGTTGCCCGGTATGTTGAACCAGGGGCGCAGTCTGATTGCGCACGTAGTTCTTGGTGGCGCACCCCGTTACGCCCAACGTCGCTAAAGCCGCCGTAACCAATGCAAACCCAAATCCATGTCTGGTCATTGTCTCTATCCTTTCCGCCGCACGGCTGGCTTTCTTGTCACACCACCGGCGGGAGTGGAATTTTCCTCTCGCCCATAGCAAGTTGCACGCGGCACGCCATTTGTTCAGTTTCCATAAGTTGCTGAATAATCGATTGTTATTTCCGTTCAGATTGACGATTCCAGGCGTAGCGACCATGTATTTTTTACCTGACCGGTAAGGATTTACCGGGTTGAGCCGAGTTGAAACACACTGGCGGAGCCGAACTGCGCTGAAGCCTGCCGGTTGTGGCAATTACCGCTATTCTAGGAATTGCTTCTCTTGCGAACCGGATCAACCGATGGACCTCTACGAAAAAATCCGCGCCTTGCCCGCCCAGCCGGGCGTGTATCTCTACAAAAACGCCGAGGGCGAGGTCATTTATGTTGGGAAGGCCAAGAACCTGCGCTCGCGGGTACGGTCCTATCTGCTGGAGGCATCGCAGGCCAACGCCAAGACCGGCTCCCTGATGCGCGAGGCCGTGGACCTGGATTACATCCTGGTTGCCAACGAGCACGAGGCGTTGGCTCTCGAAAACAATCTGATCAAGCAGCGCAAGCCGCGTTTCAATATCCTGCTGCGCGACGACAAGACTTATCCCTACGTGAAGCTGACGCTCGCCGACCGGTTCCCGAAGGTCTTTGTGACCCGCCGCCTGCGCAAGGATGGGGCAGCATATTACGGGCCTTATTTTCCCGGCAACCTGGCTTACCGTGTGGTGGAGCTGATTCACCGCAGCTTTCTGATGCCCAGTTGCAAGGTCGATTTGTCACGCTACCATCCGCGGGCCTGCCTGCAGTACTACATTCACCGCTGCCTGGGGCCGTGCGTAAAGGGACTCACCACGCCGGAAGCATACGGCCAGGCGGTACGCGACGCACAGCTCTTCCTGGAGGGACGGCACGCGGAACTGGAGCGGACGCTGACGTCGCGGATGCTGGCCGCGGCCCAGGCCGAGCAGTTTGAGGCGGCGGCGCGCCTGCGCGATCAGCTCTCGACCGTGCACCAGCTCCAGGAGAAGCAGCGGATCGCAACCGCCGAGCAGGGCGACGATACGGATGTCTTCGGTTACCACTTCGAGGACGGCTGCCTGGCCGTGAATCTCTTCCATGTGCGCGCGGGAAGGATTGTGGATCGGCGAGAGTTCTTCTGGGAGGATTTGCCGGCGGTAATGGAGGCTGCTGAAAGCGAAAAAGAAGCGGGCCCGGCAGCGGAACCCGCATTCCACGCCGGCCCGGTCTTCAGCGCCTTGCTCAAGCAGCTTTATATCGATCAGCAATATGTGCCGCGTTCGATTCTGGCCCCGGTGGAGTTCGATGATCGCGAGGCGCTTGCCGCGCTGCTGAGCGCGCGCACCGGGCACAAGATCGAGCTAGCTGTGCCGCAGCGGGGCGAAAAGCGTTCGCTGGTGGATCTTGCCGGGCAGAATGCGAAGCAGTCCTACGTGCAGCGCTTCCGCGTGCTTGAGCCGTCGCGCAAGGCCATCAGGGAGGCGTTGACGGACGCGCTGATGCTTCCCGAACCGCCGCGCCGGATCGAATGCTTCGACATCTCGCACATCCAGGGCGCTGAGACCGTGGCCTCGCTGGTGGTGTGGGAAGACGGCAAGATGAACAAACAGGCCTATCGCAAGTTCAAAGTGATGACCGTGGTGGGCGTGGACGATTTTGCGTCGATGCGCGAGGTGGTGGAGCGGCGCTATCGCCGACTCAAGGATGAGGGACAGGAGATGCCTTCGCTGGTGCTGATCGACGGCGGGCTGGGTCAACTGCATGCCGCCGCAGAAGCGCTCGAGTCGCTGGGATTCACTTCGCAGCCGCTGGCCTCCATCGCAAAAAAAGAGGAAGTGATCTATATCTACGGCAATGAGGACGAACCGGTAGTGCTGGACCGGCGCTCGCCGGTGCTGCACCTGGTGCAGCTAATTCGCGACGAGAGTCACCGCTTCGCGATCGGCTACCATCGCCAGCGCAGAGCCATGCGCGACCGCGATTCGGAATTGCTGAACATTCCCGGCGTAGGTCCGCAGACGCGGCAGCGGCTGATTACGCACTTTGGCAGCCTGCGCGACGTGCAGCAGGCCACGGCGGAATCACTAGCTGCTGTGGTATCGCGCAAAACCGCGGAAACCATCTGGAAGCATTTTCATGCCAAGGCTACAGTCGCGGAACCGCCGGCATAGAGCGGTCGGCAAAGGCTCCCAGGTATTCCGCCTGAGCGAGGATCGCCGGCCTTAATCCTTAACTGGCCTTGACGATCTCCCGATGATTCCTGACGGTAATTTTTCCGCTGCACGCGTGGCAGGCGAAATCGCCGATGGGGCCCACGCTGCTCACTTTGGCGTCGCACCAGGGGCATTTTCCTCGGACCGCGCTGATTCCAAGCATCGGGCCCAGAAGCGGTGAAAGCGCGCCCACAATGATCATCGGCACTCCCACAAAGGCTCCCAGCCCGGTAAGGCAAAGCATGGCCCCCACGATGATGAGAACCGGCGCCACAATCACACCCAGAAACAGTCCGCTGAAAGCCCCCTTTACCGGCGGCTGTTCATGCTGCTCCGGCACTGCCGCTTCCTGGGATTCGTGCGTGCTCGCGGTTCCGCACTGAGGACAGAAACTCCAGGGCGATTCCATGCGCATTCCACATTTCGAACAGGTTCCGTTCATTGGATGATCCCTCCCACGCGGTCAAAGAGCGGCCCACGAGGCGGATTGCCTCGTTCAGACTGCAGAACGGAAGTCTAGGCTTTTCGCAGCTCTTGTCCCGTGATTCCCATCACTCTTCCTGGCCTCGTCAGGCCTTGCAAAGCCGCTCCAGGGGTCGGAATTGTGGGCCAAAGACAAGCACCTCCGCACTCTGGCCGTGACGCTCGGCATTCACGCGAATCTTCCCTGACAGTCCTGCAGTTTTTTACGGCTTGAATGCCTTCCAGCCCGAACTCCTGCTAGGATGTTGCACATGTTGGAGACAAAGGTGTTCCCTGCCCTCTTGCTCCTCAGCGTGTTGGCGCCGGCTGTTGCCCCGGGCCAACTTGCGCCTGGAGCGACAAGACCCGCATACAACCGCTCCGACGCGCCCAACGCGCCCAAGCAGATTCATGTGGATGAAAACTGCCGCATCCTGCCCGATCCGGCGCACCCGGTTCCAGGGAAAAAGCAGCACCCGTTCAGCGATTCGACGATCTGCCATCTGGAAAGTGTGCTTCGCTCTGAGCACATCGAGGAGCGCGTTGCCGGCAATCAACTCCTGCGCAGTTCAGTGATCATTCAGGAACACGAGTTTGTCCTTCAAAACATTGCCCAATATCCAGTCACATTTGTCGTCCAGCAGCACGTTCCCGAGAAGTGGTTCGTCGACTCCGACCCGCAGCCCATCGCCATGGAGGGCAGAACCGCAATCTTCCACGCACAGGCGCAGCCGGGTGAGATTGTCCGCCTGCATGTCGGGATGCGTCACGACAACCCGTTGATGCCGAAGACAGCCAGCACCAGCCCGTAGCCTGCGCCTCTGCCCCTTTACATGCACAGCAGAAGCCTGGCACCATGAGCGGACGCCCTCTCCGGTTGAGATTTAGGATCGAAAAGGATACTTCCCCAGGAAGAGCAGGAAATGGACGCCGTGCGCATGGACAAGTGGCTGTGGGCAACGCGCTTCTTCAAGACACGCGCGCTGGCTTCGCGCGCCTGCGATCTGGGCAGGATTCAATCGAATGGCGTGAAAGCCAAGCCGGCACGCGAGGTGCATGCGGGCGACAAACTGCAGGTTGAAAATGAAGGCGGCCTCTTTCAAATCGAGGTTCTCGGCGTGAGCCAGATGCGCGGCCCGGCAGCGGTTGCGCAAACTCTTTACTGCGAGACCGAGGCCAGCCGCGAGGCGCGCAGGAAACTGGCGGAAGAACGAAAGGCGATGCAGCAATTTGCGCCACTGCCGGAGCGCAGGCCGTCAAAGCGCGACCGCCGTCGCATCATACAATTCCGGGGCGGAGGGTAAACAAAGAAAGCCCGGCTTGATGGCCGGGCCTCGTTTTTCCCTGGCTCCCTTTACGCAGACTGCGTAACGCCGCTGTTGGCGAGAAGGCGCTGTACCTTTTCCTCGATGACGTCCTGCGGCACATAACCGACCACCTGATCGGTCACCTTGCCACCCTTGAAGAACAAGAGCGCCGGAATGCCGCGAATCCCATAGCGGGATGGGGTAGCGCCATTCTGGTCCACGTTGACCTTGGTTACCTTCAGCTTGCCCGCGTAGGTCGCGGCCACGCTGTCGACAATGGGCGCAATCGCCTTGCATGGCCCGCACCAGACCGCCCAGAAATCCACCAGAACCGGCAGTTCGCTGCGCAGCACTTCCTGGTCAAAATTAGCATCGTTTACTTCCAAAACACCCAACCCGGACATGATCCTCCTTGCCAACTTACGCAGTTTTCAGTGTACAGGAAACTGTATTTCTATAGGATGCTGCAGCTATCGCAAAGTCGCAAGCAGGGTCATCCCAGTCAACAATCGAGGCGCCGGAGGGGGTCCGCGCGTGGCATCGCAAGTGATCTTAAGTAATTTATTTATAATTAGTTGCAGTTCATGTGGCACAAATAGAAGCGCCCGGATCCTGAGAGGATCACGGGCGCTAGAGCAGCCCTCCCCCAGAACTGCTCACGCAGCGAATCTATGTGTTCATCCCATGAATAGCAAGCAAACTTAGGTAATCTTCCGGTAATGATCTAACTGGTGATTATCAAGAAAGGTACACTCGAATTCTCAACATTTACCAAATGATAACGATCACCAAGGCTCGGCCGGGTTTCGAACTTCATTCCGGATTCGAACCGGTTAGCCGGCTCGTTCCGGTCGACGAAAAGCGGCTGAGCACCAGTTCCGTCTCGATTCCGGTATCGATTGACCGGCCCAGAGCCTGCCGGATTGCGTTTTCGGCTTGAGCAAGGTTCCTCTCGCTGTCCACCACCACCAGAACCGCGGGACCTGCACCGCTAAGGGCTGCGCCCAGAATTCCGTGATCGCCCACCAGCGGCAGCAAACGCGGCAGCAGCGGACAGATGGGCGCCCGGTAAGGCTGGTGAATGCGGTCGCGCATGGCCAGGCGCAGCAAATCGCCGCGGCCCCGGGCAAAGGCGAGACCGAGCATCGAGACGGATTGCAGGTTGGAGACCACGTCGGCAAGAGAGTAGCTGGCGGGCAGCACTGCGCGCGCTTTGCTGGTGGCCAGCGGTTCGGCCGGAAGCGTCACGATGGCGCGCCATTCGGCCGGAGCGGCAACCTGCATCACATGTACGGATCTTCCCTCGCAAGCTGCAGCAACGAAGCCGCCCAGCCAGCAGGCGGCGACGTTGTCGGGGTGACCTTCGAGGGCATAGGCCTCTTCGAGAATGCGATCCGTTCCCCATCCCAACTGGCCGAAGTGGACCGCCAAGGCAATGGCGGCCAGGCGTCCGGCAGCCGACGAGCCGCAACCCATTCCAAGTGGAATTCCGTTGGACATGCGGATGGACAATGGCACAACGGGACGATCGTGATCCATGAGAAGGCGCTTGTAGGCTTCGAGAATCAGGTTGTCTTCGAGCCGTGCGCAACGATCCGCATCGCGGCCGGTGGCGATAATCGAAAACTCCTGCCCAGGTGAGGCATCGACCTCCAGATAGAAATCGAGCGCCACGGCAACAGCATCGAAACCGGGGCCGAGATTGGCCGAGGTTGCGGGCAAGCGAAGCCGAAGTGGGACCTTGCCAGAGGTTGAAGGCGTGCTCATGCCGTTCTGTCCTTCATGGCCGCCAGCACGGCTGCCGGTGTGGCGTCGACGGTGACGGCATCGCGGCGCAGGGCGGCAATTTCCTGTTCGACGCCGGCAGATTCTTCGTCTCGCAACAGCGTCCCGCGATGGAAGTCGATGGTATAGTCGGCGTCTTTGAGGGTGTGGCCCGTAAGGACCAGAACCACGGTTTCGCCGGAACCGATGTCGCCCCGAGCGCGGAGCTTCTTGAGGCCGGCGAGAGAAACGGCGGAAGCAGGCTCGCAACCCAGGCCCTCGGCGCCGATTTCAGCTTTGGCAATGGCAATCTCGGCCTCGGTAACGTCGAGGCACCAGCCTCCTGTGTCCTGAATGACGCGTGCAGCTTTGCGCCACGAAGCTGGATTTCCGATGCGAATGGCGGTGGCCCGGGTGTGCGCTTCCACCGGCTCAAGTGCAGTGCCGTGATTTTCGGCCAGACTGCGCACCAGCGGATTTGCGCCCGCGGCCTGAATCACCGAGATGCGCGGCAGGCGCGCCACCAGGCCAAGCTCGTGCATTTCGCGAAAGCCCTTGCCCAGCGCCGAACTGTTTCCCAGGTTGCCGCCGGGCACGATGAGATGGTCGGGCACGTTCCAGTCAAAGGCTTCGGCTATTTCGAAGGCCGGAGTCTTTTGGCCTTCCAGACGATAGGGATTGACGGAGTTGAGCAGGTAAATGGGATTGGATCGCACAATCTCAGTGAGGATGCGGAGACAGCCGTCGAAGTCGGCCTTGAGCTGGCAGGTGAGCGCGCCGTAGTCCATGGCCTGGGAGAGCTTGCCCCAGGCAATCTTCCCTTCGGGAATGAGGACCAGGCAGCGCAGGCCGGCACGAGCCGCATAAGCAGCCATGGATGCCGAGGTATTGCCGGTGGAAGCGCAGGCGACCCACTCGAAGCCGCGCTCGCGGGCCACGCTCATGGCCGCGGTCATGCCCGTGTCCTTGAAGGAAGCGGTGGGATTCATGCCCTGGTGCTTGGCGTAGAGCTGGTCGATGCCGAGGGCTTTGGCGGTGCGCGGAAGATGGTAGAGCGGCGTATTGCCTTCGCGGAGGGTCACCGCGTTGCCCAGGCTGTCGAGGATGGGTAGCAGCTCGCGGAAGCGCCAGACGCCGGACTGATCGAGAGCTTCACATGAGCTGCGCCGCTCGCGCCAGAGCCATTTGAGCGCGCCGGGATTGGGGCGGTCGGGTCCGCGGCGCTGAACCCAGCCGGGATATTCCACCTCGAAAAGGTCACCGCAAACAGCGCAGCGGAAATCAGGCTGTGCTTCGGCGCCCGCGATCCGGGCCCCGCATCCGAAACAGCGCAACTGGTGCAGATTGTCGTTCATACCTGGTGTTAGCCTACCAGTGTACGGCGAAATTTGCTGTGAATGGGAGGCCCGCCGCGCCGATGCTGAATAGATTCTTCCCTGCCCTGTTCGCACTATGGTTGATTGCGCCGGTCTCTGCGCAGACTCCTTTGCGCGTGGCCGCGGCCGCTGACCTGGAGCCGGTGCTGCCGCCCATCCTGGCCGAGTTTCAACAGGCCACGGGGATTCACGCTGAGGCCACCTACCAGGCGTCGGCGATGCTGACCACGCAGATTATGAATGGCGCGCCCTTCGATCTGTTCCTTTCGGCGGACCTCGGTTACCCCAGGCGGTTGATTGAGGCAGGAGTGGCCGACGCCGCCGGATCGGCAGGCTCATCCACGCCGATTATCTACGCCAGGGGCACGCTGGTGCTGTGGGCGCGCAAGGATTCAGGTCTGCCGCCACCCTCTCTGGATTTGCTGCGGAATCCGAATCTGAAGCGGCTCGCAATCGCGAATCCGGACCGCGCTCCATACGGCCGCGCGGCCGTGGCGGCGCTCACCAGCCTCAAGCTTTACGACGCGCTGAAACCGCGGCTGGTGACAGGGGAGAATATTGCGCAGTCCGCACAGTTTGCGGACTCGGGAAACGCCGACGCGGGGCTGATCTCACTCACCTCCGCGCTCACCCCGAAGCTTTCCGGGAACGGCGTCTATTACGTGATTCCGCGCGATCTCTATCCGCCCATCGAACAGGGAGCGGTGATCGTGAGTGGAACCAGCCAGCGAGCGGCAGCTCATAAGCTGCTTGACTTCCTGCTTTCGACGCCGATTCAGGCCGAGCTTGCCAAGAGCGGGCTCACGCCTGGGAAGTAGATTCAATGGACTGGCAAGCGTTCGCTCTCACTCTAAGACTGGCAACCGTGACCACGGCGATTCTGCTGGCCATTGCGGTGCCGCTGGCCGCGCTGCTGGTGCTGGGACGCGCGCGATGGCTGGCAGCCGTGGAGGCGCTGGCTGCTCTGCCGCTGGTATTGCCGCCCACTGTGCTTGGGTTCTTCCTGCTGGTTTTGCTCGGACCTCGCACGGCCTTCGGGCGCGGGATTGCCGCGCTGATCGGGCATCCGCTGGCCTTCTCCTTCGACGGTCTCGTAGTGGGCTCGGTGATCTACAGCCTGCCCTTTGCGGTGCAGCCACTGGTGGCGGGATTCGCTGCCGTGCCCGCATCGCTGGTGGATGCGGCGCGGCTGCTGGGCGCAAACCCGGCTCGGGTGGTGGCGAGCGTATTGGTACCTCTGGCGCGGCGCTCGCTGGTGACGGCAGCGGTGCTCAGCTTTTTGCACACCGTGGGCGAGTTCGGCGTGGTGCTGATGCTCGGCGGAGACATTCCCGGCGCAACGCGCACGCTTTCGATCCTGCTTTATAACCAGGTGGAGAATTTCGATTACGGCGCAGCAGAACGAACTTCGGCGATCCTGCTGGGACTGAGCGTGACGGCGCTGGCGGCGATCTATGCGAGCAGACAAGCGCGGGGAGGGCGGCGTGCTTGAATTTACGCTCGACGCGCGGCGAGGCAGCTTCCAATTACAGGTGGAATGCCGGTTTGTGTCCGAGTGGACAGTGATCTTCGGACCCTCGGGCGCAGGCAAAAGCACGCTGCTGCGGCTGGTGGCCGGCCTCGACCAGGCGCGGCAGGACGAGCCGGCGCACGGACGAGTGACTCTGGATGGAGATGTCTTCACCGATACACCTCGCGGAATTTGGGTCAGGCCGGGCAAAAGAAGGAGCGGCCTGGTGGCGCAGCAGCCGGCGCTGTTCCCTCATCTCGATGCGGCGGCAAATGTGGCCTACGGGCTGCATGGATGGGAGCGCGCTAAACGCGCGGTGCGCGTGAATGAAATGCTGGAACTGGTAGGCGCGACGGACTTGGCCGGCCGCCGCCCGCAGGATCTTTCCGGCGGACAGGCGCAGCGCGTGGCGCTGGCCAGGGCATTGGCTCCCGGGCCGAAGCTTCTGTTGCTCGACGAGCCGTTTTCAGCGCTCGACGGATCGGCCAGCGATACACTGCTGGAGAGGTTGCGGCCATGGATGCGCGCCAACGGGGCGCAAGCGGTATTGGCGACGCATGACGTGAGCGATGCGCTGGCTACAGACGCCGAGGTTCTGCTACTGCGCGAAGGGCGGCAAGTGGCGCTGGGACCGGCCGCGGAAGTGCTGGCTGGGGAGCGGGAGCGGCTATTGGGGCGGCTCGAACCCCACTAACACCGGCTCCATTTCGAGGTGAATGCCGAAGCGGGCCTCGACTTCTCCTGATATCCGGTTGGCGAGAGCGAGGATTTCATGGGCCGTTGCGCCGCCGCGATTGATGAGCGCGAGGGTGTGGCGCGAGGAGATGGCGGCTAAGCCGAGCGTGTAGCCCTTGGAGAAGCCCGCCTGCTCGATGAGCCACGCGGCGGGAATCTTCACCAAGCCTGCGTTTTCCAAACCCGATCCTGCCGGATAACGCGGCAGTTCTTTCCGAGCGCAGCGCGCGGCAATCTCTCTGAAGAAATCTTCGGTTATTACAGGATTCTTGAAGAAGCTGCCGGCACTGCGGCAATCGGGATCGCCGTCAACCAGCAACATGCCTTTGGACAGACGAATGCGGCGCACGGCAACTGCGACTTCAGCGAGAGAGGGCTTGGCGTTGCCGGAATAGCTGGTTTCGATGGCGCGTTGCAGGTCGGCGTAGAGGAGCGTGGGTGCGCCGCCGGGCTGAAGGCGGTAGTCGACACGGGTGACGATGTAACGGCCGCGGTCGGCGGAGTTGAAGCGGCTGCGACGATAGGCGAAGCCGCACTCGGCAGCAGTGAATTCTACAAACACGCGCTCTGCCAGATCGAAGGTGCGCACGCAATCGATGACCGACGCGATCTCCTGCCCGTAAGCGCCGACGTTCTGCACCGGCGTTCCGCCCACCGTGCCTGGAATTCCCGCCAGGCACTCGATCCCCGCGCAGCCGTCCTGGATGGTGTGCTCAACGAAATTGTCCCAGTCCTCTCCCGCAGCGGCCTGGTAAACGCGCTGTGCTGGCTGGCCCGTTTGCGGCCGGGATTCGGCGACGGAGATGCCGCGCAAGGCTACGCGCAGAATCAGGCCGTTGAACCCGGCATCGGAGACGAGCAGGTTGCTGCCGCCGCCGAGAACAAAGAGGGACGCGCCGTGCTCTTGCGCCCAGGCTGTCGCCTCGACGACCTCTTCCTCGCTTGCGGCCTCAACAAGCCAGCGTGCCGGCCCACCAATGCCGAAGGTCGTAAACGAAGCAAGTGGCTGATTCTCTCTTAATTGCATCGGTTCAAGGCTACACCATGGCGTATGCCGTAGAATGGAGACAGGCAACTTCCCTGCCGGAGGAAAAAATGTACCCTGAACTGATGGTGATACCGATGCGCGAAGAACTGACGCGCGCGGGCATCAAGGAAACCCGGACTGCCGAAGATGTGGACGCGGCGCTGGCTGAGCCGGGAACGACTCTGATGGTGGTGAACTCGATCTGCGGCTGCGCGGCGGGCAAGATGCGCCCCGGCGTGCGGATCGCGCTGGCCAACTCCGCCAATGCGCCGGACCACAAGGTCACCGTGTTTGCCGGACAGGATCGCGAAGCGACGGAGCGCGCGCGGAGCTACTTTGAAGGCAATCCGCCCACTTCCCCAGCTATTGCAATTCTGCGGGACGGCAAACTGGTTTACCTGATGCAGCGGTTCGTGATCGAGCAGGCTACGGCGCAGCAGATTGCGGGCGAACTGGTGCGGGCGTTCGATGAGTTCTGCGCCAAGACCACGGCGTAATCGCCAGCCTCAGACCTTTCGGATCGACCCCGGATATTGCGCGATCACCGGATCGGCCGTTAACAAAGTGATCCCTTCGACCATGGCCTGTGCGATCAGGATGCGGTCGAAGGGATCTTTGTGTATGGGCACCAGGGTGTCAACGGCGACTACGTGTTGGCCAAGGACTGGCAATTCCTCATAGGCTTCGTTCAGCATCGTGCGCCGCAGAACCCTTGGGTCAAACTGAAATCCCTTCTTCCCAAGACCACGCTTGATCACAATTTCCCAAAGGCTGGCAGTGCTGAATGCAAGCTCGTCTTGACGGGATTCAATAACGGATCGCGCCTGCGCGGAAAGCTGCTTATGGTCGAAGAATGTCCACAATACCAAATGGGTGTCCAAGAGGTACTTCATTCTTCGTCCTTGCCAAGCATTAGCTCCTCAATCTCTTTGTCCAGTTGCTTGTCGATCTCGTCGAAGTTGTCGGGGAGAGTGAACATCCCCTCCAGAAGTCCCAACCGCCGCTTCCCGTGTGTTTCGGGTGCGTCGATCCGGACCACCTTCACCTTTGGCTTGCCGGCCTTGGCGATCACAAAGGACTCTCCCTGCTCGGCCTCGTCTACCAGCCGCGAGAGGTGGGTCTTGGCTTCGTGAATGTTAAAGGTCCGCATCGCCCCTCCAATTAAACTAAGTTTACTTAGTTTAGTTCATTTTTGTGCGATTCTCAATTCCCTTCTTAAAGCACAATGGCCTCCGCGCGAGGGGCCAATGTGTTGTTTGGTAGATTTTGCGCCGCGCTCAGTCGCCTTCAGCAGGCTTCGGCAACTTTTGCACCTTGCTGTGCTTGATCGAGTAGCCGAAGTAGATGATCAACCCAAACAGCAGCCAACCGATCATCACCTCCCAGGTAATGGGTGGAAGGCGGGTCATCAGAAAGAACGCCGAGAGGATTCCAAGAATAGGCACCACCGGAACGAATGGCGTCTTGAATGGCCGGTGCATATCAGGATGCCGCACGCGCAGCACCCAAACTCCCGCGCAAACAATCGTGAATGCCAACAGCGTCCCGATGTTTACCAGCTTGGCGAGTTGGTCGATGGGCAGAAATCCCGGCAGCATGGCCACGATGATCCCTACAACGATGGTCGAAACCCACGGAGTCCGGAACCTGGGGTGGATGGACGAAGCCCACTTGGGAAGCAAGCCGTCTTTTGACATCGAGAAAAACACGCGCGATTGACCCAGAAGCATGACTAACATCACGGTTCCCAGCCCAAAGACAGCGCCTATATTGACCAGCATTTCTCCCCAGCCGATTCCGGTTACCTTGATACCCAGCGCCACCGGCGCGGCGACGTTGAGTTCCTTGTAGTTCTTCAGCCCGGTGAGGATGGTGGATACCAGGATGTAGAGCACCGTGCAAATCGCGAGCGAGCCGAGAATGCCGATGGGCATATCCTTCTGCGGGTTCTTCGCCTCCTGCGCGGCCGTCGAGACGGCGTCAAAACCGATGTAGGCGAAAAAGACCGAGGCTGCGCCGAGCGCAATGCCGTTCAGTCCGAAGTGCCCATGCCCATCCGACGGCGGGATGAACGGATGCCAGTTGTGCATCGCGAGCGAGGGATGGAGAACAAGGAAATAGCCGCCGAGCGCGATGAAAATCCCCACAATCGCCAGCTTGACGATCACGATCGCAGTGTTCAAATTGGCCGATTCCTTGATGCCGATCACCAGCACCGTGGTAATGGCCAGAATCGCCAGAATAGCCACCAGGTTAAACAGTCCGGTAGCATGCTGCAGGCCTGCTTGTGACGCGTCCATCGGAAGCGAGGTCAATGGCATCCATTGATTTTGATAGAGAACCAGGTCCGTCCCAGGCGTAGCCGTCAGTTGTGGCGGAATGTGGATGCCCATCTGCGTCAAAAGGCTGTTTAAGTACCCTGACCACCCGGAAGCCACTGTTGCCGCGCCAAAGCCATACTCCAGCCCCAGGTCCCAGCCGATAATCCAGGCCACAAACTCGCCCAATGTGGCGTACCCGTAAGTGTAGGCCGAGCCGGCAATGGGGATGATGGATGCAAATTCGGCGTAGCACAGCCCGGCGAAAGCGCAGACGATGCCGGCCAGTACAAAGCTCAACGACACTGCCGGACCCGCAGCGGTGGCTGCCGCCGTCCCGGTGAGCACAAAGATGCCCGCGCCGATGATGGCGCCGATGCCAAGGGTGATAAGGTTCAGCGCCCCCAGTGAACGTTTGAGCGTGTGTTC
>Ga0182014_10001064_pt1 | contig 37344 bp, 27 predicted proteins | sample 612S2DmetaG_FD_120489 | JGI IMG/M metagenome (GOLD analysis project Ga0182014, IMG submission 120489) | Permafrost microbial communities from Stordalen Mire, Sweden - 612S2D metaG | ecosystem: Environmental > Terrestrial > Soil > Wetlands > Permafrost | place: Sweden: Stordalen | collected... | reverse complement strand
TGTTCACTTTGGCGAGCAGGCCGGGTAACTTTCGGGTTGTGAACGGGCGCAGAACAAGGCTCTGGAGCATGGAGCCGAGCAGTTCACTGGAACTGCGGCCGGGGCCCCCACCGCCGCATCCGATGTAGATTCCTTTGGGCTGAAGCACGCGCAGACATGCCGGCAAGGGGTTGTTGCCGATGAGATCGAACAACACATCGTAGCGTTGGCTGCCGGCGATAAAGTTTTGGCGCGTGTAGTCGATGACGTTGTCCGCGCCGATGGAGCGGACAAGCTCGACGTTTCCGGTGCTGCACACGGCGGTGACGCGGGCCTGAAGCGATTTGGCAATCTGGACAGCGAATGTCCCCACGCCGCCGGCTGCGCCATTGATCAGCACGTGCTGGCCCTTGAGGACTTTGCCTTGATCGCGCAGGCCCTGCAGGGCGGTGATGCCGGCGATGGGCACGGATGCGGCCTGTTCCCAGGTGAGGTTTTCCGGCTTGAGGGCGAGAGTGGACTCGGATGCGCAGGCGTATTCGGCGAAAGAGCCTTTGGCCGTGCCGAAGACCGCATCGCCGGCTTTGAAGCTGGTGACATTGCGGCCGGTCGCTTCTACGATTCCTGCTACATCGGCGCCGAGGTTTCGAGACTTTGGCGCGCGCAGGCCGATGAATAATCGAATGAAAGACGGCGTGCCGCGGATGAAGTGCCAGTCGTAGGGGTTGGCCGAGGACGCGCGGACCTGAATGAGCACCTGATCATCGGCAGGTACGGGCTTCTCGATGTCCTCATAGTGGAGAACATCGGGCGGGCCATAGTGGTCGTAGACGATTGCTTTCATCGGCTGCTCCGCATCAGTGGTTCTTTATGGGTCCTTCCTGAGTCAGCAATTCGGTCGAATATCTCGCACAATTTACCGGATTCAATATCTTCAACCGACACGCCATAGACTTCCTTGATTTTCTCTTGAAGACTGTGGTTCGATTCCTCGGTATGGAAGTCCCACAAGCTTGACCCATCTGAAATCCACACATCCTCCAACTGAAGCACACGTTGGATGAAGTCATCAGCCAGATCACGATGGGCGTTAACTCGTTCCTGCGTGGTAAATCGAATCGGAACCTTGGTGCCCGGTCTGGGTAGGGTCTTCCCTTTCTCGGCCAAGGCTGCTTTCCGGGCCACAAGCTTCTCTTGAAGATCATCCAGGGCAGCTTGTTTTGAATCACCGTGCCCGGTGAGATTCCAGTTCACGATGGAAGCTAGAAAGCGATGGAACACAAAGCGGGGAGCGTTATACGGTGATGTTGGATCGGGTGACTGCTCGCGGAAGTGGATTGGATAGTCCGCGAGCTGCCAATCGTGCGAACGAAACGACAGGGCCCATTTCCAAGTGGCCTTGCACCGGAGATTGAGATCAAAGAGCATCTTCTTGAGCCGCTGCTTACAAGCCGGCGAGTGCCTCGGCCTGGGTTGGGAACAAGCCTGCGTACTTGGTGATGCCGACCATGGTGAAGACTTTTGTGAAGTGGGCGGAGAGGCCGCAGGCGGAGACCTTCTGGCCGGCGTTGGCCGCCTCGATGAGCAGTTGGATGACCAGGGCGATGCCGCTGGAGTTGATGTAATCCACCTTGGTGAAGTCCAGCAGAATGAGCTTGACGTCGCTCTTGGGCAGGGCCTGGTATGTGCCCAGGACCGCGTCTTTGGACGTGCTGGCAATGTCTCCGTCGAAGCGGAGAACGGTCACCGGCTTTCCGGCCGGGGAAGTGAGCTGGTCAACATGGGACTTGGTTTCGCTTTGCACGTTCCTTTGATCTCCCGTTCTGAAGGTCGTTGGTTCTTTTGCTCGTCGAACTGGCATCGCTGGCGGCTCAGGCGTCGTTGGCGATTCAGGTGTCCTTGTCGAGCCGGATGACGAGGCGGACATAACTGCTTTTGCCGCCGGTGCCGGCGACCCACTCGGCTTCGTCGACGAGCGCCTGGATGAGAAACATGCCCATGCCGCGCGGATCTTCTTCGCCGTGCATCTTGCGGTCGATGTCGGGTTTTTCCGGCTGCCTGGTCATTCCCTTGCCGTCGTCGATGACCTTGACTTCAAGCTGGTCATCCACGGCAGAGAGGACGACACCGACGGAAAGTTTCTCATTGAGGCGATTGCCGTGCTCGATGGCATTGATGCAGGCCTCAGCGACCGCGGTCTTCAGGTCCTCGATGCGATCGGCGGGAAAACCGATGAGCTTGGCCATTGCCGATGCCGTGCCCATGGCGACTTTTTCGTAGCCCATCCGCGAGGGGAGCCGCACCTCCACCGTTGTGGTTTTGTTCTCGGTCATTCCGGCTTCTCCGTCACGTCCGTTCCCCGGCAAAGCGTGAGGGCGGTCATGTCGTCTCCCTGCGGACCGCCTTCAGAAAAGGCGTCGATGGCTGTCCATATTGCATCGAGAATACCATCGGCCTTGCCGGAGGGGCACGCAGAAAATTCATTCATAAGGCGTTCTGGCCCAAACTCCTCATCCCCTTTGAAGACCTCGGTAAGGCCGTCGGTATAGAAGAGCAGACGGGCGCCGGGGGGGAACGGGCGGCGTTCGCCGGTGTATGTCATGCCGGGCAACAGGCCCAGGGGCGTGCCGGTGGCGTTGAACTCGTAGGGTGGATCGCCGGGGGAGACAAGAAAGCCGGGATTGTGGCCGGCGTTGACGACTTCGATTTCTCCGGCTTCGGGATGCAGGCGGAGAAAGATGGCGGTGAGGTAGCGGCGGCGGGCTTCTTCGCCTTCCGCCCAGTGTTGCTGGTTCATGCGGGTGGCGAGCTCGTCGAGGGGCATCCCGGTGGCGGCCATTCCCCGGAAGGCGGAGCGGAAACTGACCGACCAGATGGCGGAGGCCATGCCCTTGCCGGCGACATCGGCCACGGCGATGAGCAGACTGCCGTCGGGCTGGGCTACGATGTCGAGATAGTCGCCGCCGACTTCATAGCAGGTAACGGAGCGGAAGGCCAGCGAGTAGCCGGCGATCGACGGCAATTTCTGAGGCAAAAGCGATCGCTGAATGGCGCGGGCCGCGTCGAGGTCCTGCTGTACGCGGGCGAACTCGATGTTGCGCTTGTGGAAGCGGGCGTTTTCAAGGGCGACGGCGGCCTGAAGGGCGAGGCCCTCGATGAAGTCGGACTCATAGATGGTGAGCTCGCGGCCATCGGGGGGAGCGACGACCAGCTCGGTCATGAGGTTGCCGTCGCGGTCGTCGAGGGGCCAGGTTAGCTGGGCTCCGTCGGCGGCGCTGGCCGGATCGTCGCCATAGACGAGTCCGGCGGAGGGGAAGGCAGCGCCCGACATTTCAAGCTCACGCACCACGATGCTCAGCACTTGTTCCAATACCTCATTTTCGTGAATGGTGGAGTGAACCTGCCGCGAAGCCTCAAGAAGCGCCTGCAACCGCGCTACCTGCTGCTGCAGATCGATCGTCTCTTCACCGCCAGGAAGATGAACCCCCGCCGCCATCGTGGCCCTCCGTGGAATTTCACTCTAGCACGGCGGAGGGAGGGCTGGCGGGCGGATGAATCAGGGCAATCGCATGAACTAACGAGATCGGGCGACAATCGGCATGTGCACCGCCCCGACGGGGTTCAATGGGTATTGTTGACCGCCTTCCCCACGCTAAAGCGCGAGGCTAACGACCGTTGCACCTCCGGCGCGAAAGAAATCGGAGCCAGCCTGGTTAACAAAACGGCTTCATGCGATTGACCCGGCGGATGAATCCGAGGCCTCACGAGCGTGACCCATTCGGCTACGCTCGGGCAGGCTCTGGGTTGCCTGGCAGTGTTCGATGGCTTTCATTTCCCCTGAAAGTCGGGAGAGCGTTTGTCAAGGAAGGCGCGGATGCCTTCCTGGTAGTCGGCGCTGTCGTAGATCTGGCGGCGCATGGCCTGGACCCTTTCGAAGGTCTCGGGACCGAGATTGTGGGAGATGGACAGCAGCCTGATCTCTTCTTTGAGAAGACTCATGACAAGAGGAGAGTTCCTGGAAATCTGCTCGGCAATACTCAGGGTCACGCTCTCCAACCGATCGGCCGGAACTGTCTGGCTCACGATCCCGCGATCGACCAGACGTTTGACGGGCAGGGGCTGGGCGGTGAAGAGCATTTCCTTGCAGAGCGGAATGCCGCCGGTGTTGAGGAAGTTCTGAACTCCGGATACGTTGTAGGGCATGCCAAGTTTCGCAGGGGTGATGGCAAAGGTGCTGTCATCGGCAGAGACGATCAGGTCGCAACTCATCACCAGTTCGCAGGCTCCGCCCCACACGCTGCCCTCGATCATCGCAATCACGGGCGCGGGGAAATGCTCGATGGTTCTGACGACGCGGCGCAGAGGATCGTCGTAAGTGAGGGGGTCGCGGCCGTTGGTCGGCAGTTCGCGAACATCGTGCCCCGACGAAAAGACTTTGGAGCCGCCGGGCGCGCGGAGAACGACGACGCGCACCTGCTGCCGCTGCATTTCTTCGAGGCCGGCGCAAAGGCCGTCGATGAGTTCGGTGCTGAGGGCGTTGCGCTTGCGCGGATTGTTGAGGGTGATGACTCCAATGTTGCCGTTTACCTGTGCGATGACCAATCCCGATGGTGCTTCCATTGTTGGTGTCCTTTGCCCTACCACTTTACAGGCCGCGGATGCTTTGACAAAGCAGGGCCGGCCTCTTATGCTTTTTTGCTGGTAATCGTTTACTGCGGCGTTGCGGACCGGGTGATTCCGGTTACTCTCGCTCAGGGTTTCTCCGCTCGGTTGCTGCTCAAGAAAGAGGTTCTCCCCATGAAGACGGTCTCAAGACGGCGGTTCTTGAAGAATGCGGGCAAGTCGGGGTTGGCGCTGGCCGCGAGCCCGGTGCTGGGCAGGTTTGGAGTGGCGCAGAGCGCGCCGCGCACGACGCGCGTGACCATCGACTCCGGAAGGCAGATTGCGCCGATCAGTCCGATTCTCTTCGGCTCGTTTCTTGAGCATCTGGGACGCGCCATTTACGAGGGCATTTACGATCCCAAGTCGAAGTTTGCCGACAGCGACGGATTCCGCACCGACGTGATCAAGGAAGTTCACGATCTGGGCGTGCCGCTTGTCCGCTATCCGGGAGGGAACTTCGTCTCGGGCTATCACTGGCTGGATGGCGTGGGACCTAAGAAGGACCGGCCGGCGGTGCTGGACCGCGCCTGGAATTCTCTGGAGACCAATCAGTTCGGCACCAACGAATTTGTGACCTGGGCGCGCGCAGTGGGCACCGAGCCGCTGTTCGGGCTGAACTTTGGCACCGCATCGGCGGAAGACGCGGCGGCGCTGGTGGAGTACTGCAATGTGGCCGACGGGACCAAGTGGAGCAATCTGCGGCGCGCGCACGGATACGAGCAGCCGCACAACGTGAAGTACTGGTGCGTGGGCAACGAGATGGACGGGACGTGGCAGATTGGACACATGGAGGCGCGCGACTACGGGCTCAAAGCCGCGGATGCCGCCCGGCAGATGCGGGCCCTCGATCCGACCATCAAGCTGATTGCGTGCGGGTCGAGCGGGCCATTCCAGCCGACCTATATCGAGTGGGACCGCACCGTGCTGGAAGAGTGCTACGACGTGGTGGATGGCATCTCGCTGCACCGCTATTTTGGAAACACCGAAGAGAACAGCAACGACAGCGCGAAGTACCTGGCGATGAACATGGGCATGGATCGGCAGATCGAGGAGATCGTGGCCGTTTGCGACACCGTGCGGGCACACAAGCGCTCGGGCAAGCAGTTGTTCCTGTCGTTCGACGAGTGGAACGTGTGGTATCGCGCCCGTGACGGGGATTATGCGAACGGGCACGGAAAGGCGGCTCAGCATCTGCTGGAGGAGCCTTACAACCTGGAAGACGCGGTGCTGGTGGGAGGCCTCGCGAACTCGCTGATCCGGCACTCGGACCGGGTGAAGGTGGCGTGCCTGGCGCAGCTCGTCAATGTGATCGCGCCTATCACGACCAATGAAGACGGCATCCTGCGTCAAACGATCTTCTACCCGTATGCCTGGGCGCTGAAGTACGCGCACGGCCGCGCGTTGAGTCTTGCGCCGGAGGGGCCGAGCTATGAAGTGGCGGCGCTGGGGCGGCCGATTGAAAGTGGAGGCCTGCCCATTCCGGGATTCGGCGACGTCCGTTACCTGGATGTGGCGGCGGTCCACAATGAGGAGAAGGGCACGGCGACTCTGCTGATCATGAATCGCGATCTTCACAACGAGCAGGAGCTGGAGATCGACTGGCACGACCTGACGCCGACGAAGGTGCTGGCTTTCGAGACGATCACCGGGCCGGACTTGAAAGCTGGGAACACCTTTGCGGAGCCGAAGAAGGTGACACCGCAGACGCTGGAGAGTCCGAAGGTGGGTACGAAGATGACGGTGAAGTTGCCGGCGCGGTCGTACTCGGTGTTGTCGTTGGCGGTGTGAAGCACTTAGGATGCGGCGCAATCCCTGGTCTTGGGAACGAGATCCTTCGACAGGCTCAGGACAGGCTCCGGGCACCCCGGCGCTAATTGGGTTGGGATGGTTTCCGGACCAGGTGAAGCGCCTCGCCGAGGCGCCTTGCGGAGACGCCGACAGCACGGGCGGTGGAAAGACAGCTCTTCTGGAGCGCGTTTCCGGTGTTGTCCTGTGCTGTGGAGAGGGCGGCGCCGGTTGACTTGCCTGCATTCGCGAGCGAAGAGGTAGTGTTGCCTGCGCCGGCGGCGATGGTACGCTGCGTGGAACCGCTGGTGGCGATGATTCCCTGGGCGGGATGTCTGCCGGGGTTGAAACGGGCTATCTCGGTATCGGGCATCTGGCGGAGACGGGCTAACGGCTCCGCCGGGAAGTTGGTGTTTGTCATCTTAGCGAGGAGCGGCCACTGGCTGGAGGCAATGAAGACGGAGCTGTTCATCGGGTGGCCGGCTTCGCCGAGGTTGAGGATTGCGCCGCGGGGCAGAGCCACCATCGCAACGCACTTATCGGCGCCGCAACCAGCCTGGCAAAGCTTTTCATTCAAATAAGACGCGTGCTTGCCGGGAGATATAAAAACCGCAGCGCCGCTCTGCTCGGCATGGATGGTTGAGGCGCGCGCAATCTGGCTGACGTCGCAGACCGTGTCCTCGTGAGCCGCGGCATACCAGTAGAGGGCCTTCCATCTTGCGGTGGCGAGATCGCGGTCGCTTGCGGCGACGAGCACGGCCACATGCTCGGCATCGAGACCATGCCCATGAGGACCGCAGTCGCGCGCCCAAAGATGATAGAAGTGAATCTCTGCTGTGGGGAGATCGCCGCTGGAAGTTGCTGCCGGAAACACTTGGCCGTAGATGGTGCCGTCTTCGGCTTGCACGGTGGGGATTTCGAGATTCGGCGCAAACCGCGCGGGAGTGTTTGCGCAGTCGTGACGGCCGACCATGAATGTCGGGGCGAACTGAGTCAGAAGAGCTTGCTCGAGGGCATCGCTCATACCGTCTTGATCGGAGTCAACGGCGATATTGGGCAGCGGCTGCCGGGCAACCGCACTGTGCAAGAGCGCCGGGGCAAGGAGCACAAGAATAAACGGGAAAAAAGCGGGGTGCTTCAGGGTTCTCATTGCGTCCTTCGGCCTCCGTTCGGCCAAGAACAGTTTACTCGTCCTCCTGAATTGGATGTGTCATCGGGCAAGTGGTCCACTTGCTTTCTAGCGGGAATGCCTTTACTATCGGCGCGAATCCCCTGATGTCGGTTTTTTGTACTTAGACTGCAGTCGCCGTCTTGCGTCCGGGGGCGCGGTGTGGAAGAAGCGGCGAGGTGGCCATCTACGGGATTTACTTCGATACGGGCAAATCGGATCTGAAGCCGGAATCCGAGCTGGCCCTGGACGAGATTGCCAAGTTGTTGAAAGAGAATCTGGCGCTGAATGTGTTCATCGTGGGGCATACCGATATGGTGGGCGACCCGGCGGCGAATGTGAAGCTTTCGCAGGCGCGGGCGCAGGCGGTTGTGACTGCCCTGGTGACGAAGAACGAGATTGCGGCTAGCCGGCTGACGCCGTTCGGCGCCGGGCCCTATGCGCCGGTGGCGAGCAACAAGACGGAAGAGGGGCGGGCGAAGAACAGGCGGGTGGAGCTGGTGGAGATCGCGACGAAATAGGCGAATCGAGACTTCAATCACCTGCAAAACGAGAGGGGGCACCATGGACACGAAGGTCGTTACCGCCATTGTCGCCAGTGCGCGCAAGAGAGGCCTCACTTACACCGCAACGCGCCAGTTCCTTGACAACCTAGCGCCGTTCGGCGACGTTCGGGGCGAGATTGTCTTCTTGAACGAGTACAACCTGGGCGTGTGCCGTGGCTGCAAGAGCTGTTTCCTAAGGGGCGAAGAGCGCTGCCCGCTGAAGGACGACCGGGACGTGCTGATCGAGACGATCATGGCCTCCGATGCGGTCGTATTTGCCTCGCCGAACTACTCGTTCCAGGTCTCGGCAATCCTGAAGATATTCCTCGACAGGCTGGGTTTCGTGTTCCACCGTCCGCGGTTCCATGGGAAGACCTTCACCAGCATCGTGGCGCAGGGAATCTTTGGAGGCGGCAAGGTGGTGAAGTATCTCGACTTTGTCGGGAGCGGTCTGGGTTTCAACGTGGTGAAGGGCAGTTGCATCACGGCGCTGGAACCGATGACGGAGAAGGACAGGAGGAAGATGAATCTATCTCTTGCCAGCCATGCGAGGAGGTTTCACCGGCAACTTCTGGAGCCGACCCATCCCGCGCCGACGATGACTCAGCTCATGGGGTTCAGGATGAGCCGCACGAGTATGAAGGCGACGCTCGGCGACGACAATCGAGACCATACGTATTACCGCGATCACGGCTGGTTTGACTCCGACTACTACTACCCGGCCAAACTTGGCGCCCTCAAGAAAGCGGCCGGCGCAACATTCGATCTGATGGCGGCCCGGCTGTTCAAACCGTAGTTGGGACTTCGTCCTGCTCCCAAAAGCTGGCGACAGCCTCGGGCGCTAGAAAAAACCAGGAGCCCGACGATGCTGCGATTTGAGCGGTCTTGATGAGTGGAAGTTGGGTTACTTAACAAAGGCTGCAAGTCAGCCCCGCTTAAGCGGGATTAGCGAGTCAGCAGGTCAGCGGGCGACATTGGCCAACTCAGTTTCATCTCTTCGCGGGTCGGCGAAGACGGTGGATGACTAAACAGGCAGCGGGCAACGGCTCGGCTCTGGATTGAGTCCGGTTTTGTCTTCAGTTGATTGTGGTGTGACAGGATTCCTCCCTTTAAGCCAACCTACGCTCTATCGCTGCTCGAAGGTCGATTACTTTATCAAAGGTGGAGATCGAAGCCGGAAGGTAGGACCATCCGCCAATGCGAGCCTGGCAAGATTGGCTTTCTGGCCCGTGAAACCCCCGCTTTCGAATAGGCATCAAAGGAAGGGGATGCTCCGCTCACATCGCCCAAATGCCGGCCACTGCGCCATTTATGGCCCGCTCGCTTACAATTGTCGCGGCTACTTTTCTGGAAACCTAAGGGCGAAGAAACGTTGAAGAAAGACGTTCTCCCGCGATATGGAGAGCGGCGAAACCTTTACGCAAATTCTTTCGTCCCTAGAAACGTACGCGGACTGTCTGACTTTTTTCTGGGTCCCGTTCGCATTTTGCACCTATTTTTGACATCGACTTAAGGGAACACGACAGGAATCGACACCATGTCTATCGAAGGCACTCAGGAATCCCAACTGTCCGGAATCGAAAACCAAGCTGAACCGCGCGCCCGCAAGAAAATCTGGATTCGCGTCATTGTTTACCTGGTGCTGGTGGGGGCATTGGGATTCGTAGGTTGGCGGATCTATCAGAATCATCTGGCTACCAATGCCGCCAACGTCCGCCAGGCCGCGGCATTGATTGGCCGGCCGGTTCCGGTGCAGGTGGTTGCTGTGGCGCAGCGGCCCATGCCCATTTACCTGACCGCCCTGGGCACGGTGATGCCCTACATGAGCGTGACGGTGAAGGCGAGGGTCAACGGCCAGTTGCTGCCGGTGAAGTTTACCGAGGGCCAGGAGGTGAAGCAGGGACAGGCGATCATGACGATCGACCCCAGCCCTTACCAGGCGGCCCTGGACCAGGCCAAAGGCACGCTGGCCCACGATGAGGCTCTGCTGAAGAACGCCCAGGCCGAGTATGCACGCTATAAGGCGCTTTATGCGGCGGGGGTGGTGTCGAAGGAGACGATGGATGCCGACGAGGCTCAACAGGGCCAGTATCAGGGCGCCATCGAATCGGACAAGGCGGCGATCGAGAACGCCCAACTGCAACTGAACTGGTGCTCGATTCAGTCGCCCATCAATGGCCGCATCGGGTTGAGATTGGTGGACCCCGGCAACATCATCACGGCGAATACCACCAACCTTGTGATCATCAACCAGTTCCGTCCCATCGCGGTCTACTTTACGCTGCCGGAGAACGATCTGCCGCAGGTTCTGGCCAAGCTGACCGCAGCCGGTCGCCTGCCGGTGGACGCCTACGACAAAGGCGACACGCAGAAGCTGGCGTCCGGCGAGCTGTTGACCGCGGATAACCAGATCGACACCACGACCGGCACCGCCAAGATGAAGGCGGTCTTCGACAACGCGAATGAGGCGCTGTTTCCGGACCAGTTCGTCAACATCCACCTGGTGATGGAAGAGCGGGCCGCCGCGCTGGTGGTTCCCTCGGCCGCCATCCAGACCGGCGTCGATGGAACGTTTGTGTGGAAGGTGGATACGGACGCCAAGGGGGCCGGGACCGCCAAGATCCAGCTGGTGAAGGTTGCCCTGGCCCAGGGGCAGCAGACAATTCTGGATAGCGGCGTCACGCCCGGCGACAAGGTGGTGGTAGACGGCGCCGACCGCTTGCAGCAGGGAGCGAGGGTACTGGTGAGCCAGAGCCGGACCGGCGCAGGCAGCGGCGGACACGGGCAGGGCGCAGGTGGCCAGAATCCCGCAGCCGGGCAAACTCCGGGGGCTGGACAAATTCCAGGGGCAGGCCAAGGCGGACCGGCGGCAGGGAAACAACCGCACAAGGAGCAGCAGTGAGCCTTAGTCCTTCCCGGCCATTCATTCTTCGCCCGGTGGCAACGTCGCTGCTGATGGCGGCGATTTTGCTGGCGGGCGGCGCTGCGTATATGCAGTTGCCGGTTTCCGCACTGCCCGAGGTGGACTACCCGATCATTCAGGTGCTCACCTTCTACCCCGGCGCCGGGCCGGAGGTCATGTCTTCGTCGGTGACGGCGCCGTTGGAGCGGCAGTTTGGGCAGATGCCGGGCCTGAAGCAAATGACTTCAGTCAGCTCTGGCGGCGGCTCGGTGGTCACCCTCGAGTTCAACTTGGACGAGAACATCGATGTGGCCGAGCAGGAGGTGCAGGCGGCCATCAACGCAGGCCACAGTTTTCTGCCTGTGGACCTTCCCAATCCGCCCATCTACAGCAAGGTAAACCCGGCGGACGCGCCGATTATGACGCTGGCGCTGACCTCCAGTTCGATGCCGCTGGACAAGATTGAAGATGCGGCCGACACCAATCTGGCGCAGAAGATTTCGCAGGTGACGGGGGTGGGCCTGGTGTCGATTGCCGGCGGGCAAAAGCCCTCGGTGCGCATTCAAGCCAATCCCGCCCAACTGGCGTCGTACAACCTGAGCCTTGAAGATCTGCGGACGGCGATTGCGGCAGCCAACGTGGACCAGGCCAAAGGCACGCTGAACGGGTCGCGCCAGTCGTACACCATCGGCGCCAACGACCAGTTGCTCACGAGCACCGATTATATGCCGGTTGTGATTGCTTACCGCAACGGCGCCCCGGTGCGCGCCTCCGATGTGGCTTTGATCGTGGAGGCGCCGGAGAACAACCAGCAGGCGGCGTGGATGAACCGCACACCCGCGGTCATTGTGAACATCCAGCGCCAGCCGGGCGCGAACATCATTGCGGTTGTGAAAAGCATCCGGAAGCTGCTGCCGCAGTTGCAGACCAGCCTGCCGGCCTCGGTGCAGGTGCAGGTGCTGACGGACCGCACCACGACCATTCAGGCTTCGGTCAGGGACGTGGAGTTTGAACTGGGGCTGACTATCGCGCTGGTGGTGATGGTCATCTTCCTGTTTCTGCGCAACCTGGCAGCCACCGTCATTCCCTCGGTCGCGGTGCCGCTGTCGATTGTGGGCACCTTCGGCGTGATGTACCTGCTGGGCTACTCGCTGAACAACCTCACATTGATGGCTCTGACCATCTCCACCGGCTTTGTGGTGGACGACGCCATCGTGATGATCGAGAACATCTCGCGCTTCATTGAAGAAGGCATGAGCCCCATGCAGGCGGCGCTGAAGGGCAGCGAGCAGATCGGCTTCACGATCATGTCGCTGACCGTTTCGCTGATCGCGGTGCTCATTCCGCTGCTGTTCATGAGCGACGTGGTGGGGCGGCTGTTCCGCGAGTTCGCCATCACGCTGGCGGTCACGATTCTTGTGTCGGCTTTCGTCTCGCTTACGCTGACGCCGATGATGTGTTCGCGCATCCTGCAGGACAAGGCCACAGCCAAGCAGACCCGGTTCTATTACTGGTCGGAGAAGGTCTTCAACTCCATCATCGCCTCGTACGGACGCGCGCTTGAGGTCATTCTGCGCCACCGATTCGCAACCCTGGTGGTGACCATCTTGACGTTTGTGGCTACTGTTTTGCTGTTCCTGGTGGTGCCCAAGGGCTTCTTCCCGGTGCAGGACACGGGCGTGATTCTGGGCATCTCCGAGGCGCCGCAGACGGTGAGTTTCACCAGCATGTCGCAGCGCCAGCAAAGGCTGGTCGACGTGGTGCTGCAGGACCCGGCGGTGGACAACGTATCCTCGTTCATCGGGGTAGACGGCACCAACACGACGCTGAACTCGGGCCGCATCCAGATCACGCTGAAGCCGCTCGCGGAGCGGAAGGTTTCGGCGACGGAAGTGATCCGCCGCATGCAGATCAAGGTCAGCGCCGTCGAGGGCATCCAGCTCTTCCTTCAGCCGCTGCAGGATCTGACCGTGGAAGATCGCGTCAGCCGTACCCAATTTCAGTACGCGCTTGAGGATCCGAACCAGGATGAGCTGGCGGACTACACCCGCAAGATGGTGGCCGAGCTGAGCAAAGAGAGCTCCGTAACCGATGTGGCCAGCGACCTGCAGGACCAGGGATTGGCGGCCCAACTGGTGATCGATCGCGACACCTCGGCCCGCCTGGGCATTGCGATGGCCGATGTGGACAACACGCTCTACGACGCCTTCGGCCAGCGCCAGGTCTCGACCATGTTCACGCAGCTGAACCAGTACCACGTGGTGATGGAAGTGGGTAAGAACTTCCAGACCGATCCGGCGACGCTGGACAGCTTGTACGTCAAATCGGGAAATGGCACTCAGGTTCCGCTGAGCATGATCGCCCACTGGGAGCGGTCGAATGCACAATTGTCCATTGGGCACCAGGGCCAGTTCCCGTCCACAGTCGTCAGCTTCAACCTGGCTCCGGGCAAGGCTCTGGGAGACGCCGTCACGGCGGTGAAGAACGTCGAGCAGCGCATTCAGATGCCGGCCAGCATCAACTCCAGTTTTGAGGGCACGGCAGCCGCCTTCCAGACATCGCTGGCCAACGAGCCCATCCTGATTCTGGCCGCTCTCATCACCGTCTATATCGTGCTGGGCGTGCTCTATGAGAGCTACATTCACCCCATCACCATCATCTCGACGCTGCCCTCGGCGGGCGTGGGCGCCTTGCTGGCGCTGCTGATCACGCGGGTGGATTTCAGCGTGATTGCGCTGATTGGCATCATTCTGCTGATCGGCATTGTGCAGAAAAACGCCATCATGATGATCGACTTTGCGCTGCAAGCCGAGCGCGATGAAGGCAAGCCGGCCGAAGCGGCCATCTTCCAGGCTTGCTTGCTGCGCTTCAGACCCATCATCATGACAACCATGGCCGCGCTATTGGGCGGCCTGCCGCTGGCTCTGGGCGGCGGCGTGGGCGCCGAGCTGCGGTTGCCCTTGGGCGTCACCATCGTCGGCGGCCTCATCTTTTCGCAGATGCTCACCCTCTTTACCACGCCGGTGGTCTATATCTACTTCGACAAGCTTGCGAAGTACCTGAAGCCGCGCGAACTCGGCGTAACTCAGAAACAGGAACCGGTCAGTGCGGACTGAAGAACAGGGAACAGGGAACAGGGAATAGGGACGTAGGGACTAGGGACTAACAACGGCGAGCGGGTCATGGGGAACTACTAGCAATGCATCTTTCCGCACCTTTCATCAAACGGCCGGTTGCCACATCGCTGCTGAGTCTAGCCCTGCTGCTGGCCGGCTCGGTGGCTTACACGGTGTTGCCCGTGGCGTCGCTGCCGGACGTGGATTACCCGGTGATCGGGGTCGGCGCCGGCCTGCCGGGCGCGAGCCCGGAGACGATGGCTTCGGCGGTGGCCACGCCGCTGGAGCGGCAGTTCGGGCGCATCGCCGGCGTAAACCAGATGACGTCGACCAGTTCGCTGGGCTCGGCATCGGTGACCCTGCAGTTCGACCTCAATCGCGACATCAACGCGGCGGCGCGCGACGTGCAGGCGGCCATCAACGCGGCCCAGAGCCAGTTGCCTGCCTATCTGCCACAGAGCCCCAGCTATCGGAAGGCCAATCCGGCCGATGCGCCTATCCTCATCATGACGCTGACCTCCGACGTGCTACCCAAAGAGCAGATCTACGACGTAGCAGACTCCATCCTGGCCCAAAAGATGGCGCAAATCAACGGTGTGGGGCAGGTATTCGTGGGTGGAAGCTCGAGTCCCGCGGTTCGCGTGGAACTGAACCCCCTGCAACTGGCCAACAACGGCATTGGACTGGAGGCGGTGCGTACGGCGCTGGCCAACGCCAACGCCAACCGGCCAAAAGGAGCGTTTCAGGACTCTCAGAGCCGCTGGGCTATCTACGCCAACGACCAGATCTTCAAAGCCAAGGAGTATGCGCCGATTATCGCCGGGTACAACCAGCAGACCGGCGCGCCGGTGCGCGTTGAAGACCTGGGCACGGTCAGCGACAGCGTTTCCAACATCCTGAATGCAGGCGATGCCGGCATCAACCCCGTGAACGGGCCGCCGGGAGAACTGAAAAGCGCCGTCATGTTGATGGTGTTCAAGATTCCCGGCGCCAACGTCATTTCGACCGTCAACAATGTCATGGCCGAGATGCCGCATTTACAGGCAGCCATTCCTCCGACCATCAAGATCGACGTGGCCGTGGACCGCACCATTACCATTCGCTCCAGCGTGCACGACGTTGAGATTTCTCTCATTATCAGCGTGGTGCTGGTGGTGCTGGTGGTCTTCGTGTTTCTGCGCGAGATTTGGGCCACCATCATTCCTTCGGTGGCTGTGCCGCTTTCCCTGGTGGCTACCTTCGGGGTGATGTACCTGTTGGGCTACACCATCGACAACCTGTCGCTGATGGCCTTGACGGTGGCTACCGGATTTGTGGTGGATGACGCGATCGTGGTGATCGAGAACATCACGCGTTATCTCGAACAGGGCATGCAGCCCTATGAAGCCGCGATGAGAGGATCGAAGGAGATCGGCTTCACCGTGCTCTCGATGAGCACCTCGCTGATCGCGGTCTTTACGCCTATCCTGCTGATGGGCGGAATCGTGGGCAAGCTCTTCCGCGAGTTTGCGGTTACGCTTTCGGTGGCTATCGCCTTCTCGCTGCTGATCTCGTTGACCACCACGCCGATGCTTTGCGCCAGATTCTTAAAGGCACGCGACGAGAGCCGGCATGGGCGCCTCTACCGCTTCAACGAGCGGGCTTTCAATCGGCTTCTCTCCGAATACAAGACGGGGTTGGGCTGGGTTCTGCGCCACCAGTGGCTGGTTTTGTTCATAGCCGTCGGCGCCGCCTTCCTGAATGTCTATCTCTTCATCGTCGTGCCCAAGGGCTTTTTCCCGCAGCAGGATACGGGGCGCCTTGGCGGCCGCACCATGGCTGCGCAGGATATAGCCTTCGACGCCATGCGGGCGAAGCAACGCCAACTGGCGCAAATGACGCTGGAAGATCCCGCCGTTCAAGCGGTGGTGGCCAATGTAGGCGGCGGCGGTCCCGGAGGGGGCAGCAACAACGTGGGCAGCATGTTCATCGCGCTCAAGCCGCTCCAAGACCGGCCAGGGCGGGTCACCGCCGACCAGGTGGTGAACCGGCTTCGCCGCCAACTGACCAGCGTGCCGGGTGCAACGCTCTTTCTGCAGTCGCAGCAGGACATTCAAGTGGGCGGGCGTGGCGGCGCTTCCCAGTATCAGTACACGCTCTCGGACGAAAACCTGACCGAGCTCAACACCTGGGCGCCGCAACTGCTGGCCCGCATGAAGGCCATGCCGGAGTTGCGCGACGTGGCCAGCGATCAGCAGGACCAGGGCCTGGCAACGAATCTGGTCATCGATCGCGATTCAGCTTCGCGGCTAGGCATCACCGCTTCGATGATCGACCAGGTTCTCTACGACGCCTTCGGACAGCGCGAGGTGTCCACCATGTACTCGGGTCTGAACCAGTACTTTGTGGTGATGGAGGTCGATCCGCAGTACAGCCGCAGTCCCGACGCCCTGAATGGGATCTTCATCAAGTCGCAGAGCGGGACCATGGTGCCGCTCTCCACGATCGCCCACCACGAGAATCAGCGCACAGCGCTTTCGGTGGCGCACCAGGGCCCGTATCCCGCCGTGACGCTCACGTTTAACCTTGCGCCCAATGTCGCACTCGGCGACGCGGTTACGGCTCTGGAGAAGGTGCAGCGCGACTCGGGCATGCCCTCCAGCGTCCACGCCAGCTTCCAGGGCACCGCGCAGGCCTTCCAGGACTCGCTCAGGAACGAGCCCTACCTCATCCTTGCCGCCATCGTGGCCGTCTATATTGTGCTCGGGATTCTCTACGAGAGCTTGATTCACCCCTTCACCATTCTCTCGACGCTGCCGCCGGCGGGCGCGGGCGCTATCCTTGCCTTGCTGATTACCGGGACCGAACTGAGCATCATCGCTCTGATTGGCATCATCCTGCTCATAGGCATTGTGAAAAAGAACGCGATCATGATGATCGACTTTGCTCTGCAGGCCGAGCGCGATCAGGGACTTGCGCCGGTGGATGCCATCTACCAGGCCGCCGTGCTGCGATTTCGTCCCATCATGATGACCACCATGGCCGCCACCTTCGGCGGTTTACCGCTGGCCATCGGGATGGGCGTCGGTTCGGAGCTGCGCAAGCCCCTCGGCATCGCAATCGTCGGCGGGCTGATCGTCTCCCAGGCGCTGACGCTTTTCACCACTCCGGTCGTCTACCTCTTCTTCGACAAGCTGCAGTGGAAGGTGATGAAGCTGCACAAGGTGGGCGCGGAGCTGGAAGAGGCGACTGGAGACTGAGAAGGCAGCTTTTAGCTGCTAGCCTCCAGCTTTCAGCTCCTCGGCTGCTTGCACGGCGTAGCGCCTGCGAGTTTCACTGCATCGGCTGACTAGTTCTTGCGGACTGGCTAAAATAGCTATATGCTCTATATTAGCTATATTGGCTAGTCTGTGAGGATAATAAATGAAGACCATGACCTCTGTGGAAGCGCAGAACAGTTTTGGACGATTGCTCGATACCGTGCAGCGCGAGCCAGTTGCAATTACCCGGCATGGACGTCCTACAGCCTTCGTTGTATCGCCACAAGAGATGGATGAACTGTTGGCCATACGGCGCAGGCGCAGCCAGGCAGTTAGGGATCTGGAGGAATGGAGCATCCAGGCTCAAAGGAGCCAATCGCCTTCTCAGGCTGCAGCGTCGGCTGCATTAACCGATGAGGATGTGGTTCGCCTTGTGCATGAATCCCGATGACTGGTCAGCGGCGGGTCGTCTTCGACTCGAGCACATTGGTTAGCGCGGCATTACGCCGCCTGTCAACGCCTCGCCAGGCACTGTTGCAAGCGCTCGACGTTTGCGAGGTTTGCGCCAGTGCTGAGACATTGGCTGAGGTTGAAGAGGTGCTCAGCCGCCGCAAGTTCGACCGCTACCTTGATCAGGAACAGCGTCAGGCGTTTGTTGTCAAGCTTCGCCAGGAAGTAAGTCTGTTTGTGGTTGAGTACGGTGACGCGGCTGCTGTCGAACCACCTTGCCGCGACGCCACGGACAACAAGTTTCTGGCCTTGGCGTTGGCTGCCGAGGCCGATGCGATCGTCAGTAGCGACGAAGACTTGTTAGTGCTGCATCCGTGGCGCGGGATTCCGATTCTGACTCCTGCTGAATTCCTCGCCGGTGGCGTTGGTTCACGCTCTTGAGACCGCGGAGATAGCAACCGGCCGCCTGGGCGGCCAGGATACAAGCGCCACACTTCAATTCGCAGTTCCCGGCGGATTGATGGTATCTTCAAATCAACCCCGCGCCGTAAAGAACGGGGTTTCCCTCAAACTCAACTGACCGCTCTCGACAGTTTCAAGTATCGGCATCTTGGCTGAATGGATCTCTGCACCCCTAGGGTCGAGACGCGAGACAGGTGTCAACAGTGTTTTTCAGGACCATTCTTTGACCTCATTCGAAAGGCGAGCCCACAGCAATGACCCAGACGCACGAAGCCACCGACGCCAGTCTTGTTCTGACCCTGGAAGAGATTTCGAACCTTGCCGCGGAGGGCGGGAAGCCCGCCGATACCCTGATGAATGTCGTGGCGTTGATCGCCAAGCGGTTCAGAACCGACGTCTGTTCGGCTTATCTGCTGGAACCGGACCGGTCGAACCTGGTGCTGGCCGCCACGCTCGGCTTGCATCCAAGCTGCATCGGAACCCTGCGCATGCCGCTGAATGTGGGCCTCACCGGGCTGGTTGCGGAGCTGGTGGTTCCCGTAGCTGTCGACGACGTCAGGAATCATCCGCGCTTCAAGTACTTCAAGGAATCGGGGGAGGATGTGTACCACTCCTTTCTGGGCGTGCCGTTGGTCGACCGCGGCATCCTGCAGGGAGTTCTGGTGGTGCAGACCAAAGCCACGCGCATATATCGGGAGAACGAGATTCGCATGTTGGCCGAGGCAGCCACGCAAGTGGCTCCGGTGGTGAGCGAGGCGCGCACCCTGGACCGTTTTATTGCCCCGGCACAGGAACGGCTCTGGGCACTGGCCCGTAACGTGTGGTGGAGCTGGGACCACGACTGCATCAGCCTTTTCCGCGACTTGAACCCGACCCGCTGGCGGCAGCTCAATCAGAATCCCATCTCCCTGCTCAGCGAGATGCCGCTGGGAGAGATCGAGCGCCGGGCGGCAGAGCTGGTTCTGCATAGCCGCATCAATTATGTTTACCGCCGGCAGCAGGAGTATCTGAACGCGGACCGGACCTGGGGCGCCGCCAACGCCGGCGTGCTGCGGCCGCGGCCGATTGCCTATTTTTCAGCCGAATTCGGCTTGCACGAGTCGCTGCCCATCTACTCCGGCGGCCTGGGCGTGCTGGCCGGAGATCACATCAAGAGCGCATCGGACCTGGACATTCCGCTAATCGGAATCGGCCTGTTCTACGGGCAGGGATACTTTCTGCAGCGTCTCGACAAGAGCGGATGGCAGCAGGAAGAGTACCTGCAGACGGATGTGAACCAATTGCCGATGCAGCCGGCGATCGGCGTCAACGGCGAACCGGTGGTGGTGGAGATTCGGACCCGCGGAGGCTCTATCCGGGCCAAAGTCTGGCGCGTCAAAGTGGGCCGGATCGATTTGCTGCTGCTGGACTCGAACGTGGCCGGCAACGCGCCGGAGGACCGCGACACTACGTCGAGACTCTACGGCGGCGACGCCCGCACCCGCATCCGCCAGGAACTGCTGCTGGGCATCGGCGGCTTCCGGGCTCTCAAGGCCATGGGCATCACACCCGGCGTTCTGCATCTCAACGAAGGCCATAGCGGCTTCGCGGTCTTCGAGGCGATTCGAGACCGGATGGTGGAAGAAGGCCTGGACTTTTTCAAGGCGGCCAGCCTCATTCCGCGCGAAGTGATCTTCACGACCCACACTCCGGTACCGGCGGGCCACGACCGCTTCAGCGCCGACCTGATGGATGAGCACCTGGGGCCTCTGCGCGAGCAACTTGGGATTTCGCATGAAAACCTGATGGGCTTCGGGCGGGAGTATCCAACCGACAATGGCGAACTGTTTTGCATGACGGTGCTGGGGCTGAAGCTGGCGCGCCGCGTCAACGCCGTTTCCTCGCTGCACGGAGAAGTTTCCAGAGCGATGTGGAAGGGACTCTATCCCAACCGTCCGGAAGATGCCGTGCCCATCGGGCACATCACCAACGGTGTACACGTTCCTTCGTGGCTTGCGCCCCAGATGTGCAGGCTCTACGACCGTCATCTCGGGGTAGACTGGCAGCACCATAGCAGTTGGCCGAGGACCTGGGAAAAGATCGAGCACGTCGACGATGGCGAGCTGTGGGAGACCCACCTGGCCCTGAAGGCGCAACTGATCGACTTCGCCCGGCGCCGCGCGCGGGAGCAGGCCGAGCGGCGGAAAGAGCCGGCGGAGACGCTGAAAAAGCTCGACAAGATTCTCTCGCCCGACGCTCTGACTATCGGCTTTGCGCGCCGGTTTGCCACCTACAAGCGAGCCAACCTGGTGCTGGCCGACATCGAGCGGCTCGCCTCGATGGTGAACGACCCCAAGAGGCCGGTTCAGTTTCTCTTTGCCGGCAAGGCGCATCCGCACGACGAGCCGGGCAAGCGGGTGCTGCAGCAGATCGCCGAGATGATGCGCGACCCGAAGTTCTCAAACAAGCTTGCCTTCATTGAGGACTACGACATCAACGTGGGCCGCTACCTGGTTCAAGGTGTCGATGTGTGGCTGAACAATCCGCGCCGGCCGCTGGAGGCTTCGGGCACCAGCGGGCAGAAGGTGGTGCTGAACGGCGGACTGAATCTTTCGGTTCTGGACGGCTGGTGGGCCGAAGCCTATGACGGGCTCAACGGCTTCGCCATCGGCAGAGGCAGGACGCACTCGAATATGGACGTCCACGACAGCCGCGACGGGGAGGACCTTTACCGCGTGCTCCACGACGAGGTGATTCCGCTCTTCTATCAGCGCGACAGCGACGGGCTGCCCAGGGGATGGATCAAGCGCATGAAGCGCACCATCCGCACGCTGGGCTGGCGCTTCAACGCCGACCGCATGGTGATGGACTACACGCAGAAGTGCTACATCCCCGCTGCGGGCGGCACTTCCAGCGAGATCAGACTGTATTCGTGAGGGGTCAGAATACGGGCCGGCGCGGCGAGCGCGGCGAGACACGCACCAGCAGCCGCAAGGCGAAGTACGCCAGAACAGACAGAGCCACAACTTCAGAGGCGAGAATGCTGTTGGCGCGAACCTGCGAGAACAGAAGCGACGGAACCTCAAAGGCCAGGAGCGCCAACGCGGCCCAGTCCACTGCACGCACTCGCATTGGGTCCATAGTGATCGAACGCACCGCGCCAAGCCTCGTAGCAGATCGGAGCCGGCGGCTCGGCACCCAGGGCGATGTGCCCCAGGAGCCCTTCTTTCGGCCCAGTTCATTGTCTATCTCTTCATCGGCATCCAGGCCGCTCCACCAACCCGCGCACGACAGGATTACGATGCCTGGACTCCAGCTTCCCGGTCTCCTTCTTCATCGTCAAAACATTGAAGTCGTAGTTGCGGGCCCGCCAGCAGCGCCACTTAGAAAGAATATGGGCAAACGCCAAAGTAGTCAGCGGCTCCAAGGCCCAGTGAGATCACTCCACCAACAGCAGATGCTGCAGGGTTCTCCATCAACCAAAGTGCCGCCGCTCCGAATGCCAATGAACCTGTAGCGCAGACATTCCTCTTCCTTTTCGCATCATCCACGATTGACCGCTTTACTTTCTGGAACCAAGTAGGCGGAGGGTTCTGTCCGTTATTTGGGGCTCCGCACAGGTGGCCGGCCTCGGCGTCCATAAGCGCGTTCAGCGTGTCCTCAAGGTCGACCTCCCCGCCTCGTCCAAGTGGTTCCGTCGCCACCCGTGATACGGGATGCTAAAGATGATAATTCCAAAGATTCCTATTGATATAACGTGAGGCAGATGATTTTCGGCTCTCAAGAAGCCTCGCCAATTCCAATAAACTACCGCGGCGGGGAAATAGGTAAGGACACAAATGAGGTTTGCCGCAATAGCCCATTGCTTTAAAGCAGGTTTACCTCTAACAAACATCCACCATGTAATATCGAAGACGGAAGCATACACAGCCATAATCATGCTGCCAATTATGCTCCCTCTCTCATTTATATGCGACTGCAGCGCACTTCGAATGCTCGTGTAAGCGGAATGAATAATAAAGAATGACATAATAAAGAACATCCAGCAATACACGGTTCTGCATATTGCCAGCAGTAGCACTCCAAGCCGTTTCATGATTCCTCCCATCATGCTCATCTCAAATTCCCACATTAATCAATGTGCTGCCAGCCAAAAGCGAGAGGTCTATTAAAATGGATTCGCCATCCCCTGAGCGACACATTGTCCTCGCGCACCCTCAGCAACGTCCGGAATGTCTGTCTTGTCCCACCTTGCCGGCAAAAAACGCAGGAAGGACGGTGCACCCTCACTTCTGTGCCGACTCAATGGATGGGCCACCCGCCGCCTCAGCTTTCCAGGTACTCCCAGAAGGAGTCGGCCAGCTCGGCGCCAAGTTCGTTCAACATGCGGCGGGCGGCGCGCTCCACTTCTTCGATGAGGCCATGCAGGTAGTCGCGCGAACGGGAGATGGCGACGACGCCGATGGTGGCCGACTGCCAGGAAACCGCCTCGTCCATCTCGGCGACCGAGATGTTGAACCCCTGCTTCAACTGGTCTTTGAGCGAGCGCACCACCTGACGCCGGTCCTTGAGCGACTGGGCGTGCTCGATGCGGACTTCGAGAGTTAACTGCGCGACGGGCATGGTCTTACAGGCTTTTACAGGGACAGTGTAAGCCCGTTTCGGAACGGCGGCCAGGATTTATTTGCGGAAGTCCGTCCAGGTTCCGCGTGGCCACTCGCCGCCGGTGACTTCACAATGTAATTCGATTGACGCGCCGGCCCTATATAATCCTCCCGTCGCCCGCCACGGCGGGCCACGGAGGACTTAAATGGACGTACTCTTCATGGTTCTGCTCGCATTTCTCGCCATCCTTGTTTTGTCTTTGATCCTGGGAAGCTTTTTCACGGTCAACACGGCGCAGGTGGCCGTGATCACACGCTTCGGCAAGTTTCTGCGCGTGGCCGAGGCCGGCCTCAACTGGAAGATGCCGTACTTCGACAAGGTGGCCGGCGTGGTCAGCCTGCGGGTGAATCAGATCACGCTGACCATGGAGACCAAGACCAAGGACAACGTCTTCGTCACCATTCCCATCTCGGTGCAAAATCGGGTTCGGCCGGAAAAGGTGTATGACGCCTTCTACAAGCTCGCCGATCCGGTGGCGCAGATCAAGTCGTATGTGGAGCAGGTGATTCTGGGCCACGTGCCCGGCATGACGCTGGACGAGGTGTTCGCAAGCCAGTCCTCGATTGCCGCCGCGGTGAAGCTGGAGCTGGATGCGGACATGGCGACGTTTGGCTACGAGATTGTGAACGTGCTGGTGACCGACATCGTTCCCGACTCCAAGGTGAAGTCGGCGATGAACGACATCAACGCCGCGCAGCGCGAGCAGGTGGCCGCCAACGCCAGGGGCGAGGCGGAGAAGATCCTGGTGGTGAAGAAGGCCGAGGCCGAATCGGAGAGCAAAGCGCTGCAGGGTCAGGGCATCGCCAATCAGCGCAAGGCGATCATTGAAGGTTTGCAGACCTCGGTGGAGCAGTTCCAGAAGGCGGTCGAAGGCGCATCGGCCAAGGAAGTGATGCAACTGGTGCTGGTGACGCAGTACTTCGACACGCTGAAGTCGATCGGCGAGAACGACAAGACGAATACGCTGTTTCTGGCTCACTCGCCGGCGGCAGTGAGGGAAGTTTCGGACGAGATTCTGAATTCGATGCTGGTGGCGCAGCGGGCGAACGGGTAATTGAGTTTCTGGCCTCCCATCCTTTTGCCAATTGGTGTCGAGAGGATGGGAGCCACAATTCAACCCTGCCTAATCGGAGAACTGGGCCAACTGTTCCGTCCGCGGTGCGCGGGTGAACAGGCTGACGACCACCATGGCCGCCACGGCGACAAACAGGGCCGGGAAGATGGCGTCGCGCTGGGCAAGAATCGGCGGAAACCAGCCGCGGACGCTGGGCACATCCCACGCCAAAGTCACCAGCGTGCCGGTGGCGATGGCGGCAACCGCGCCCCAGGCCGTGACGCGCTTCGAGTAGAAGGCCGCCAGAACCACGGGCGTGAGCGAGGCGGAGTAGATGGTGTAGGCCCAGAGCATCTTCTCCAGAATGCTCGGAGCGTAGATGGCCTGGTAGAGCGCCCAGCAGCCCAGCAGCACCACGGCCAGCCGCGAGAAGATGAGGACCTGCTTGTTGGAAGCGCCGGGCGAAATGTAGCGGACGAAGACGTCCTCGATCAGGTTGCTGGCCGGCGAGAAGAGGTAGTTCGACGCCGTTGAAATCACCTTGGCGAAGACCGCCCCCAGCAGCAGCGCGCCCATCAGAGCGGGCAGCCCATGGCGCGCAGTATAGGGTATGATCTCGTAGGGCTGGCGAGCCACTTCGCCGGTGGGGTAGAGCGCCGAGCCGAAAACGGCAATCGCCACGATCAGCGTCTCAAGCAGCAGTGTTCCCAGAATCCAGCCAACCACCGAGATGCGCGCATCTTTCTCGGACCTGGCCGAGAAGAACTTCTGGTACATCACCTGGTTACCCAGCATCAGCAGCATGGTGGGAACCAGGAACTCAAGGGCGCGCACGAGGGTCAGGTTCCCCAGCACCTGAAAGTGCGACTCCGGCAGCGAGGCATGCAGACCCGCCCATCCACCCGCCTTGAGAAACAGCATGGGCGCGGCGACGATCGAGATCACGGTGACCAGCGAGCCGATGGCCACATCCATATAGGCCACGGACGACATGCCCGCCAGAGCCGTGGTGAAAATCACGAAGGCCGCGATGATGTAGGCCCCCAGCTCCGGAGTTACCGAGTCTGGAAAGATGAGGTGCAGCACGTTGCCGCCGCCCTTGAACTGGTAGCTGGTGATGCCCACGTAAGCAAAGAGGATGGCAATGGTACCCAGCACCCGCGCTGTCTGGTTGTAGCGGGCTTCCAGCAAGTCCGGCAGCGTGAACTGCGCGAACTTGCGCGCGCGTGGCGCAATGAAGTAGATGAGCAGCAGCCCCAGCCAGCCGCCTGCCGGCTGCCACAGCGCCGCAAAGCCGTTTCTGTAAGCATTTTCCGCCCCGGCAAACAGCGAGCCGGCGCCGATCCACGACGTCAGCAGCGTGAGCACCAGCACCAACGCCGGCAGCGACCGGCCGGCCACCAGATAGTCGGCCTTGGTCTTTACCTGGGAGGTGCGATAGATTGCCACAGCCAGCAGAGCAGCGACAATCACGGCCAGGACAGCAACATAGAGATGCGACTGCGACATACGAGGGGTTCCTCGCTAGGTTACAAGGTTCTCAGCAGTTTACCGGATCGAAGACGCTCCCTGCGCATCCAGTGAATTGACCCCTGCCGCCGCAGTTGCTAAACTGTAACTGCGGGGTGGAGCAGCCCGGTAGCTCGTTGGGCTCATAACCCAAAGGTCGCTGGTTCAAATCCAGCCCCCGCAACCAATCAAATCAACAACTTACAGTAATTGGCTGCTTTCAGTAAGTCCCCGTTATCCCCTATTAAGAACGAACTGTAATTTACTGGACGGTCGCAGGCGCTGCTTTTGCTGGCGAATCCTGCGAGTTTGGGCCGAACACCGGTCCAACAACCTGACTATTTGCGCGGCGTTTGGTTTCTGTCATCTCTCGCCCATAGACGTTCATCGTCGTCTGGATCGAGGCGTGACGCATCAGTTCCTGTTGCACCTTCATCGGAGCACCCGTCTCATCGAGCCAGGAACGATAGCTGTGGCGAAACGTGTGCCACCCAATATCCTCACCTAACCCGGCGAGCTTCGCAGCCCGTTTGATCTGCGACTTCTGCAAGCTCTTCTGGTAATACGGCCTCCCTGTGACCGGATTGGCAAAAAGCCATTCCTCTTCTCTTGGGAAGACCGTAGCGGAGCGCCATTGCAACAGCACCTCCGCTAAACGAGCATCAAGCGGACCTTGACAATGGCCGCCGCCTGCTCGCTGTCGAGCAGAGGTTCGAAAACAGGGGGAAGTCGGACATGGCTCGTATACTCCTTGAATCCACAATGGACAGGGCTCGGACGCGCGTCAACCCCATGCATGGGGCCTGTTTTTCATCTCACGGTCGAAACTTATCGGAACTTCTCGGAGCGTAGTGGAATCGACGGGAGCCCAGAAGAGCACAGCAGTACAAAAGGGAGTCCTTAGTCAGCACCTCGCGCAAGCTGTTTTTCGATTTTATGAAAACGAAATTTATTTAGTGCGGGATTTTCCACTCGACAAATCTCCAATGACATTCCCGCGAATGGCGGAGCATAGCCGAGGCGCGGTCCGAGTCAAGGCCGGGCAAGGCCCGCCGCTACGCGGTCAAGAGCCTTGACACGGACCTCCGTCGCCTCGGCACAACATGCCATCTATCGGGGAATGTCAGTTTCTCCCCAATCCAATCGCAAGGGATTGCTGGCGTCAATGCAGGCTCAGGAAGGATCGACGGGCCTCCCATTTTTCAGCCAGCCGCGGCTGACCTTCTGACCGGCACGGTCTTGCCTGTTCGGCTTGCGGAACTTCGATGCTTTACAGTGGCCAGTGGAGACGCAGCCCGCTCTTTGACTAACAGTCGAGACCTGCGCGAAACGTGCCGAGGAAGCGTTTGCAAGCGCTCGATAGTGTCCGGAAAGTGAGCAACAAGTTCGACAAATGTAGCCGCAAGCGGACTTACCTGGCCACCCTGCTTCCATTTCTCTACTGTGTGTGGACTGACCCGCAGCATGTTCGCCCACACGGCGCGGGAGACATTAAATTTCTCACGAGCAGCAACAAAGAACTCCGCCCCCGGAGACACCCTGCTTTCCGGAACGGAGATCGGCGCTTACCTGCTTGGATTGTGGGGTATCCCCACTCTTGCCGTTGAGGCGATCGCACATCACCACCATCTCACCCGCATATCGCATTCCGGCTTTGATAGCACAGTTGCCGTCTATGTAGCGGGCCTTCTGGCCCACGAGTTGGAGGCTCATCCGCAAGATACAACTGGACTTGAGCTCGACAGCGGTGATCGGGTCTGCTTGGAGATGCTGGGGGTGTTGCCGCGATTCGCGGAATTTCGCAAGCTTGGATTGCAATGCGCAACTGGATCCGCATAGCTTTTGCGGAGGGAGCAGGAGGGCACCCCTCTGAAAATCGGCGATCGATCCGCAGCCTTCGGACCCGGACCAGCGCCTCCAATGACAAATACGACTGTAGTACCAGTCAAGGCCGCAGCCAAGTTCCTGCACAGCATCCGGAAACAGCCCGCCAGAGTGGAATGCTGCTGCTTTCACTAACCGGATACATTTCTGCAATTCTTCATCTTGTTGATTAAATTTAGATTGCATAACACGAGCAAAATTGGAGACAATTATACTTCTCGACGAGACGAAGAGATTTGCGGTGTTCCTCGGGGTTTGGGATTTCGGTGTCCATGGTGATCTTATGCTAGATTCACTCGGACTCGTACTACACAAGCCCCTCGCGCGCTACGGGCTGACTGTTGCCGTTGTTACCGCGACTTTTCTGCTTTGGTGTGCGATGGTTCGGGGCCTCGGATTGGAACTGCCAACCTTCATCTCGTTCTATCAAGCTATATTCCTGGTTTCCTTCAGGCCGGCGTCGGAGGCGCGGCCTTCAGTCTTGAGGGTAATTGGAGAAGAACAAATCGACGATCTCGGACACTAGTGAGGCTCAACTCACACAAAATTGTATAGAATGGCTCGATTCCAGCCAGTTAAATTAAGGCGGTTTGTGTCCGCCTGGGGGTCTGATGCCGCGATATGCAAGAGCGGTGGTTGAAAGACCGATCGCGCGTTACACGATGGCCGTGGTGGTTGTCATTGCTTCGTTTCTGCTGCGCCATATGATGGTTCAGTGGCTTGGCCCGGAACTGCCAACCTATATAACGTTTTATCCTGCGGTAATCTTCGCTGCCATTCTCGCCGGTCTGGGACCCGGATTGCTGGCCACCGCACTGGTGGTGCTGGGGACGGACTATCTCATCCTGCCCCCAACTGGGCGCTTTGCGATTGTACGGACCTCGGATCTGGTCGCATTGGTGTTCTTTTCGGCCATGGGCGCTTGCATCAGCCTGCTTGCCGAGCAGTACCGTCGGAGCCAGCGCTCGATCGCGGCTTACGGGGTGGAGCAGGCGCTTCGGCTTAGCGAGGATATCGGGCGCTGTGTTGCGGGATACGCTCAACAGATGGTTGCCCATCGGAGATTCCGTGATAGCGACTACGACCAGCCCACTCGTGCTAACTCAAACGGCTGACAGCGAAGCGATCGTCTTTGACGCGGCAAGCGTACTGTCACGCTTGGAGGGGGACAATGAGCTGGCGCAGATCGTCTTTGCGGCTTTTCTTGAGGACCTCCCGCGCCAGATTCAGGCTCTGAAGAAGCTTGTGGCAGACAGGGACGACGCTGGCTCCGCTCGGCAGGCCCACTCGATCAGAGGCGCCTCGGCGAATGTCGGCGGCGCGTCTCTCCGGAAACTGGCAGCGGAAATGGAAAGGGCGGCCGATGCCGGGGATTGGCGCTCGGTCGTCTCCCGCATGGACGAGTTGGAACGTCAATTCGGTCTGCTCGAGGATGCGATCAAGCGAAATGAGTCAGTCGATACCAAGCCCTGAAGCAGGAAAGAAGGTTGCATTATGAAGACGCTTGTCGTTGAAGATGAATTCACCAGCCGGATTCTACTGCAGAATCTCCTAGCCCGCTTTGGCCAATGCCACATTGCCGTTGACGGGGAAGAAGCCGTGGAAGCATTTCGCATGGCACTCGCCGGCGCCGCGCCCTACGACCTGATTTGCATGGACATCAGGATGCCGAAGATGAACGGCGTGGAGGCAGCGAATCGGATTCGCAAACTGGAAACAGAGGATGGCGTTCTTTCTACCAACGGCGTGAAGATTCTTATGGTGACAACAGTCGACGATCCCAAGGATGTCGTCGGATCGTTCCACGCGCTCTGCGATGCTTACCTCATCAAACCTATCGACAAGGCTAGTCTTTTAGACGAACTGCGCAGGTTGAGTCTGATTGCTTGACGCGAGGACTATGCTCAGGATCGTCAATTGGAAGAACGACGCGGCTTGGGCGAACCATTTATGCTGCCTGAAACTCGGACACTTTCAGAAAACGCGAAACCGAGATCGACGTCGCATCGGCTGAGTCGAAGTCTGGCCTGTCCCGTCGTGGCCCACAAAGTGATATAGCATACTGTATCTGCCTCGAATGCCACCGCTCTCCAACGCACAAACGTCTGGAAGGCATCGCGCGTCTTCGGAATCCTGCCTGCGTGTCCATCGTGGATCCAAGAGGGTGACCTGCTGGCCAGGTGCTCTGAGAATCAGTTGCAAAACGAATCAGTGTGCAATTGATTCGGAATAGCCATTGCTTTGCCGGTGCTCAATAGACTTGTGTGTCAGATCATCCGCGACACTCTGATATTCGGCGCTGCTGTGATCGCCAATACGTAATTACGCAACAAGTGTTCCGTTTTGGTCCCACTTCCTGACTTGGAAGTACGGATAGGTTGTGAGCAAAACTAAGCAGCCCTTTTGTCTAGAAAACCCGCCCTTGGGCCGTTACTTGAAATATGACCCACTGGGCGTATCTCTTCCGCGCCTACACGCTTCTTACGCGCTTCTCACAGCTCGGCGAATTCCAGCCTAAGAGAATCGAGAGACTCACCGCTGGAACGGCAGCATGAAAGGAAAGGATTATGGCACTCGTCAAGAAGTCTTCCGCGCAGGCAGCCTCAGCGTCAGCGGATGGAAAGCCTTCACTTGTTACCGCCCGCGAGGCGGAAGCGCAGCGCAAGAAGGCGAGAACCCTCGCCAAACAGCAACAAGCGGCCGAACGCATTGCAGCGGCCACAGGACAATTAGCTTCCGGCATCGCAGAGGCATCGAGCGCGGCCGAAGAACTGAAACGCGCCAGCGACCAGATCGCCTCCGGCGCCGAAGAGGCATCGAGCGCCGCGCAGGAGTCTCTGGCTGCGTTCCAGCAGGTTGGCGTCTCCATCGCCAAGCAGTTGCAGAGCGCCGACGTCAGCCGCGCCAAGGGCGAAGTATGCCAAACGCTGATCGCTCGCACGGGCACGGATATTGCCGGTCTGATCGCTAATGTTGGTGTAGCCGCAAAGCGCCAGGCCGCTTCCGTGACCATGGTGGTTGAACTCGAAAGACAGGCGGCTACGATCGGTGACATCGTCAAAGCTGTGGCACGCATTGCCGACCAGACCAACCTGCTGGCTTTGAATGCGGCCATCGAGGCTGCTCGCGCCGGCAAACACGGCAAGGGTTTCGCGGTCGTCGCCGACGAAGTTCGGACTCTGGCTGAGACATCGGAAAAAAGCGCCAAGCAGATCCAGGAGCTGGTCGGGCAGATTCAGGCGGACGTCAAGAAGATCGCCGACGGCATCAACACATCTTCCAAAACCATGGATGAAGAGGTGGAAAAGGGCAAGACAATCACGGCGCAACTCGATCAGATCCGTGGCGACTTTGTTGAGATCGTGAAGGGCATTCAGGAAATTGCCACCAACGCAGGACAGTCCAACGTTGCAGCCCAGCAGGCCCTCAAGGGCTCGCAAAACATTGCGGCCGCGGCCGAGGAGCAGTCTTCCGCTGCCGAAGAGTCCGCCAAGACGGTGGCGGAGCAGGCGCAGGCGCTCGCAGAGTGCGAGCAAACCTCCCAGGCCCTGTCGGAGTTGGCGGAAGATCTGAAGAACTCGACCGATGTTGCCAAGAGCGCCGAGCAGGTGGCTTCCTCCGCAGAAGAGTTGTCTTCTGCGGTGCAGGAGATCAACCGCTCGAGTGCGCAGATTATGACCGCAATCGGCCAGATCCGCAAGGGCGCCGAGGTGCAGTCTTCAGCTTCCGAAGAGTCCGCCGCGGCGACCAACCAGATCGAGAAAGGGTTGGATGTTGCCCAAAAGCGGGCTACCGCCAGTGCCGAGAAGGTGGAGGCGATCAAGACCCTGCTGGGCGAAAACAAGACTGCCGTCAATGGGTTGATTACAGGTCTTTCCACTTCAGCGGAAGCCTCTCGTGCCAGTATCAAGCAGATGAACGACCTCGAACTGGTCTCCAGGCGCATCGACAAGATCGTCGAGGCCATCAGCACAGTGTCGATCCAGACCAACATGCTGGCAGTCAATGGCGCCATCGAAGCAGCGCGCGCCGGCGAATTCGGCAAAGGCTTTGTTGTGGTGGCCACCGACATTCGCAACCTGGCTCACGATTCATCGGAAAACGCCGACCGGATCAAGGATCTGGTAAAGGGAGTACAGGATCAGATTGGGGTGGTGGGACGCGATCTGAACGAGATCGTTGTTGCGGCGCTCTCCGAGGTGGAGAAGGCCAAGGCCACAAACGGAGACCTCGTCACCATTGAGGGCGACGTCCGGGTTGTGGAAGCAGGCACACAGGAGATTCTTGCCGCGTCCAACGAAATCGCCTCTGCCATCGCTCAGGTGAAGAAGGGCATAGAGCAGATCTCTGCCGCGGCAACCGAAGCCGACAAGGCAGCCACCGAAGCGGCCGGCGCGGCTCAGCAGCAGTCGAAGGGCGCGGAAGACCTGGCAGCAGCCATTGAAGAGATCTCTTCGCTGGCGGACGAACTGCAGAGCGCAGCGTAAGGAGACGCCATGACGAAAAGAATATCGAAGCAGGATGCGGGCGTGGCGCTTCTCGAGGAAACTGTCCTCGACGAGCGCGCGCCCGACGATCAACCGGATGAGGCGTCCCGCGCGAATCGCGGCGAAAGCGGGCGCGCCTCCACAACGCAACAGGGAACTCAGCAGTTTGTCACGTTCCTCTCCGGAGATGAGGTCTTCGCGGCCGATATGTCGCCGGTTAAGGAGATCATCCGCGTACCCCAAGTGGTGCGCGTGCCGCTGGCTCCCGCGGCGCTGGAGGGCCTTGCTAATCTGCGCGGCAAGGTTCTGCCGATCATCTCCCTGCGCCGTCTCTTCGGCTTTCCCGAGTTAGAGCACGACGATTCGACACGCGCCCTGGTGATAGACGTCGGTCAACCGCTGGGCTTCGTGGTGGACCGGGTTTCGAGCGTAATGGGCGTCGATGCCGGCCACATCGAAGATGTTGGGACCATTGGCACCACGGTAAATACCGAAGTGCTTTCCGGTCTCATCAAGGACGCGGGCGGTCACGCGATGATCATGGTTTTGGACTTCGCCAAGCTCATTCAGCGGGAGTTCACGCAGATCGCGGCGATCACAAAAAACGCTTCCGTAGCCGGCGCGGCGCAAGCCCAAGTGCAAAGCGAGGAAGAGGACTCCAGCGATGAATTGCAACTGGTCAGTTTCAATGTGGAGGGCCAGGAGTACGCCATCGCCATCGAGGACGTGCAAGAGATCGTGCAGGTACCGGAGGCGGTGGTTCATGTGCCGCGTTCGGAGTCGCACGTACTCGGCGTGATGACGCTGCGCAACCGCCTGTTACCGCTGGTCAGGCTGCGCCGCATCTTCGGCCTACCGGACAGCGACCTGGACGAAAAGAGCCGCATCGTCGTGCTGACGCTCAACGGAGTTTCGGTGGGCGTTGTCGTAGACTCGGTCAGCGAGGTGCTCCGGGTTTCGAAGTCCGGGGTGGACGCGCTGCCGGCTCTGCTGGCCCGCGAGGGAAACCTGGCCGAGGTCACAGCAATCTGCCGTCTGGACAATGGAAAGCGCCTGGTCTCCATCATGACTGCGCGCAATCTCTTCGATCATTCTGCGATCAAGGAGGCGTTGAACACCGTGAATGAGAGCGAACTGGAGACCAGCACAGAAGCCAAAGAGGTGGACGATAACCTGGACGACGACGAACAAGTGGTCGTCTTCCGCCTTGACAAGGAGGAGTTCGGAGCGCCGATCGCCAGTGTTCAGGAGATTGTGCGTGTGCCGGAAGAACTGGTCCGGGTTCCCCAGGCGCCTTCGTTTGTTGAGGGAGTCATCAACCTGCGTGGAACCGTGCTCCCAGTAATTGATCTTCGACTTCGACTGGGCCTCAAACAGGTGGACCGCACCGACCGCCAGCGCATCATGGTGTTTCTCATCTCCGATGTGCGCACCGGCTTCATCGTCGACCAGGTGGCAGAGGTACTGAAGATTCCCAAGTCGGCGATCGAACCTGCTCCCCAACTCTCGAATGAGCAAAGCCTGTTGTTGAGCCGGATGGCCAATCTCGAAAAGCAAAAGCGGATGGTGCAACTGCTCGATCCGCCCCACCTGATGGGGAAGAAAGAGCTGGTGGCGTTGGCCGCGGTTGCCGGATAAATCTCGAGGGCGAATCAATGATCAAACTGCTCATTGTTGATGACTCTGCGTTGATGCGGCGGCAGCTGATGAACCTGTTTCAGGCCGAGGGGGATTTCGAGGTCCGCCAGGCCAGAAACGGTGAAGAAGCGGTGAGGGAAAACCGGGATTTCCAGCCGGATGTTGTCACTCTAGACATCAATATGCCGGAGATGGATGGATTGACCGCGCTTTCCCTCATCATGGCCGAGCGTCCGGTGGCCGTGGTGATGGTCTCCTCACTAACCAACGAGGGAGCGCTGGCAACCTTTGAGGCGCTGAATCTGGGCGCGGTAGACTACATCGCTAAACCCGGGGGCACGATCTCGCTATCGATTGACCGGATCACCGAAGAGCTGGTGGCGAAGGTGCGCGGCGCCGCTCGCTCCCGGCCTAAAGGCAAGGCGCCCAGAGACAAGTCATTGATCGCCGCGACCATTGCCAGAAGAATGCAGGAGGAGCGCAAGAGGGCTGCCGCCGCTTCTTCTGCAACGGCCGCACCGCGTGACGCAGGCGATGGTCTGCTGGTGGTAGGCGCATCCACCGGAGGGCCACGGGCGCTTGAGATTGTGTTATCGGGATTGCCGGCAGGTTTCCCATGGCCGGTGCTGGTTGCACAGCATATGCCGGCGGCATTCACGAAGGCCTTTGCCGAGCGGCTGAATCAGTGTTGTGCATTGCAAGTGGTTGAGGCAAACTGCGCTCTGCCGATCGAATCGGGCAAGATTTACATCGCCAGGGGTGGGGCGGATATGGTGCTGGCCAGCCGTGCGGGCAGATTGACCGTTCTACCCATGCCGGAGAACGCGCACTTTTTGTGGCACCCTTCGGTCGAGCTGCTGGGACGTTCGGTGATGGAACACTACGATCCCAAGCGCGTCACGGCGGTGCTGTTGACCGGCATGGGCTACGACGGGTCCGATGCCTTTGCGGAGATCAAAAAGCGTGGCGGCCGCACCATTGCCGAATCGGAAGAGTCGGCCGTGGTCTACGGGATGCCGGCAGAGTTGGTCGCCAAAGGTGGAGCAAGCCTGGTTTTAGCGGTGGAAAGAGTGGCCTCACAGTTATCAACCTGGGCTGGCCGGTGAGGAAAGAACGATGGGACTCGTCAAAGGGAAAGCAGTTGGAATTGCAGATAAGGCCGAGCCGATAGAGCAGCAAAGTTGCGAAGAACTGGTAGCGGCGCTTGAGGATTCCGATGCCGCCGTTCGCCGCCACGCCGCGCAAAAGATCACGGCCTGTCTTGATGCCGCAACGGCGCTGGTGAGTCGCTTGAAGCGCGAGGAAAACACAGCCGTGCGCGAAGCGATTTTGAATTCACTGCTTCGGCTGTACGACCCATCGATTGGCCGCGGCCTGGCCGACTGCTTGCGCAGTGAAGATGCGGCGCTGCGCAACGATGTCATCGAGGCCTTCAGGCAACTGGGCGACGAAGTGGCGCCAATCCTGCGTTCCCTGCTGGCCGATCCCGATCCGGACGTGCGTATTTTCGTCGTCAATATCCTCAATTCCGAGCGTCATCCGGACGTGGAGCAGTGGTTGATCGAAGTTATCGAGCGGGACGCTCACGTCAACGTCTGCGCCACGGCAGTCGATCTACTCTGCGAAGTGGGCACCGAGGCGGCCATCGATCCGCTACTTCATCTCAAAACCCGCTTTGCCCACCAACCCTATATCCAGTTTGCCGCCGATCGGGCGCTGAAACTCATACGAGAAATCTGACTTGCTGATGAGCACATACGCGCCCCATCCGGAACCGGCAACAATCACCAACGAAGACTTCTTGAGGTTCAAGGAGTTCTTCTATCGCCGCACGGGCATTAGCTTCGAGACATCCAAACGATATTTTGTGGATAAGCGGCTGATTGAGCGAATCGAGGCCACCGGCACCTGTACGTTTCGCGGCTACTTCACTTTGTTGCGCTTTCAGGCTTCGGGTGAAGAGTTACAACAGCTCACCAATGCCATGACAGTGAATGAGACCTATTTTCTGCGCGAAGAGTATCAGTTTCGCTGCCTCGTGGATTCTATTCTTCCACAGATCGTCCATCGCAGAGCCGGCACGGATGCGATCCGCATCTGGTGCATTCCATCGTCGAGCGGCGAGGAGCCGTATTCGATCGCCATGTTTCTCTTGGAGAACTGGGCGGGCATCAAAGAGTGGGATGTGGAAATCATTTCGTCGGACATTGACACGAGCATTCTGCGCCGCGCTCGCGCCGGACGCTACTCGCCGCGCTCGGTGCAGAACGTCCCGGAGCCGTGGCTGAAGAAGTATTTCAAGTGTGTTGGCGACGAGTATCAGCTTTGCGACGATCTCCGTCAGGCGGTCGAGTTCACTCGCGTTAATCTAGCGGAACCAGCCGACACGCTCAATTACCGCAACTTCGACGTGATCTTCTGCCGCAATCTTCTCATCTATTTCGACGACCTGTCGCGCAAGACGGCCTCTGAGACTTTCTATGAAGCGCTCAACCCAGGTGGGTATCTTTGCCTGGGCCACTCGGAATCCATGAGCCGCATTTCGTCTTTGTTCGAGGTGCGCAAATTCCCCGAAGCAATTGTCTATCGCAAGAGTCTGGAGGCCAGATGATGGAAGGCCCGATGATGAATGAAGTCGTGATTGCCAAACGCATTCTGATAGTCGACGATGCAGCTACCGTGCGTATGTATCACCGTGGCATCTTGGAGTCAGCCGGTTATGCGGTCGAAGAGGCGATGAACGGGATTGAGGCGCTGGAAAAGGCCCTCGAAGCTCCCTTCGAGTTGTACATCGTGGATGTCAATATGCCAAAGCTGAATGGTTATGGATTCTTGAGTGAACTGCGTCAGCGGGAGGTTCTACAACAGCCGGCCATCATGGTCTCGACCGAATCTGCACCGGGCGATGAGGCAGCGGCGTACCGGGCAGGCGCCAATGGTTATCTCATTAAACCAGTGCAGCCAACGCAATTGTTGACGTATACGCGCCTGATGCTTGGGGAGGCAGTCCAATGAATCCCTTGCCCGAAAATCCACTCTTGGAGCAGTTTCTATCTGAATCCCGCGAGCTTCTGGAGGGCATCGGCCAAAAGCTGATGCAACTGGAAGACTCACCCAATGACCGGCGCGTGATCGACGATCTGTTCAGGTCTGTACATACCCTGAAGGGCAACAGCGGCCTATTCACATTCCCCGAGATGACACGCGTGCTCCATGCCGGCGAAGACCTGCTTGGAAAAGTGAGAGGCAATGAGATGACGTTCTCGCGGGAGTTGGCGGACCGTCTGCTCGACGCAATGGATTTTGTCGGAATGCTCTCGAATGAAATCGAGTCCACGGGGTGCATCGATGCTTCCCGCGCAGCAGATTCTGCTCGCCTGGCCGAGTCGCTACGGGCACTGATGGCGGATTTCCCGGACTCCGCTAAATCCGGCACTGCCAAGTCAACTCCAGTCACCACGAAATCAATCGCAGGCACACTCAGTGAATTGCCACCGCTCAGTGAGATCCCTGAAGCGCTGCGCATTGAAGCCTTCCGCCGTTGCGGCGATGGAGAGAAGTTCCATTGGATTTCCTATCAGCCTGTGCCCGAGTGTTTCTTTCAAGGCGACGATCCATTCCATCGTGCCCGCCAGACACCGGGTTTACTTTGGGGCAGGGTTCTGCCATCCGAGCCTTTGCCGCCTCTTGCCGGGTTGGACACTTATAGATGTTCGCTCAAGTTTCATCTGCTGACAGCGGCATTTCACGAAGAGTTGGTCGAATACTTTCGCTATGTGCCGGATCAAGTTGCGCTCGTCGCTATCGATCCATTGTGGCT
>Ga0182014_10001061_pt1 | contig 37386 bp, 25 predicted proteins | sample 612S2DmetaG_FD_120489 | JGI IMG/M metagenome (GOLD analysis project Ga0182014, IMG submission 120489) | Permafrost microbial communities from Stordalen Mire, Sweden - 612S2D metaG | ecosystem: Environmental > Terrestrial > Soil > Wetlands > Permafrost | place: Sweden: Stordalen | collected... | reverse complement strand
CTATCGAGGATGCCGCCAAAACGCCGCTGAAGCCAAGTTCCTTACGGCATTGCCCCGGCCCGAGCCGGGCTGGTTGCTGTTAACCGAAGGGTTGTAGGTTCGAGTCCTACCTGAGGAGCCAATCCTTTCAATTAGTTAGTGCGAGTCCCTTCGGAGCTCCCAGGCAATACCGGGGAAAATACCAAGGACCCTGCTTCAATTCCCGCCCCGCTGATGCTCTCAACTGCACCCCTCAACTCATTCAGCGAAAAGTGTCCGTTTACGCGTAAACCCACAGCGGCGGCTCGTGGCATCAGTTCCCGGCCGGCTCGCCGGTGGGGAGAAAGGCCGTCCCAGTAACATCTTTGCCGGACGACAGAAGATCGCGAACTTTCTCCGGATTCGCCCCCACGCGCGCTACGGCAGTTTGCAGCAGATGCAGGGCCAGCGCTGGATCCGAGCCCGATGGGAGACGGAAGATCCACGGGACGTTGGTTGCGGTGAGCGATTTGTCATCGCTCAGCGCCACGACCGGAACAAAGCTCTTCAATGCCAGTTGCTCAGAGAGATGGCTCGCGTTGCGATCGAGCGCAATGATCGCCAGCGCATGCTCGTCCATGAGCGCATGAACAAGCTGCGTGGAAGCTGCGCCCCAGTTCTTGTCGCTGTCGACAGGCAGCAGTTGCCATTGCTTTCCAGCACGGGTTTGCGCAGCGAGTAGTGCGGCCAAAGCCGGCGATTGCGCGATCTGCGTTGCGTGCGGTCCGAAGATGACAACGCGCAAGGGACCTGCCGGCGCGCCTCGCGTGTGCGGTCCGTTAAACGCAACGCCGTCTTCGCCTACGCGAGCGTAGGGAACTGGCGCTGCGGCAGACTGCTTCTCCATCGTGGCGAGGCGATAGGCGATGGTTCCGTTATGCACCGTGCCCAGATACATGGGCGCCACATTTTTCTGGTTGGGATCGAAGATCATGTGTCCGGTGACGCCGTCATACCGTTCGATGCCGGCCAGCGCATCGTGAATGCGCGCGCGGTTCAATCCCGCCTTGCAGATCGAGTCAAGCAGGGCATTCATCGCGTCGTAAGCAAGTGAGGCGAACTGATCGGGCTTCTCGTTGAAGCGCGCTTCGAAGCGGCGATTGAAGTCAAGCCAGCGAGGATCGTTGCGCGTGGGGTCGTAGGGAAAGACCGCTTCAAAACCTTCTGCCGACGGACCAGCCTCTTGCAGCATGTCTGACCCGAGCGTGCGATAGGATCCGAAGATGCGCTGCTTCATGCCGAGTGCGCGCGCTTGCTTGAGGATGCGCCCGGCAGAAATTTCGTCGGCCCAAAGAACGATGGCATCAGCGCGCGAATCCCGAATCACCTGAAGCTGGCGCGAAAAATCCGTGTCGCCGGGCAGGAACTTCTGTTCAATCACAAGTGGATGGCCGAGGCGCCGCGCCGCGTCGCGCATCTTCAATACGCCGAAGCGGCCATAGCGATTATTGACGCGTAGGAGCGCAACGCGCTTGAGTCCAAGCTCGGTGAAGATACGCCGCGCCAGCGTGTAGCACTGCACGCGATCGTCTTGCAGATCGGTAAAGTACCACGGGATGTAGGTTTCGGGAATGGTCGGATCGGTGGAGGCGGAATTGACAATCGGAATCTCGGCTTTGAGCGCCACGCGGAGAATGATATGCGTCGATTCAGAGCTGATGGAGCCGAAGATCGCCCAATCGTCGTCGTCGTAGATCATCTTGACCGCTTCGTTCGAAGCCGATCCCCAGATGGTGGGGTCTGTGGGCCGGTCGTCGCCATAGACCGCCTTAGCCTGCCAGTTGTCGTAGTCGTTGTGCAGCATCAGGCGGAATGGCTTGCCGCCGTAGCCGCCGCGTGCGTTGGCTTCTTCCACGGCGAGCTGCGCACCGTGAAGCATGCGCAGTCCGTAGACCTGATCGGGATTATGCTCGATGGGGCCGAAAAAACCGATGCGCACCTCGGTCAAGTCTTTCGGCTCGGGCAGGTCGCGGCCAGCACCCATATAGATGTTGGGATTGATGTAATTGACGTCGTAGGGCGTCGCGAACTTTGAGTAGGGGCGCAGGTCATCCGGCTCGTTGGCGTAGGGCGCAACGGTGCGATCGCGCGGCGGAAACGGAGGATGTGCCCCGCACTCGCACACATGCGTACTGTTGCCCGGACTTTGGCCCGCAGCGTTCGATCCACTCGCAGCCAGCAGGCACGCCGCCAGAATCCATCCCCTGCGCATGGCCGCTACTCCTTGTCTGCGGAAGCCTGATCGGTTCGGAACATTGCGATGGCTTCGATCTCGATCAGCAACTCGGGACGGCACAGAATCGCCTGGATGCCGGTGGAGGCAGGCAGCGGATCGAGACCCTGCTCTTTGAAGAACGCCGTTCGCTCTTCATTGAATGCTTCGTAATCGCGCTCGATGTCGCGCAGGTAGCAGGTGGTGCGTACAATATCGCGCCACGTGCAGTCTTCACTGGCCAGCAGGCCGGTGATATTGGCCAACGTGCGCCGCATCTGCGCGCGAAAATCGCCGATGTGCACACTCTTGCCATCTCCGTCGATCGATGCGGTTCCCGAGATGAGCAGGATGGTGACGCTTCCCAGATCGATGCGCATGCCGCGCGAAAACGAACTGGGCTTGGAGTAAGCGAAGGCTTCGTTGAGGACGGCGTGGTTGGTGATCGCGCGCTTTTTGATAGGCGCGTGTGAAATGGCTTCGAGAATTTCAGCAAATGCGCTCATAATGACGGCTCCTTACTTCGTTGCTACAGCGTTTTGTTGCAAGATCCCGTGACTTAAACCTTTGGCGGTGGCCACCCAGATGTCATTGCCCTGAAAGTCGACTCCAAGGATGTAGTTGTGCGCGGGTGCGGTAGTGACGGCGACTGACGTGACGTGGCCCTGTGCGTCGCGCACCAGCATCTCCGGCTTTCCGGTGGTGAGCGAAGGGCGATAGACGGCCCAGTTGACGCCGTCGTAGTAGGCGAGCCCTTTGTCGGTACAGAACCAGGCGCGATGCGCATCGACGCCCTTCACAAAGTTGGTGAAGTTCGACGGCAGTCCGCTGTCCTTGGTGAGGAAGTTGTGCCAGTAGCGGCCGTCGTAGCGGCTGTCGCCGAAATACGTTGACGCCCAGACAATGTTGTCGACGTAGCTGACCGAGGAGACAATCTCGTGGATCAGCCCCTGATCTTTGAAGAGCACCATTTCGTTTTCGCCGTCAGGATCTTCATACTTGTCCCAGCGGCCGGTGGTTTGGTCGTATTCGAGCAACCCGCTGCCCCACACGGCGAAATAAACTTTCGTGGCAGAAGCGGAGACACCGTAGACCCAGATTTCAACCATCGGCGTGTTGCGTTCGTTATAGAGCGACCATTGGCCGGTGTGCAGGTCGAGCTTGCATGCGCCCGCGGCGGTGGCAACCCAAACGTTCTCGCCTTCTACCGATACGCCATAGACGACGTCGTTGCTCAGGCCTGAATTCAACTGCGTGTAGCTCTCAATGCGGCCTGCGGAGATGCGGCTGAGGCCGCCCATGGTGCCGGCCCAGACATCGCCTGTGCGCTTATCCAAAGCCAGCGTGAGCACGGCGCGGTGCGCGAGTCCGTCCTTGGTTGTGTAGGTCTTCCATTTGTGATTTTCGTAGACAGCGAGGCCGTTTTCAGTGCCGGCCCATACGCGGTCGCCATCGACGAGAACTGCGAAGACGTGATTGTCGGGCAGGCCCTTGGCGGTGGTGAAGTTCTCAAAGCGGAAGCGCGGCAGCACCTGCGGTGCGGCAGCCGGCGCTTGCGCGCTATGAGGTCTTTGTGCTGCAGATCGCAGCTGTCCAAATCCCGGCGGCGCAAATGTCGCGAATCCGGACACCAGCAGCACAACTGCCCAAGCGCATTTGGATTTGAAAGTCTTCATCGCGTCCTCAAGTATTCGATCAGGTCGTTCAGTTCGTCCTTGGTCAGGTCGTTGGTGCGTCCGTGTTTGTCTTCGGGGTTGTAGATGGTCCAGATCTCTTCGAGCGTGCGCGCCGAGCCATCGTGCAGGTAGGGCGAGGTAAGTGCAATGTTCGTCAATTGCGGCGATTTCAAAAGCCCGGAACTGTCGGTGGACTTGCGCGTGCCTACGTCGAAGGACTTCTGGTTTGTCCCCTTGGGGCCGCTATGGCAGAACGAACAACGGTTGTTGAGCGGAATGGGGTTGCCAAACTTGTCCTGGTCGCGCTCAAAGATCGCTTTGCCGCGCTCTTGCGCCGCGGTGAGTTCGTAACCCGGCTGCCGCCAGCGATTGGGCCGCGGAGGCAGACTGCGAATATACAGGGCCAGGTCGGCCAGCGTCAGATCGCCGTAATTTTCCGAACGCCAGAAGTACTTCTCCGTGCGCGGCCCACACTCGGTCGGAATGTTGGGGTTGCCTCCGTTCCACTTGTAGGGCGCGGTGTTCTTGATGTCCTCGAGCAGTTTGTTGTCCACGATATCGATTCCGAAGCCGTTCGGCTCCAGATTCCATTGGAGGCCGTCGAAGGTGGAATCGATATGGCAACTGGAGCAACTGATCTGACCCTGGAACGAATAACGTGCGGAATAGAATGTCTGCTCGCCGCGGCGCAGCGCATTCACTTGCTTGGGGCCGTCGAGCGCGATGGTTGTGGCAACGCGCAGGGCGCGCGTATCGATCACACTGATGGTGTCGTCGAGGCGGTTAGCGACGAAGAGCCGCCTGCCATCGTTGCTCAGAACCAGCCCGCGCGGATTGTGGCCCACGGGAATGCGCGCGACAACATAGTTTGCGCTGGCAGAGAGGTCATTCGCGAAAGAACCTGAGCCGGGCCGCGGGCGGGAATGAATGAAGCCAAGAAGGCGCGGAATGTCAATCGCGAGCACGCACTCCGAGCCGCCCACGCTCACGTACATGCGTTGCGCGTCGCTCGAAATGGCGACGCCAAACGGTTGCGAGGCGTAACGGTCGAGCTCGTCGAGCGGAACTTCGATGGGCTGGCCGACGCGAGAGCCGAAGAGCGTGAGCGTGTAAGCAAAGGCGCCGCCGTGCTCCAGGTGCGCTAGGGGCACAAGATTTTTGGGATGATATTCGGCAACGGCGCCGAGCCGGCCGTCGGCAGAGAAGGCCAGGTGGAAGACCCCGGCAATGGAGTGCAGCGGAATGCGATCGACCACAACGGCACGCATCGCGTCGATGACGTTGATCTCGGACTCGGGCGGTGTGCGATTCTCAAGTCCCGTGCGGAGAGGCGATGGATTCGGATAGATGTGCGTTGCGTAGATTCGGCTGCCGTCAGGCGATAGAGTCAGGTAGCTCGCGCCGCGTCCGGCCATCAGGCGCTTTTCTTCCGCGCCGGTTTGCGCATCGAGCACGGCCACATCATTCGAGATGCGATTGGCGACAAAGAGCCGCTTGCCTGCGCGATCCGCGACAACGCCGGAGGGCTCTCCGCCGACCGGCCAGGTTGCGATCGCCGTCAGGCTTTGCGTGTCGATGACTGAGAGCGTGTCGTCCCAGGAGTTCGTGACGTAGAGGCGATCGCCCGTGGCCGAGAGCGCAATGCCGCGCGGCATGCGGCCCACGGCGACGGTCTTGATGGTCGCGTAGCTTGACGCATCGAGTATGCGCACCTCTTCACTCTGCTGGCAGAGCACGTAAAGGCGGGAGCCGTCGGGCGAGAGCTGCAATTCCAGCGGAGAGGCGTAATTCAGCGCATCGCCATCGGTGGATCGTTCTCCAGCATGTGCGGGGCGATTCATCGCCGGCCAAAGAGCAGCCGCGAGCAGAAGCGCCGCGCCAACCGCGAGGCCTGCCGCGATCGAATGTGCTGCGGAACGGGTTGCGAGGAACCTGTTCATTTCGGCTCCTCAATGGTTAGTACGCGATCAACGCCGAGTTTCTGCAGCGTTTGTTCGCGCCCGCTGGGCCAATGCACGAGGATCTTGTCGATCGTCGTCGCCGCGCCCAGACCGAAGTGCAGGCGCGCATCGTCCTGCGAGAGATAGCCTGAGCTGGCCACCCGCTCGGCGGTCCATCGGCGGCCGCCCGCGAAGACCTCAACGCGCGCGCCGATGCCGTCACGGTTGCTCTTTGCAGCGGGGCCGGCAGCGGGATTGGGAGCGGCGCCGCGATCGCCGGGGCGCATAGCGCCGACAAGCTTAACGGCGATCCAATGACCGGTGTTGGTCGAAACATTGTGCAGCAGCGTGCCGGGCGCGCCGAGATTGACCAGGTACGCATCCACTTTGCCGTCGTTCAAGTAGTCGGCGAAGCATGCGCCGCGCGCCACGGTGCGCTGGCTCAGCACCGGTCCGGCCTGGAGCGAGACATCTTCAAAGCGGCCGTTGCCGAGTCCGCGAAACAGCGTGTGCTCCTGCGAAATGAGGTGAATCAATCCGCCGTGAAAAATGAGAATGTCGAGGTTGCCATCGTTGTCGAAGTCGTAGACGCCCGTTCCCCAGCTCACATATTGCGCGTTGGCCTGCGAAATCCCGTTCGATGCGCCCACGTCGTCAAAGTTCCCGCTTCCCGTGTTGCGCAAAAAACGGTTGTAGCGCCCGTCGGTCACCCACAGGTCCAGCAGTCCGCGGCCTTCAAAGTCGGCAAAGACGGGCCCCATCGACGAGGTGGCTTCGCCGTTCTGGCCGAAGGCAGTGCCCGTATCATTGGCCATCTCCTCAAAGGTGCCGTCGTGCTTGTTGCGGAAGAGGAAATTTTCAGTGCGGTCGTTGGCAACGTAGATATCGTCCCAGCCGTCGTTGTCGAAATCCGCGGCGGTCACGCCCATGGTCCGGCCAACGTAGGCGCCCAAGCCTGACTTGTCCGTCACGTCGGTGAATGTGCCATCGCAGTTGTTGTGGAACAGCATGTTGGTTTCGCCAGCGTAGTCGAGCGGCCCCGGATAGTTGTCGGCGGCGTAGTAAGCGCGATATTTGGGATCGAATTTGACGTAGCGGCCGACGAACAGATCGAGGCAGCCATCCCTGTCATAGTCGAGCCATGTGGAGCTGATGGCCCAGCCATTCACCTTGATGCCGGCCTTTTCCGTGACGTCGGTAAAGTGCCCGTTGCCGTCGTTGCGATAGAGAACCACCTTGCCGTAGCCGGTCGCCAGCAGATCCTGATAGCCGTCGTTGTCGTAGTCCGCCGCAGTCACGGCAATCGAGTATATTTCTGGATCGAGGCCGGATTGCGCCGTCACGTCAGAGAAGTGTCCGTTGCCGTCGTTGCGATAGAGATGGTTGTGCGGAGGCGGGTTGGGCTTTTCCTTGAGCGGATAAGGATGCATTGAGTCGTCGAGCGGCCGGCCGCTGACCACGTAGAGCGAAGGAAGGCCCGAGTTGTTGTAGTCGAACCAGACGCAACCGCCGCCCGTGCCCTCCAGCAGCGAGCCCAACTGGCGCGAACCGAAACTGTGAGTGAAGTGAATACCAGCCTGGTCGCTCGCATCCTCAAAGCGAACGGAGGGCAACTGCGAGGAGGGCACAGCTCCCTGCGAATCTACACCGGGAAGGGATGGGCCAGGAAGCGATGGGCCGATTGCTGCCGGCGCAGATTCCTGCACACGCGTGGTGGTTTGCGCGGCGGCAATGGACGCGATCGCGAAAAGAAGAAGAAGGCGAAGATTCATCTCACTGGCCTCCATGGGACGCGTGAGCACGCGCATTGCCGGTGAGGTCGACCGGAGTGGTGGTGCGCAGCAGCACAGCGGGGACGCGGTTTTCCGATGCGCGCTCCGGTCCCGCGTGGCAACCAACGCAGTAGCGCTGCTCACCGCCGCGAATCCAAAACCAACCGTGCTCCTGGCGCAACACCGCGCCGTTGCGATCGAGCAGCGCAAAGTGGATGGGCCGGTCGGGCGGGACGCTCACAAAAAACGATCCGTCTTGTTCCACCGGCGCAGTGCCCGCCGCTACCGTGAGGCCATTCGCGTCCCGCGTCTCAAGGCGCACCGATGCGGGCGTTCCACCGAGCGTGCCGTCGCGCGATACGCGCGCGTCGAGCGCCATCAGGTTCGCGTAGTTCCAGGGATGCAACCCCGAGGGATGACGGTTGGGGCGTGGATGTGGAGCAAGAAATACCGGATCGACGAGATCCATGCCGCTCATCGCGAGCACGGCCTCGAGCTTTGCACCGCGCGCATGCGACGCATCGCCCGGCTGCCAAAGGCCGATGGTGTAGTGCGCGCTGTTTGCCGTCTGCGCACTCAGCAGCCATGCGCCTGCATCGGCCTCGGCAAGGTCGCCTGCATACTGCGCCGGCGGCGCGGCGACTGGCTCCTCATGCGCCACGGCGGAAGTGAAGCGCGCCAGAGACGCGCCGTGGGTGAAAACGACATCGCCGGATGCAAGCTGACGGGCGCCCCAGCGTCCTCGCCCGTGATCGCAGCGATAGGATTCAACGCCCGAGCCGTCGGCATACACCAGATAAATCTCCGGCGTCGATCCGTTCCCAAGCGGAAATCCGGATTCAAACAAAATGCGGCCGTCGTGCAGAACGCCCGTGGGAAACGCGCTGGCGTGAAGGTAGGTGAGCGGCAGAATGCCCGGGCCCGCCGTTGGATTCAGGTAATTGATTTCGGGCGGACGGCCATCATCGGACGATTGCAGCTGAAATCCGTGCGACGTACGCTGCGCCCAGACCAAACGTCCGCCGGGAAGATGGATGGGGCGCTCAGCGTCGTCAGGAGTGGATTTGACCTTGCGCAGCGAATGGTCTTCGAGGTTCAACTCCCAAATCTGCCAGCGATCGTCCGCGGTTTTCTTTCCCGCGAACAACACCGACTTGCCGTCGTAAGAGACATCGGCGTCGGCCGTGGCTGCGAAGCCCGGCACCAGGGGCTCCGTCTTCCCGTCGTGCACCAGCAGAAGTTGTGCGCCGTTGGGGAATCGTTCGCCGCCGCGCAGCTCGGCAAGCGGTTTGTAAACAGGAGCAGCGGTGACGATGAAATCGCTGCCAGGGCGCTGTGACGGCGTGGACGCGAATCCACACAAAATCAACAGTGCCATCGCAGCGGCGCCCGCCGCCAGCATCCGGGGCAACAGCCTCATCCCACCGCCTCCAGAGCCTGTGCTTGCGCGGCTTGCCGCTGGTCCCAACTCTCGCCGCGCAGGGCAATCCACGGCGCCAGGTCAGCCATCATCGCGTCAAACCCGGCAAAATCGAGTGATTGCTCGCCGTCGCTCCACGCATTGCCGGGGTCGGGATGCACTTCAACAATGAGGCCATCGGCGCCGGCAGCAACGCCGATGCGCGCGAGGCTGGGAACGAGATCGCGCTCCCCGGCGGCGTGGCTGGGATCGGCAATCACCGGCAAGTGCGTGATCTGCTTCAGCAGCGCGATGCCCGCGGCATCAAAAGTGTTGCGCATCGCGGTCTCGAAGGTGCGGATGCCGCGCTCGCAAAGAATGATGTTGGGATTGCCATAATCGAGGACAACTTGTGCCGAGCGCAGCAGGTCGGCGATGGTTGCGACCATGCCGCGCTTCAACAGAATGGGCAAGCCTGATCGCGCCGCTGCTTCAAGGAGCGAGTAGTTCTCCATGCTGCGAGATCCGATCTGCAGAATGTCGGCATAATCGGCGACCATCGGGACGTCGCACTCCGACATCACCTCGGTGACGACAGCCAGACCGGTCTCCTCCCGCGCCTTGGCCAGCAGCTTCAAGCCTTCGAGGCCAAGTCCGTGAAAGGCGTACGGGGAAGTGCGGGGCTTGAAGGCGCCTCCGCGCAGGATGCGCGCGCCGGCGCGGCGAACGTGGTGTGCGGTGGCCAGGAGCTGCCGCTCGGTCTCAACCGAACAGGGTCCGGCCATGACGATGAACTCGTCGCCGCCGACAACAAAGTCGCGCACGCGCACCAGCGTGCGCTCGCGCCGCGCGCCGATCAGGACATCAGGAGTCTCGGCAAATCGTTCTGGCCAACTTTCGCGCACCCTTAGCGCTCCAGTCCGCCTCCATTTACTAGGGAAGCGTCAGTGTAGCGCGATCGTAGCTTCCGCGCCTCCACCGAAAGGTGGAGATGAGTCTGCGAGAGAGCCTGATTCTAAAGGCGTTAGGAGGAGCCGTGCGCAAGTGCCTGGAGGCGAACTGTTGCGAATTCGCGCCTGGAGCCAGTCGCCGTCAGGCAACCGCCATCGGCGGCGGCCGAAAGCCAAACGCGGCATCCACGATGGAGGCGATGCCGAGCGCGGTTTCGTCTTCAAACGGGCGCGCGGCAATCTGCACCCCGATCGGCAGTCCCTCGGGCGAGCGGCCCACGGGAACCACCGCTGCCGGCGCGGCCAATGCATTGAACCACTGCGTGTGACGCACGGCATCGAGATACGCGAGCGGCTTGCCGTCAATCGTCCATTTGCGCTCGCCGTGCCGGAACGCAGGAATGCTGGCGACGGGGCACAGAAGCACTGGAAATTCGCGCATCTCCTCGAGCGTTTTGCCCCGCAGGATGTCGAGTTCGGCCCAGGCATTCAGAAGATCGGTTGCAGTGAGCGGCGGCAGAGCCCGCGCGATGGAGAGGAATTCGCTGAAGATCGGGCTCAAGCGGTGCTCCTTGCCGGCAATCTCCGGCGCGTAGAACATGGCTCCGCATTGCACGAAGAACTTCCACCACAGCTTCCTGAGCTGTTCGAGAGTGCTGGGACGGAACGGCGCGACGCGAAAGCCCGCGTCGCGCAGCGCCTGCGCGGCGGCATTTACGGCCGCACGCGTCTCCTGCGTCACCGGCGCCAGGCCATCATCTTCGAAGAAGCCGACTGTGTTCTTCCGCAAATCGTCGAGCGCAGGCTGGCGCAAGGCGAGCGGAGGGCTGACGGGATCGAGCCGATCCTGTCCGCTGAGTGCTCGAAAGAGCAACGTGACGTCAGCCATGGTGCGCGCCATCGGTCCGATGACACCAAGGATCGAGAATGGGCCCACGCAGGGCGGCAGGTGGCCGCGGCCAGGAATGCGTCCGGGCGTGGGCTTAAGCGAGCAGATGCCCGTAAAGTGCGCAGGCACGCGCACCGAACCACCACTGTCACTTCCGAATCCGGCAGCAGAAAGCCCCGCCGCGATCGCCGCCGATTCGCCTCCGCTCGATCCTCCGGGCGTGCGCTCCAGGTCCCATGGATTGCGCGTTTGGCCGTGCAACAGGTTCGCGGTTTCGTAGGCCATCAGCAACTCGGGGCAGTTTGTCGTGCCCAGGATCAACGCGCCCGCCGCGCGCAGCCGGGCCACCAGCTCTGCATCCTTCTTGGGAATCTCGCCCTCATGCAGAAAGCTGCCAATCTCGCAGCGATAGCCCGCGGTGGCGATGGACGACTTGATGGTGACGGGAAGGCCATGCAAGGGGCCGCGTGTCTCCGGCGCGAGATCCAGTTGCTTTGCCTGAGCGCGAACGCGATCCGGGTCGAAATCAACCAGCGCGTTGAGCGCAGGATTCAGCCGCTCAATCTGCCGAATATGCTCCTCGGCCAGTTCGGTGACCAAGATTTTGCGGGCTCCCAGAAGCTCCAGTTGACGCGACGCCGCAGCGAGAACGATCTCGCTCATCGTTGCCCTCCGGACGCCGCGGCTGGCAGATCGTCAAGCGGAGTGGAGGGCATGGTCTGGAAATTGAAGTGATAGGAGTGTACCGGCTCGCCGGAGTCGAAGCGATCGTTCCAGTTCAATTGGTAGTCGAGCGAGCCGGCATCGTCCGGATATTGTTCTGACACTGGATAAGGGTAGGTGCTCATGCCATGAAACGGCATCTGCGCCACGGTGAAGGGGGACGCGTCCCACCAGTCCATATCCTTTTCGTAGCCGTTGGCGTAGAAAAAGTAGTCGCGCTTCCACCCGGCAGGCAAAGCCGGCAGCTTGCCAACGTCGAATTCCGCCGCAATCTCTTCGCCACTGCCAAAGACCACAAAGCGATTGTCAATAGCCGTCAGCAGCGGCGTTACGTCGCCCATGCGCGTGTAATTGCCGCGCTCGTGCTGGTACGAGCCGGTGAGGCTCACCAGGTTGTAGTCGTAGTCGAGGTCGCCCGTGCTGGGTAGGTCGATCTCCCTGGGGTAGCCGCGGAAGCGCAGCGTAGCCCATGCAAGCGGAGCATCGGTGGTACGCGCCTCCGCATTCGTGCTTTGGTCGATCAGCACCAGGTCCCAAAAAATCTGCAGGTTGGTCATCAGGCGGATGCGATGCGTGCCCGCGGGCAGCTTGCCGGTGAGATCGACGACGATGGTTCGTTCGAGACCGGCAGGGAATCCCGCGTCTCCCGGAATGCGCTGCCATGTGCCGTCGGGCAATTGTGCCTCGACGTATGGTGGAATCTCCTTCAACCCTGCCTGCCATGCCGCGTAAAGCGATGTCGCGCTGAAGTAGTTCACGTAGCCGGTCATCAGCAGCCGCAGGGGCGCGGCGGGCTTTACATCGCCAAGTTCGAGCGTGAGCGAATGCAGATTCGCAAAGCCATCGTAGGGCAACGTTGTGAATCCGCTGGCAAACTTATGATCGCGGCGGCTGACGAGATCGAGCACATCGCGGCCATTGCCATCCCACGCGCCTGCGGGGATATGCACATCTGAGCTGGCTACGACGCGGCCTGAGGCAAACGGCGGATCGTCGAGGAAGCGCTCGTCGGGATTCACTTCAACCTTCGCGGGATGATCGACGGCAACCAGACGCAACTGGTCGGTGTAATTCACCTCCTCCATCGGCTCCATGAAGCGCACGCTCACCTTACCGTCCACCGGCGCGACGTTAGCGCCATCAATCTTCACCCATTCACCGGGATTGGGAATGTTGCGGCGCGCGGGGGTAAACCAATGCCCCACAACCCCCGCGCCAATCACGTCGGTGATGAATTTGTATTTGTGGCCATCCCAGACAAACAGCACCGGGCACGAGCTGCCGCGGCGATCGGCTTCTTTCATCGCGATCACGGGCTGCTGCGGCAAGTCAATCTCGTCCTGCAGAACGCCGGTGGGCCACAGGATGCGCAGCAGGTCGATGCCCGGCGCCTGCCCGAGACCCACAAGAATCTGCGGAGCGGCTTGCGTCTGGTAGCCTGAAGCGCCCGGCAACTCCCACTTCTGCCACAGGCCGTTCGCGAAGACTTCGACCTTGACACCAAGCGCGGTCTTGTTGTCGGCGAGGCCGGTCAGATCCAGCCGTACAAAATGATTCCTATTTGCGCCAATGTTGCGCAGCAGAATCGGCGGAGCGTTCGCCTGGGTCACAATCAGGTCTGCAGCACCGTCGCCGTGCGCGTCGGCAGCGATCAATCCGCGCGGCGACTGCAGGTGAACGCTGTCGAGGCCGAGCGCATGGCTGACATCTTCAAACGTGCCGTCGCCGCGATTGCGGAGGACGCGAAGCTGCGGGCCGGCGTGGGTTTCGACGATTGCAGCGAGATCGATCCATCCATCGTTGTCGATGTCGATGGGTGTTAGGCCCCAGCCGCGCAAAGCGCCGCGCAGCGGAAGCTCGACACGCTCGAATCGCCGGCTCACGGAATCCGGTCCGGCCACATTGCGCCACAGCGAAAGCCCCGGTGCGCCCGCGTGAGTCACGGCGACGTCCATCCAGCCGTCCTTGTTGTAGTCGAGTACTGCGATGCCCGTGGTGGGCGGCAGGCTGACGTTTCGATAGAGAGGAACGGTGGGGTACTTGCCTTCGCGCGGATTCACATAGATGAGCGGCGCCGGTCCGTCGCCTGTCACCGCCAGGTCAACGGCGCGATCGTTGTTGTAGTCGGTGAGTATCGCCGCAGCAGTCTTTCCGCTTCCGCCGAGTCCCGTCGGTTCCGTCTGTTCGGTGAAGGTTCCGTCGCCGTTATTGCGCCACAGCACGTTGGGCGCATCGCCGGGCTTCAAACCCGAGCCGGTCAGCAACAGATCGAGATCGCCATCGTGATCGTAGTCGACGAAGGTGATTCCTGACGGCCGATTGCGCGGAACGATACCAGACTTCGCTGTCACGTCTTCGAATTTGCCGTGGCCTAGATTGCGGAAGAGGAGCACGCGGTCTTCGAGCGCGACGGCCAGATCATTGAGGCCATCGCCGTCATAGTCTCCCATGGCACAGGCTACGCCATGGCCGCTCGCCCTCAAGCCGGCATTCTCCGCATCCCACTCTGCAAAGCTTCCGTCGCCAAGATTGTGGAGAACGCGAATGGCCTGCTCGCCCGATTGCATCAGCACCAGGTCCATCTGGCCCGATCCGGTGGCATCGATCATGCACGCGCCGCCGGTCACCGATGAGAATTCAGGCTTGCCGGCCGTGGCGGCTGCAAGCGGCCGCGCCGAGAGGTGCACCGGAATCATCGCCGGTCGCGAGGTCTCCGGCTCCATGACCGCGTTCACCGTCGAGTAGTGTCCCTGCTCGCCATAGCTCAGTCCGATGGCCGCCGAAATCTTTGCGCCAGTGAGATGCTGAAATCGCTTGAAGTGCTCCCGCGCCTCGTCGATGCGGCCGGTGCGCTGCAGCGAGCGCGCCAGCACAAACTCCGCCGAGGCATGCCTGGGATCGATTTGCAAGGCCTTTTGAAGGATCGCGATGGCCTTGTCATATTGCTTCATCTCCTGGTAGGTGACGCCTTCGAAATAGAACGAGTCGGCATCGTGCGGGTCGAGTTTCGCGGCTTGCTGAAAGCTCGAGAGCGCTGCGTCCGGTTCGTTGCCGGCGTGCTGCGCGAGGCCCAGGTTGTACCAGGCCTGCGGGCTTGCCGGATCGATGGCGATGGATTTCTGCAGCCATGACTTGGCGTCGTCGAGCTTTTGCAGCGTGAACAGCGCGATGCCTTCGTTGGTAGCGGCCTGCGCAAGCCGGGGATCCTTCTTGAATGCCTGTGCAAAGGCATCTGCTGCGCGCTCGGTGAATTGCTGGCCCATCAGCGCCACGCCGCGATTGTTCAGCCTCACTGCGTCGGGATCGTAGCGGACCTGCGCGCCGGCAGCGGCGGCCGCAGCAACCAGAAACAACAACATTGCCATTCGAGCTCTTGCCATCAAAGCGCCCACTGCCGCAACTCATCCATCATTGCGGAACCTTTCAGTGTAAGCGAGCACGCTCCGCATCAGCAGCCCGGCGCACGCGACGCGAAGTGTGCAAAAGGCTGGCAGCGGTGCAGTTTGAAAAAATCACACCTCAGGGGCTATTGATTCCTGCAAAAGAAATGTCCCTGCGCCGTCCCTACGGGACTCCGGGGTCAATCTGCGGAATCCGTTTTCCCCACGCTGAAGCGCGGGGCTAACAAACACTGCGCCTCCGGCGCGCTTATCAGAACATTAATTATGCAGTCATCAATAAAGCCCCCCGTTTATTTATCGGCGATTACGGCACGACTGAAGTCGTGCCCTTTCTCGACGGAGTCAAACTGCACCATTACCAAAAGGCCGTATCGATGTGCCGACAATTTATACTTATGGCGTGACGGCGTCGTTGCATCAACCGAACTGGCGCGCATTTCTCGGCCGGCCGCCCTTGCCGGCCTCCTCGCCGGAGGAAGTGGACGCTCTGGCGCAAACGCCGACGCTGATCACCGGAGCGGGCGGTTCGATCGGCTCCGCGCTCGCGCTGCGGCTGGCACACTGGGCTCCCTGGCGGCTAATCTTCCTTGAATCCAGCGAAAACAATCTCCACAAACTGCAGCAGGCCTGGATGGGGGAAATGAAGGCGCGCTCTGGCGCAGCTGTGGCGGAAGCAACGCTCCTGGGCGATGCGGGAGATCGCGCACTCCTGGAGGAGGTTTTTGCCGCGCACCAGCCGCGCATCGTCTTCCACGCTGCCGCCTACAAGCACGTTCCTCTTCTTGAGCAACAACCTTTTGCCGCGATCGCCAACAACGTCCTGGCCACGGCAACACTCGCCGCCGTAGCCGCGGAGCATGGCGCGCGCATCGTGCTGCTCTCCACGGATAAGGCCGTGCAGCCGGCTTCGGTGGTGGGCGCCACCAAGAGAGTTGCCGAGGAGATTGTGCTGGCTTGCGGCGGAACGGTTTTACGGCTCAGCAACGTTCTTGACTCTAGCGGGAGCGTGACGGAGATTTTTGCGCGCCAAATCGCAAGCGGCGCACCGCTCACCGTGACCGATCCCTCCGTCCGCCGCTACTTTCTGACCATGGACGAGGCCGTGGACTTGCTTCTCGGAGCTGCGCAACCCGACTCTTCCGCATTGCTGGCTCCGGCGTTGCAAGCAGACCACCGTATCGTGGACCTGGCCCGCTTTATGGCCAGAGAACTCGCACCACACCGTGAGACGCCCATCCACTTCAGCGGTTTGCGTCCCGGCGACAAGCTGACTGAACGGCTGTGGGACGATGACGAAGAGACTTGCCCGGCGGCCCGCGGCGGGCTGCTTTCCATCAGGCCCGTCCGTCCTGAGGCGGCGCGATTTAAAAGCGATCTTGCCGCGCTTTGCGTGGCTCTGCGCGAACGCGATCTTCCCGCGGCTCTGGCACAGCTTGGTGTGCTGGTTCCGGGGTATCGCCCCAGTGAGACCGTGCTGGCACTGGCTCAGAACGATGCGCGGCGAATGTACGTATGAGCCAGCCGGCACCATCCTCGCCTGCCGGCCGGCGCCGCATCGGTGTCGTCACCACGTCGCGCGCCGATTACGGTCACCTCTATTGGCCGTTGCGCGAACTTGCCGGCCGCGCGGAGATCGAACTGGGCATCTTCGCTCTCGGCCCGCACCTCTCGCCGCAATTCGGCAACACACTCAAGGAGATTGAGCGCGACGGCTTTCCCATCCAATCTCGCATTGAGTGCTTGCTCAGCTCCGATACCGACACCGGCATGGCGAAGACGATCGGCTTGGCCATTCTGGGGCTCGCCGACGCGCTGACGGCATGGCGGCCCGATCTGCTGCTGCTGATCGCCGACCGCTACGAGATGCTGGCGCCTGCGTGCACAGCGCTCGCTTTGCGCATCCCCATCGCCCACATCGAGGGCGGCGAGGTGAGCCAGGGCGCTATTGACGACGCCGTGCGCAATGCGCTCACCAAGCTGGCGCACGTCCATTTCACGTCGACAGAAACAGCTCGACAGCGTGTGATCGCAATGGGCGAGGAACCATGGCGCGTGCATCGCGCAGGGGCGCCCTCACTCGACCATCTGCATCGATCCAAGCTGCTCGATCGCGGGATGCTGGAAGCCCAACTCGGCCTGCTGCTCAAGCCGCCCACGCTGGTCGCGGCCTGGCATCCTGTAACCATTCATCGCGATAGCAACGCCGAGGCGGATGGTTTCTTCGCGGCCATGGCCGAGGCGCCCGGCCAAATCATTTTCGTATATCCGAATGCCGACGCGGGAGGGCTCGCGCTCATCCAGCGTACCAGGGCCCTGGCCGCAACTCGCCCGGATACGCATGTCTTTGTCAACCTGAATGCCGTTGCCTATTGGAGCCTGCTTGGCCAGGCCGATGTGCTTGTGGGCAACTCGTCCAGCGGCATTATGGAGGCGGCCTCGTTTGGGCTGCCGGTGGTCAATGTCGGCATGCGCCAGCAGGGGCGCGAACGCGCCCGGAACGTGCTCGATGCGCCTGCCGATGCCGGCGCTATCCTGGCCGTCCTGGATCAGGCACTTAGCCCCGGGTTCCGCGCCAGTGTGGCCGGTATGACAAACCCCTACGGAGACGGAACCGCGGCACGGACCATCGCAGCCGTGCTCACCTCCGTTTCACTCGAGCAGCTCCTCATCAAGCAGCCTGTCCCGTTGCCGGAGTTTATCGAAGGTGCGCGCATGGGGGCTGCGCGCATGGGGCGCTCATGAGCGCCCAGGTTCCTCTTTCCGCGCCCGACATCACGGACGCGGAAATTGCCGCGGTTACGGCGGTACTGCGCACGCCGCGCCTGTGCATGGGACCGGAATTGGCGGCCTTTGAAGAGGAGTTAGCCGGCTATCACGCGGTGGGGCACGCGGTGGCTGTCAGCTCGGGCACGGCAGGCCTGCATCTGGCGCTTCTCGCGCTGGGAATCGAGAAGGGAGACGAGATCATCCTTCCTTCTTTTACGTTTGCCGGCGTGCTGAACGCGGTGGTTCAGGTGAACGCAGTCCCAATTCTTGTCGAAATCGATCCGCTTACGCTCGATCTCGATCCGGAGGCAGTGGAGCGGGCGATCACTCCACGCACGCGCGCCATTCTGGTAGTGCATACATTTGGCATTCCCGCGGAGATGGATGCGCTGGGATCGATCGCGCGCCGGCATGGTCTGGCCCTCATTGAGGATGCGTGTGAATCCATCGGTGCGGAATTCGCGGGTCAGCGCGTAGGCAGCTTTGGTGATTTGGCCGTCCTCGGGTTCTACCCCAACAAGCAAATGACCACGGGCGAGGGCGGGGCGGTGCTGGCCCGCGACCCAGCGCACGCGGCGCGCCTGCGAAAACTCCGGAATCAAGGGCGGGATGCGAGCGCCGGATGGCTCGACCAGATCGAGCCGGGATATAACTACAGGCTATCGGAGCTGGCTTGCGCTCTGGGCCGCGTGCAGTTGCGGCGGTTGGATGAGATGCTGGCGCTGCGCAGGCAAGCCGCGAAACGTTATGACGAGCTGCTGGCAGCGATTCCCGGCCTCGAACGGCCGCCGCTTACGCTTCCGCGCCGCGAGCTCAGTTGGTTCGTTTACGTGGTTCGATTGCCTGGAGCCGTCGACAGCGGCGGTGTGCTGACTGTGCTTGCCCGCGAAGGCATTGCCGCGGGACGCTATTTTGCTCCCATACACCTGCAGCCGGCATGGCGCTCGCGGTTTGCGGGCTCTGCGCGCAACCTGGGGCTTACCGAATCCATAGCGCGCCGAACGTTGGCGCTGCCATTTTTCAATCGCATTTCCATGGACCAGCAGGAACAGGTTGCCGATGCTTTGCGCGTGGCCCTCTCCTGACTTCTGAATGCGCACGCAAACCGCCGCGCTTTAGTTGGAGCTGAGAGCGGGAGCGGGCAGGCGCGCGCCTTTGGCCGGCTTCTGACGGCAGGAGTGCAGGTAAGCGATCAGATCGTTGATCTCCTGCGGCTGGAGCACTTCTCCGAAGGCCGGCATCACATTGCTGCCGTTGACGATCTGATTGCGGATGGCAGCCTTTTTTGCGGTCCTGCCGATATTCGACAGATTGGGACCGCGATGACCGCCTACGCTGCCGATGGTGTGGCAGTGCTGGCAGCCGCTCGAAGCGAAAAGGGCCGCACCACGAGTGCGCTGCTGTTTTGAGGAAGCGAGCAGAGGGAAAGAAGAGGCCACAAGCAAACTCAGCACCACGGGCCACAATCTCACTGGCCGGGACCTCCGCCTGACGCCGGTTCCGCGTCGATCGACGACTGGCGGTGAACGTGCCACGGAACGCTCTCCGCTGTTACGTCAGGATGGGTGCGGAGGTATTCAAGCGCGTAGGTGTTGGCAGCCGGGTCGTCCTTCTGATCGGCAAAGGCCGCCGCTTCGCGCGCCGCCGCGTCTTTCATGCCCAGGCGCCGGTAGACGATCGCGAGAATGTAATGGGCCGCCAGATCGTCGGGATCGATGGATTGCACGGTCTCGTACTCCGCACGCGCTGCATCGTACTTGTGCTGCTGGTAGAGCGAGAAGCCGAGCTCCCGGTGCCCATCGCGTGAACGTGGATACTGCGCAATCATGGCGCGCAGGTCGGTAATGGCCGCATCCAGATGGCCCTGTTCGCGCTCGACCAGCGCCATGTAATACAGTGCGCGGGCGTTGTTCGGGGCCAGCTTGAGAGCGCGCTCCAGATTGGTGCGCGAGTCGTCGTAGCGCTGCCACGAGAAATCGGCAATCGCAATATTGGTGTACGCGTCGGCATAGTCGGGCCGCATCTCAGCCACGCGCTGGAATGCGTGGGCGCTTTCGGCGTACTGCTGCGCGTCCAGCAGACCGATGCCGTAATTGTTCCAGCGCATCCAGTCGGGATTGTCCTGGGGATCAGGCGGTCCGGCCGGATTCGCGCCGAAGGCAAAGGTGCGTGTGCGCGACGCTATTTCAACCACCGGCATCTCGTAGTGCTTGCCGAGGCCGAAATCGATGAAGTGCTGGTTGAAGCGGCGATAATTCACCTTCGCGGTAACAGTGATGGGCCCGACGGCGCCCTCAGGCACCTTAAATTCGTAGCGCACAATCTGCGAGCGGCCCGAAATAATCGTGTTGTTAAACGCGATGACCCGCGTGTCCCACACCTGGTGCCGGTCATTCAGCGTGCCTTTGGAGTTGACCAGCCGGTTGGTGAAGCTGTGCGCGGCCGGATCGAGCTCGCCGTTGGACCGGAGGCCGCCGGAGTGGATCAGTCGATGGCCGGCGGCGTCAGTGGCTTCAAACTCCACCCAGCTCTCGTAGAAATCGCGCTGTTCTGGAATAAGGTTGTGCCCGATCCCCTTGTTCTGGATCACGACTGAAACCATCAGGTCGTCGCCCGCAGCAATGTCAATCGGTGTCGTACCCAGCGGAGCGATCAATTTGCCGCCGTTGCGCTCGATGGCAAACAGATCGACGTTCAGAACGCCGGTTTTTTGGGCGCCGTTGTGCAGGAAATCAATGGTCTTCTGGAGTTGCTCGTTGTAGCCGTAGTACTTCGACAGCACCGTGTTGGCGCCCAGCCAGCGATGCGAAGCGAGCTTTCCGTTCTCGGCGCCATAATCCTGCAAGGTGATGCTCTCTGACGGCATGTGGCAGTTCTGGCAGGTGTACACCTTGTCCTTCACGTAAAACGGCAGTGGCGACTGCTTGGCAAATGAAGCCTGCTGCCACTCGTCGTAGAGGAAGATGGCACGCTGCCACTTGTAGTCATTGAGCATCTTTGGCAGTGCCGCCTTGTGGCACGCTGCGCAGAACTCGCTGGTGTTGTAGAAATCCTTCATCACGGCCTTTGCGTGACGATCGAGATGCGCGAGGATCTCCTTGTCGGGAACCTCACCGTAGATCGGCTTTCCGTCGGCATCAAGCAGGGCCGTTGACTGCGCGATGACATAACTGCCGGTGCCGCGCGTGTCCACTTTCTGAATGGAATGGCAGACCGAGCAGGTGACGCCATCCTGGTCGAAATGGCGATCGATGGGCGAGCCCCTGGTGAGTGCGCCCGAAGTCAGTGCGATGGGATTGTGGCATCCCTCGCAGTGGCGCGTGTATTCGATGCCCTTGGTATCGCGCAGCACGTTGGTGTTCTTGATGTACCAGGGCGCGCGGAAGGAGTTGGCATGCGCGGTCTGGCGCCACTCCGCATAGGCCTCCTGGTGGCAATGTCCGCAGTATTTCGCGGTCAGAAAAGTCCTGGAATCGATGAACTGGCCGGTATCGGTCGTGGCATTCGACGGCAGGAAGGGCTGGTCAGCGCCGAAGCGGGTGTTGTAGTGCTCGGCGACATCGTGCGAGTAAACCGCGCGGTCGGTTGCCGCATCGTTTGCCGCCTGGGCCGGATGCGTCCGCAAGGTCGCGAGACCGCAAACCACTCCACCGGCAAGCAGGAAGCTGCCTGCGACACGAATGGTTCTGTTGCACGAGGGACGGGGAATCATTGCACCATTCATTCTAGGCGTTTTCGACGGAGCCCGGTATCCCGCCTAGGATGAGGATAAATCTCCACCAAAAGATTGACCCCAGCTGAGAGCCGGCCGAAAGGCGCTGGCGCGAAAGTGGCCGACCCATCGAAGCCGGCCTGAGCCGGTCGTTGACTCGGACTCGCGGGGACTCGCAGGCCTGTTCTAATCTCATCGCCCTCCACCTATTGGATGAGTGCGCCATCGGCAAATCGGGTGAAGACAAACGTGCACTTCGGAGGAGATGATTCCTTCAGTTTCTGTGGAACACTCCTGAGCTACCTTGGGGATGGTTCATTTACGGAATTCGCTCTTCCTCCTCGATTTCCGCTCCATCCCTAACTTTTTGAATCATTCGAAAGCCATGCGCACCCGCAAAGCGCAGGCTTATCGTTCTCAAGCTTCCCCGTGCTGAAGGCTGCCCCCATGCCGTAAGCAATGAATGAAAATACCACTTTCTGGAGAGCCCATGAACTGGAAGTTCCTCACGATCTTTGTCTGTCTCGTCACGGGTGCAGTCACACTTCCCGCGCAGAGCAACTACGCCGTAGTGAACGGATCAATTCTCGATCCGCAGCACCGCCCGATCGCTGGGGCGCAGATCCACATCTTGACTCGCGCAACCGGCGCCACACGCGAGGTTGTGTCCAACGGGGTAGGCCTTTATGAGATCGCGGGTTTGGAACCGGGCGTGTACACGCTTACCGTGGACCACCCTGGATTCAAGCAGGCCACGCAAGCGGTGAATCTCGAGGTCGGCCAGCAGGCCACACTGGACTGGCTATTGAGTCTTGGCTCCGAAAACCAGACCGTCACGGTCCAGGCATGGGGTGAATTGCTCAAAACTCAAGATGCGAGCGTGGGCGAGGTGGTGGATCAGCGCTCGGTGGATTCTCTTCCCTTGAATGGCCGTATGTTGATCGACCTGGTACTCACCGTGCCCGGAGCCCACATCAGCCACGGCGCCGCAACCGGCGACATGAATTCACTCTATTGGAGGCCAGGCCAGCGGTCGGCCGTCAGCATCGGCGGAAGCCGCCCCAATGGAAATTACTTTCTGCTCGACGGGGCCACCAACACCGACCCAACTTTCAGCACCCAGAATCTGAGCCCCTCGCCCGACGCGGTGCAGGAGTTCCAGGTAGAGACCGGCAGTTACTCGGCCGACATGGGCGGCGCCGGAGGCGGCCAGATCAACATCGTCACGCGCTCCGGATCCAGTCATTTCCACGGCACGGCTTACGAGTTCCTGCGCAACGGCGACATGGACGCCCACTCCTTCAACCAGATGGGTACGTCGAATTTCCTGGTGCAGAACAATTTTGGCGCTTCGCTGGGCGGCCCCGTAAAGCATGCCGGCAAGACCTTCTTCTTCTTGAACTATGAAGCCCTGCGGCACGTTGAAATCGACGCTATGGTGGACACCGTGCCGACCGCGGCCGAAGATTCCGGCGATTTCAGCCAGAGCGGCGTGAATATCTACGATCCGAATAGCACAACTGCAAATCCCAACTACAATCCCAGCTTGCCTGCAAGCAAGTCCAATCCGCAGTACATCCGCCAGCAGTTTTCCTACAACGGCGTTTTTAATGTGATTCCGCCAAATCGGCTGACGAAGGCTGCATCGATCATGCTGAATCAATACACACCGCAGCCCAACACCATGGACATGGGCGTAATGACCATGATGGGACAGCCCACCGTGATTGGCGCGGGCAACGATGCGAACAATTATCTCGACACGCGCAAGGAACGCATGACCGACGATCAGGGAACCTTCCGCGTCGATCACAGCTTCGCCAACGGCGACACGGCTTTCCTGCGCTACTCCGCCGGTAGCGAGTACGGCTTCATGCCCGAAGGCCTGCCCGGCTTCGGTTTCTATCACGGCAATTTATCGCAGCAGGGGACGGCCGCCTGGACCCGCATCCTCTCAACGCACATGGTCAACCTGGCGTCGGTGGCCGTCTCGCGCCTGGTGATGATGCACACCACCGAGAGCGCAGGCAAGAACGACATCGTGGATCAGCTGGGAATTACCGGAACAGGCTTCGGCGGTCCCAATGCCTGGGGCGCTCCCTACTTCAATGTGCAGGGATACTCGCCGTTAGGCGACAACTACCTGGCCACGCCGATGCACGCCTGGGACACTGTGATTGAAGGCCGGGACGCGCTGAATTGGCAGATCGGCCGCCATAGCGCCAAGTTCGGCGGCGCCTACCAGAAGTTCATCTGGCCCATGTGGGGATTTTTCCAGAACCGCGGCTACTACCAGTACACCAACGGCTATACCACGCAATACGCGCTCAACGACGGCGCCTCGGGATCGTCTCTTGCCGACTTCCTCCTCGGCCTGCCGGCGGCGCGGCAGGGCCAGGTCGGCATACCCCAGATGCAGTTGCGCCAGTGGTATGCCGACGGCTTCGCGCAGGATGCCTGGCGCCTGACCGCAACCACCACGCTGAACTACGGCGTCCGCTACGAGTTCATGAGCCCGCTGGTCGATCTCGACTATACAAATACCAACCTCGACCTCTCCAGCGGCGCGCCCCAGGTGTTCATCGGCGGGCAGAACGGGTACCCGCGCGGACTGATGTACTCAAACCTGCTCAAGTTTGCGCCGCGGTTGGGACTGGCGCAGAGCCTGCCGCGCCTGGGGCTGGTGTGGCATGCGGCCTACGGTATCTTCTATACACCCGTCGACATGAATACCTGGTGCAATCAGCGCCACAACGTACCCTATGTCTTCCCTGAGACCGCGCAGAGCGATCCCTACATTCCCTCCATCACCACCCTGAACCTTCCCACTCCCGTGCTAGGCACCACGGCGGTCAGCTTCACCGCGCTGCAGTTGCACGCGCCGCCGCAATACGTCCAGCAGTGGAGCACCTCGTTTGAAAAACAGCTCGGCAGCCAGACAACTCTTGAGGTCGGCTACCTGGGAGCCGGCGGCTTCCACTTGCAGCGCTCCCACCTCATCAACAACGCGCAACCCGGACCTGGCCTGATACAGCCGCGCCGCCCGTTTCCAAAGATCAGCTTTGTCTCGAACACGGTCTTCCCAACTGCCGTCGCCAGCACAATGACCAGTTCCACGTTCCCTGCTACCACCATCAACCTGCTCGAAAACACGTCCAGGAGCTGGTATGACGCGGGCTACGTCAGCGTACGGCGCCGCGCGTCAAACCGCCTCAGCTTCCTGGCCAATTACACCTTCGCCAAGGCGCTGGAAAACGCGCCGGACTTCCGTTCGCCCATGTTTGAGGCAGCAACTCCGCAGAATAATTACGACCTGAATGCGGAGAAGGGTCCCGGCTGCGACATCCGCCATCGCGTCGCAGTGAGCGCTGTCTACGGATCACCCACCGTCGGCCCCAACCGCCTGGTTCAGGATCTGACTCGCGACTGGCGTGGCTCGGTCGAGTATCAGGTCCAGTCCGGCTTCCCCATGACCATCTCCGTTTTTGGCGATACGGCCAATGCCGGAACCGTCGTGGGAGAGAATCCCATACGCGCCAATTCTACTGGCGCAAAAATCTTCGCTCCGGGTACACGTAATTCGACCACATGGTTCAACCCCGGCGCGTTCGCCGCACCGCCCGCCTACACTTTTGGCAACGTCGGCCGCAACACGGTTTATGGCCCCGGATTGCAGACCATGGACCTGGCGTTGGATCGCAGTTTCAATGTGGCAGAGAAGACCAGATTTGAGGCTCGCGCCGAGTTCTTCAACGCTTTCAACCACACCAACCTTGGAACACCCAACCGCTTCGTGAATACGTCCAGTTTTGGCAGCATTACTGAAGTCGCCACGCCTGGGCGGGAGATTCAGTTGAGCGCACGGCTGTCATTCTGACGTGATCGACAGCCAGCGTGCATTGCGGTGCAGCTTCAGGGGGTTGTTGCTGTTTGCGGTTGCAGCGGCAACCCGCTTGAACCGGACCCTTCGGTCATGGTTAAGATGCGGTCCACTCCCGGCACGGTGAAGTGTTCAACTTTGCCGCTCGGCCAATGCACTTCAATGTCGTCGACCTTCGAGGCCTGCCCCAGGCCGAAGTGCGGCCGCGGATCGCTGGTGGAAGCGTAGCTGCCACCGCTCACCACGTCGGCGCGCTGCTTCATGCCGTTTGCGGTCAGGTAGACGGTGGCGCCCACCGCGTCACGCGGGCTCTTCGGTCCTCCCACGAGCTTGAGCTCCAGCCAGTGATTCTTGTCGGGCGATACATTGCGCAGCAGCACGGGGTGGCCATCCATCACGTTGATGACAACATCCAGTTTGCCGTCGTTAAACAGGTCGCCAACAGCGAGGCCGCGGCCGGAGATGACGTCGGCCAGGCCCGTTCCCGGGACGGCGGGCACCGGCTCGAACTTCTTGCCCTCGATGTTGTGGAAGAGCATCGGCCGCTGCGCCCAGCTGGTACCCCAGGGATGCTGGTCGACTTGCGGGTAGACATGGCCGTCGGCCATGATCAGGTCCTTCCAGCCGTCGTTGTCGTAGTCGAAGAACGCGTCGCCCCAACCGAGGAAGGGAACTGAAATTTCAGCGATGCCGAGTTGATAGCTAATGTCGGTGAGGTTCGCGTCGCCCTCGTTGCGGTAGAGCGGTTTGTAATCGTCAGAGAACGTGGTGTTGAAGATGTCGACCATACCGTTGTTGGCAAAGTCGCCCGCCGCGATGCCCATCGAGGCGGTTTCGCGCCCGGCTTCGTTCAGCGCATAACCGGAAGCGTAGCTCACGTCGTCGAAGGCGCCGTCGCCCTTGTTCAGGTAGAGATAGTTCGGCGTAGAGTCGTCGGCGACGAGCAGATCGACCTTGCCGTCGTTGTTGATGTCGATGAACAGCGAGCTAAGCCCGTAGTAGCCGGGCTTGTCAGCGACGCCGGCCTTCTCGCTCACTTCGGTGAAGGTGCCGTCGCCGTTGTTATGGAAGAGGTGGTCGGGCTCGCCCTTCAGGCCGCGCGGGCCGCAGTTCACGGCCACGCCGCGGAAGGTGCAAAACATGTCGGGCACGCCGTTCTCTCCGCCTGAGGGCAGATTGTTGCGGTCAAAGTGAACGTAGCCGGGAACGAACAGGTCAAGGCGGCCGTCGCCGTCGTAATCGCCCCAAGTGGCGCCGGTGGACCAGTTGCCCAGCGTGACCCCGGCCTTTTCAGCAACGTCCGTGAACGTGCCGTCATGGTTGTTGTGGTAGAGCCGGTTCTTGCCCCAGTTGGTCACGTAGAGATCCGGCCATCCATCGTTGTCGAAGTCGGCCACTGCGCAACCAACTCCCCAGCGGTCGTTGGTCACGCCTGCCTGGGCGCTCACATCGGTAAATGTACCGTCGTGATTATTGTGAAAGAGCGCGGCGTGGGGAGGCGTCTCTTTTCCGTCCAGCGCATCGAAAGTCGAGCCGTTCACCACGTAGATGTCGAGCCAGCCATCGTTGTCGTAGTCGATCAGGCAGACCCCCGAGCCGTTGGTTTCGATGATGTATTTCTTTTGCGGCGTGCCCATTTTGTGAGTCCACCGGGTCAGGCCGGCCTGCTCTGAAATGTCCTGGAAGATGACCGGGCCGCTAGCGACAAAACCGCCTGCAGTGATGGGCCGGCGCTGCTCGTCAAACTGCGCGGGATGTGGAGGGCCCGTGTCGACTCCACCCGCGGATTGCGGGGCAACCGTGGTGGCCTGACTCTGCTGGTTTTTTGGGGAAGCTCCGGAATCGCTCGATTGCGCAACGAGAACCAAAGGAATCGCTGCAATGAGCACTCCTATAATGACAGTCTTCCTTCGACCTTGGGGCATGTAAAAGAGTATAGGAGAGCGAAGTGAAAACCAGGATCAATCGAAAGGTGGAAAAACGGCGGCCAAGCTCAGCGGCCCATCAGCCACCAGAGGCGGGGAGAAGAACACGCCGCAGCATGCCGCTTCTTAATCGCCGCCAAGCTTGTATGGAATGCCGAATCGCCCGATTTGGATCATACCCATCTGGGTGGGCGGCCAAATGTGCAGGCTTTCCACGCGCGTCGATCCGGCGATACGGTGAGCGTCCGTGGTTCCCATCAACTCGCCGGTCTCTGCGACGTTGAAGTGCACGCTCAATGAATCGCCGTCCGGCGCACGGGTCCATCCAAAGACATATCTTCCGGGCTTCAGTTCCACTCCGCCGATGCGCACCGGCACCTGCACGATCAAGTAGTGCGAGTACTTGCCCTCAACGGAGTAGCCTGCCGTAAGCAACACCACACCGACGATGAAATGTGCGTGGTCGTCAACGATTCCCGAGGCGGTCCGCATCTCGGTTTCAATATGCTCACCGCCGACCGGCGCCCGCGATGGCAGCACGGCAGCCAGCTCGGTGTCTGTCGCCTGCCGCCACGCCGGCTTTTGTGCCGGTGCAGGCGGCGCCATCAGCAGTACAGTTGCTCCAAACAGAAAAACCAGACTCCCTGACCCGCGCTTCATGGCTTTGGCTTTCTCAGCGATTCAAAAGTAACAATGCCTCGCCGGATGGCTGCTGTAGCCGCTTGCGTGCGATCTTCCACACCCAGCTTGCCCAGCAGCGTGTTGATGTGTGTCTTCACGGTAGCCTCTGTAATCGCAAGCTCGGTCGCAATGTCTTTATTGCTCTTGCCTGCGACGATTTGTTCAAGAACCTGGAACTCGCGTGGCGTCAGATCCTCAGTGCCCATGCGTTCGGCGAGCCGCTCCGCAATGGCCGCGGGAATGTGCGACCGGCCTTCATGCACCGCGCGAATAGTCGTGATCAGCTCCTCGGAGGTCATGCCTTTCAGCAAGTACGCCTTGGCCCCTCCCTTGAGCGCGCGATAAATGTCCTCGTCGCCGTCGTAAGTCGTCAGCACCACAAAACGCGCCTGCGGCGTCTCCGAGCGGACACGCTGGATCACCTCGACGCCGCTCAGCTTAGGCAGGCGCAGGTCGATCAGAGTCACGTCCGGATGATGGCTGCGAAACTGCACTACGGCCTCCTCGCCGTCCGCCGCCTCGCCCACCACCTGGATGCCTTCGACAAGATTGAGCAGCGCCACAAGCCCCTGCCGCACGACATTGTGGTCTTCCACCACAAGCACTCGAATCGTCTCTTTCGTCACTCTGGTTCTCCTGTCTGTTCGCGCGCCGGCGCCGGCGCGGGCGCCCGCAAACGCACCGTTGTTCCTTTGCCTTCCAGGCTCGTCACTTCGAGCGCTCCGTGAATCGCCGCAGCGCGCTCGCGCATTCCCGTCAACCCAAAGCCGCCCTGCGACGGCGTCTCCTTCTGATCCGTCGCGCCGCCTCTGCCATCGTCGCTCACTTCGAGCACAATGGCAGCCGGCTCGTACTTCAACTCGACGGCGAGCCGCTGCGCGCCGGCGTGCTTCTTCACATTATGGATGGCTTCCTGGGCAATGCGCAGGATTTCGAGTTCAGTGTCGGGCGGCAGCGGCCGATACGCACCAAAGACGCTGAACTGTGCCTCGAGACCGTCATCCCCGGCAGCTTCTGCCAGACGCCTGACCTTTACGGGCAGCGTGGTCTCTTCGGCGTCCTGGGTTCGCAACGCCCAGATTGATTGGCGGGCATCCGCAAGCCCTTCGCGCACGTACTCTCGCGTCTTGTTCAATTGCTCCGTTGCGGTTTCGACATGACGCTGGCGGAGCAGTTCAGCCAGCATCTCGAGCTGGACTGAGATGCCCACGTAGCCCTGCGCCAGGGTGTCGTGGATCTCGCGGGCAATCCGGCTGCGCTCGCCAAGGACGGCGCGGAATTCGCGGCGTGCGGTCCGCAGGCGGATTTGAATCATCAGCACCACGCTTGCGCCCATCGCCAGCAGCAGCAGCGCGTAGAACCAGAGCGTCTGATAGAAGTGCGGCTTGAGTTCGAAGGAAATTGCCGCACCGGCGGTGTTCCACACCCCATCGTTATTCGCCGCCTGCACGCGAAACGTGTAGTGCCCCGGAGGAATGTTCGTGTAGTAGGCTGTCCTTCGCGTGCCGGCGTCGGTCCAGTCGCGGTCGAAGCCCTCAAGACGGTAGCGGTAGCGCACCTTGAGCGGCGCAGTGTAGCTCAGCCCCGCATAGTCGAATTCGAAGTGCACATGACCGGCGGCGATTTTCGGTGATGCATTCGACCCGAGCATCGCTTGATCCAAATCGTCAACCGCAAAACGCTCGACGGCAACCGGCGGATCCACTGAGTTTACGGGGAAATGCGCGGGATCGACCTCCACCAGCCCTCGCGGCGTGGCAAACCAGAGATGACCATCCTGCGATCTCGTGGCAGAGGGGTGGCTGTTTGCGGCAGTTTCGCGGCTGTGCAGCCCGTCTGCGGTGCCGAAGGTGAGCCAGTGGGAGCAGGGCACTCCTGAATTCGCGCTGGCTGCTGCGTTCCAATCGCACCGCGCGATGCCATTGCTGGTGGCGAACCAGAGATGGCCCTCGGTGTCGTCGAGAATGGCATGGATCGTCAACTGGTCGAGGCCGCCTCCGGAGACCGCGACGAATGTCTTGCCGTTCCAAAGATTCCATCCGTGATCCTGCGTTCCGATGAGCAGAGTTCCGTCGTCGAGAGGCAGCAGCGCTGTGACCACGTTACTGGATAGTCCATTGGCGGTGGTGTAATTCGAAACCGATCCGCCGCGCAAGCGGGAGAGCCCACCAAGCGTCGCGACCCACAGGTTGTCGCTTTTGTCGCGCACGATGGCGCCGACGGTGTCGCTGCCCAGTCCGTTGGCTTGCGTAAGGATCGTCATTTTGGGTTGCTGGGCCGCCGCGTTTATGCTGCCTGGCGGATTGATCCAATGGACAAGGCCGCGCCGAGTGCCGATCCATAGAGATTTGTCGGAGTCGACGAGCAGCGACCGGATAAAATCGTCAGGCAGGCCGTCGGCTGAAGTGAATGCGTCGACCTTGTTGCCGCGAAGCCGGTTAAGCCCGTCGGGCGTGCCCACCCAAACGTCGCCATTCGGCGCTGCGGCGAGCGAAAGAATCAAGTCGCTCATCAGCCCTTCGCGCAGAGTCCACGCTGTAGCTTTGATTTGTCCCGCGCTACCGCGCGTGAGTGCGCTCAGGCCCGCGCCTTGCGTTCCTACCCACAGGGCGCCGTTTTTGTCCTCGACGACTGCTGTCGTCGCGTCGGAGGCGAGCCCGTCGCGCGCGCCAAGGATGCGGAAGCGCTGGTCGCGAAGGATGTGAAGACCTCCGGCTTCAGTGCCCACCCACATGTTTCCTTCCCGGTCTTCCAGCAGGGAAAGAACCGACGCTGTTGCCAACGGATCCGTCACCGGCAGGGCTTGCAGCTGGCCCGCGGCCCACCGTGCCAGCCCGCGGTTGGTTCCGATCCAGAGGGTTCCTTCGCGGTCCGCCACGAGCGCCTGGACGCGGTTGCCCGGTAGATCCTTTCCCGCGCTCAGTCGCTCGAATACATGGTCGCCTTGCATCACCAGAAGCAAGCTCTTGCTGGCAAAGGCCATTTGCCCACCGCTCAGCGCCGCCCGGAACTCGACGACGTCCTGCGCGAGTCCTGCCTGCTCGGTGCTGTGCTTCCATGTGCCGCTCGCCGATTCATCTCCCTGCGACGTCTCCACCCAAAAGCCGCTGCTGCCGCTTGCCGTCGCGGCAAGAACTTCGTTCTGGGCTGCAAAATTGTTGGGCGAGAGAAACTTGTCGCCGCTGAGGCGTACGATTCCCTCGTCCGTATTCACCCAAAGCTGGCCATCGCTGGCCAGGGCGAGCCCGCGGATGCCATTTCCGGGCAGGCCGTCGCGGGTTGAATACGCGCGCATTCGCCCATTCAGCAGCCGCCCCAATCCGCCGCTCGTCCCGATCCACATCGCGCCGTCGGCTGCTTCAAGCAGGCAGCAGATATCGTTGTCCGGCAATGCAGGGAAGGCGCTGCGGTCGAAGAGCTGAAAGCTGTTGCCATCGAACCGCACCAACCCCACCTCAGTCCCCAGCCAGACGAATCCGTCTCGAGTTTGAATCACTGCGGTCACGGTGTTCTGCGGCAGGCCGTTTTCCATTACCCAGGCTTGGCGGGCGTAATTTGCAAGAACGGTCGAGGGATCGAGCGCGCGAGTCGTTGCCGGACCGCTGAACACAATCCCGAGAGAGGCAACGCCCATTGCGAATCGCGCCCAGCGGTTGCCTGGGCCGCCCAAGCGTACGCGTCCCCTCCCCGTTCCCAATAGGGCTGTTTTGCAGGCGCACGAATCGACGCACGTTCTCGCGAACATTCTCACAAGCCAATCCAAACCATGCCGATGGGCACGCTCCTACGATACTTCAAGCGGCGCTCGGCCGCCGCGGGGGCGGTAGTGTCCTATTAGTGCGTTGCTGTGAAATCGCTAGCCTAAGAGAGCTTCGATACGCTTACGCTCTCTCCTGGTCAATGTTTGTGAGTTCTTGACCGCTTCTCTCAAGCGTGAGGGGAAATCTTCAGGCAATGTGTGAATCTTCACCTGGCCGCGCAGATGTGAGTCTTTGATATGGCAATGTTCAATAGGAATCTGGTTATCGGGCTGTACAACAGTGTTTGAGGGAAAACACGGAACCTCTCCGCCCTTGTAATACACACAACCGATCATCTGCATCGGATTGTTCTCGTAAAGAGTGGTTTTAGATGTCGCTTTGACGCAGATAGCCTGATCTCCGACATGAGCTACGACTACAAATAGCCTTGAAAGAGGGACTACGTCATCTTCAAACTTGAATGGAACGCGAATTACGCTGAATTTTGGAATGGTTGCTGGATCAAAAGTCGGGGGTGGGGCCGAAGGCTCTCTTGAGGTGTTCATTTTCAATCATTTCCTCATCTGCGCCTCGAATAGCGTCGCCGTCTTCTAGAAACAAAGACTCGAATCGCATTTTCGGGTTCTTGACTTTTCTATCTGGGTCTTCCCAAACCTCTTTGTAGGCTGGCATTTCATGGGTCAAACCTTTCAATTCCTCAAAGGATTTGCTCCCATGACGAGCAATAATCTCATCTAATGCTTGCCTATCTGAAGGCGATAAATCAAGACTGAAATCAAACTCTACTTCGCGCATGTGAAAGTGGGGATACTTATAGCTAGTATCCGCTTGAAGGAATTCTGCCATGCGAGAGACTTCCTCTTCTTCCCATTTTTCTTCAAGAAAACTATCTAGAAGAGCTAACACATTTGACGGAACTGGCCCATATTCCATTGCGCATAGATGGTCCCCGGTGATTGGACGAGAGAATCTGACCAAGTGATATTTGTCCGCGAGGAATATCAATTTGCAGAATTTGTATTTGTCGAGATTTGGCGGCTCCTTTGCGGCTATGTAAACCATCGCCGACAATGCCTTGTTGAAGTCGAAATCGAAGCCAACCGTCATGCTTTTAAGCATGACAGGTTTTCCTCTTGACAGTCAACAAATTTGGGTGTAGAAGTGCTTCAATTCAATACAGTAGTTCTGAAACTGCCCAAACATGATCCGCTATCCCTGCTTCCATCGCGGGACTGACTCTCAACGTCTTATGGGTCCGGCAAAAGTTGTAATACGCAAACCAAAGTGAATAGGCTGCTTGAAGATTCGCCCACTTCTTACTGAAAGCATTGGTCAATCGCGTCATTCTCCGCATTCCCATACGGATTGAGAGATTCTGGCGCTCGATATAGCTGGTGCAGATGCGATCTGAATCGGGATTTCCCATGACTTTTTCTGGGACCGCATCCACAACCTCGGCTGGGCTGTACCGCTGCTCGCCTTCGCGGGGCGATGCGTAAACCTTGACTAACTGTGCGAAGTCAACACGGCCACGAAGGAACGATTTGACGGCGGGTTTGTAGGGAGCGAATCCATCGCTGGTCAGTTGATAGCGACGTGTGGGCGCTGTGGCGAGTGCGAGCTGCGAGATGAACCGATCTGTGGACTCGGCTGTGCGCTTGCCCAAATAGTGAGTCAGCACGAGCTTGGAACTGCGCTCCATCGCAACGAAGCAATAGGCATCACCGATTTCTTTATTGTCTTGCTCGTGGTCCCACTGAGCTTCGGTGTAGGTTTTGCTGCACTGGTTGCAGCGGAAGCGCTGTAGGCCGTTTCTGTGCTTTCCAAACCGTTTGCATTGGCTCTGGCAGTTGTGGCACGTCATGGGACTTTTCCTCTTGTGTCCCACAGCGTTTCGCCGGATAATGAATTTGCGGGTTCATCGCGGCGCAAGCTGTGGTGGATTCTGACCCCGGTCGGTGCTGATAACACTGGCCGGGGTTTTCTATTGCTAGAAAGAATCTTAATGCTTGCTTGTCAATTTGTCAACATGCTTGCTCAAATAAATTTGACATGCTTACCTAGTTTGTGCGACCATGCTTTCTATGGATGACCCTAACGCAGTTCCCAATGCTATCGAGCGGGCCGCTAAGGGCGGCAACGTCCGGGCGGCGAACCTGTCCGCAGAACGCAAAAAGGCCATAGCGAAGATTGCTGCCGATGCGCGATGGGGAGCCGATCTTCCCCAAGCCACGCACGATGGACCGCTGTCAATCGGAAGTGCCGTTCTCGCGGCGGCAGTGCTTTCTAGCAGCAAGCGCCTCTTGAGCCAAGGAACATTCCTTCAAGCGCTCGGAAGATCGAGAACGCCGAAGGCTGGAACGGGTGGTCTGACTACTGTCGACCCTCTACCGTTCTTTTTGCAGGCAGAGGTCCTTAGACCGTTCATAACAGACGAATTGAGAATGTCGACCACCCCGATAAACTTTAAGTTCCGGGGTGGTCGCCGTGCTGTTGGGTACGACGCTCTTTTGTTGCCTATGGTCTGCCAGGTTTACCAAAAGCTCCATGCTTCGCTTACCGCACGCTTGGCAGGAGACGACAAGAAGGATGCTGCACGCGCCAAGCGAATTTTTGAGCAGTACAGACACATCATTGAGGCCTGCGCGGCTCTTGAGAGTGGTTTCGCGCAGCGCGGCATTATTGCCTTAGTCGATGACGCTACTGGCTATCGAGGCGATCAGCTCAAGGATGACGTGCTGCGAGTCATAGCGGCCTACATGGCCCCCGCACTGCTTTCGTGGACGCGCAAATTTGAACCGGAATTCTTCGAGGAAATCTATCGGCTGCACGGGTGGGAATATAAGCCCGGAAACGTGAAGCACCCGCAGTATACGGGGAAATTCATAACCAAATATGTTTATGAGCCTCTGCCGCCCGGAGTGTTTGAAGAGATGAAAAAGAGAGTTCCGAAGAATGAAAGCGGGCAGCGGAAGGCGCAACTGTGGCGCACGCTGAGCACTGACACGGGAATTCCGCATCTCGATAAGCAACTCGACGACATTTACCTAATGATGCGTCTAGCAGACGGGAATAAGGCAGAATTCAAGCGGAGTTTTGACCGAATTTTCGGAAAGCAACTGCAATTGAGATTTGAGGTTCTCAAGCGCGTACCGGAGTTGACAGCGTGACCGGCTGGCGGCCTTACCTGTCGAGGCCGCCACCAAGCCAGCAACGCAGAGTTAGGACACTACCCGCGGGGGCGGCCATTCGGAATCGCTGAACTGGTGCAGCTCAGCTCTGCTGGAAATGACGGCGCCAGGCGTCCCACTCGGTCCAGCGTCTCATGCGGTATACTCGCAATCGGATTAACAAAGGAGTGGAAGCAATGTCCAAGACAAAGATTTGCCGCAGCGTCGCGTCCGGAATCATCTCAATGGCCGTTTTGGCAGCCCCCGCCATTGTTCTCGCGCAGGGCGGAGCCACAATTCTTAAGCCGGAGGAGACGGCAAAGATCCTGCCCGCGACCGTGTTTTATTGCGGGCAGTCCGCAACCACGCAGGTAAGGAATTCGGGAGGCGTGAAATTCGCCGACGGGCACTATGTTTTGGCGAGTCTGGTTGACACATCGGGCTATTCCACCGGGATCGCAGCGAAGTATCAGGCATACCTCATCACGGAAGTGCCGATCCGCATCGGCGGCCAACGGCTTGCGGCTGGCGCGTACGGAATAGGCTTCATTGCCGGCAACAAGTTCGTCGTCACCGATCTGGGCGCACACGATGTCTTCACCGCGAGCTCCAAGAGCGATCCCGACCTGAAGCGGCCGATGCCACTGCAGGTGCTCCCGGATCCCGCGCACGGATTCAGGCTTTATGCGGGGCGGGCGTACGTCGTCTTTGAGCGCTGAAGCAAGGATGGTTCGCGCCGGCTCGGCGGGCAATCCGCGGCGATTTGCGGCGATGTTTGTTGGGCAGTGCTGCGCCCCCAGGAACGGCTACAGTTTCAGGGCCACAGGGTGCGGCGCTGCACATCAAATTCCGGGCAGTGGGTCAGTTTGAAAAGACCTTCCCCCAGGGGCTAAAGCCCCGCCTCTATTTTTGGGCCTTTGCGGCACGACTGAAGTCGTGCCCTTTCACGACGAATTCAACTTTCACGACAGATTCAAACTGACCCACTACCAACTCCGCAAAAGACGTTCAGTTGGTGTAGACACGCACATAGTCAACGAGCATTTGCGAAGGAAACGGAGTGCCGGCGGCAGGAGATCCCGGCCAGTCGCCGCCGACGGCCAGGTTGAGGATGATGAAACTGGGCCCGGAGTCGAATGGCCACACCGCCCCCCTGAAGACCGCTAATGCTTGAGGAAGTGTAGGTGGCGTAAGGGTGAGCGGGATCATCCACGTAATAGGCCACGCTGCTCTTGCTCCAGATCATGCCGTAGATGTGCCATCCGGAGGCATTTTCGCTCACGGGAAAATGGTACTGAGTGCCAAGATTACTGCCGGTGAAGCCACTGCCATGAACGGAGCCCTCATTCCAGTCGGGCGAGCCAGCCGCATTGACGCGCTCCAGCACATCCATCTCGCCGCAAGCCGGCCAACCCGCGGTTGCAATGCTATTGCCCAGAAGCCAATTTGCGGGCCAGAACCCCTGGGCCTCCGGCACCTGGGCGCGGAATTCAATGCGCCCATACTGAAAACTGAACAGGCCCTCGGTTTTGAGCCGCGCCGAAGTGTAAACACCCGCCGAGGGTTGCTCGGCGACGATGTGCAGGTAGCCGTCGGTGCCGACGTAGACATTGGGATTGGCGGAGCTGCAGGGCGAGATCGAAGAGTTCCAACCGCAGTAATCTTCGAGCTCATTGTTGCCCCAGCCGCCGGCGCCGGTTTCGTAGGTCCAGGTCTGGGGATTGGGTTGAGCATTGGCGTTGGTGGAGCTATTGAATTCGTCGCTCCAAACCAACGTTCCCGAGGGAATATTCGGTGTGAAGGCTTGAGTGGCGACGGTGCTATTGGTGTCTCCCGAGGCTGCGGCGATGGCGTTAAGGGTCAGATTCGACGCAACCAGAAACGGCGCTTTGTAGATCGTCGAGGATATGGTGGGCGCGGAACCGTCCACGGTGTAGTAGATGGCGGCGCCGGGGGTGGTTGTGGCCAGGGCTACGATTACAGCGCCGTTTTGCGCGGCGGTGGTGGAGATGGCAGGCGCAGCGGCCTGCGGATTCGAGGAACTGCCCGACGAAGAGCCTTCCCCGCTGGCGCAGCCGACGGGCAGCAGGAGGGCGGCGGCCAGCGTGCACCAGATCCTGAATTGCGATGAGCCTGACATGGAATTGATTTTCCCCCTATGTATCAACCGGGATTTCCATTTTGCCTCCCGGCTGCGACCGAATATACTCCATTTGCCTCCGCAGGCGATCTTTTTGCAGTCGTAGCTGCCGGCGCTTGACAATCCCGGGACGCTCTGTTTTCATCTTGGACAGTTCAAAACGCAGTTCTATTTTCGCCTTTTGACAAACGGTTGTCTACTTATCTATGGAATTCTCTGCGGAGCCGTGTTTGAGGTGACCGGTACGTGATCGTTGAAAGGAGAGCGTTGAAATTTGACGATCGAGTTGACGGACCGACCAGCCCCCGCGAAGGGCCTCCTCCTCATAGTGCCGCCTGGCTTTCAAATCCGTTACAGAGAGTAGCCGCACG
>Ga0182014_10001060_pt1 | contig 37425 bp, 30 predicted proteins | sample 612S2DmetaG_FD_120489 | JGI IMG/M metagenome (GOLD analysis project Ga0182014, IMG submission 120489) | Permafrost microbial communities from Stordalen Mire, Sweden - 612S2D metaG | ecosystem: Environmental > Terrestrial > Soil > Wetlands > Permafrost | place: Sweden: Stordalen | collected... | reverse complement strand
GGTGGCGCGAAATCCTGACCAAACTCACCGCTCTACCCAACTGCCATGCAGTTGCCTCTCTTCAAGCATGAACCCGCCAATCTTACTCATTATCATGGTCCAACTGAATCGTTCCGGCTAAGAGGATAGACTGCAAGTCCATTTCGGTTCACTTTCAACAATTCTATCCTGTCACGTGGAGGAAAATCCCAAAGGGATTTCATCATTCAGCCCAGCGTTGACACGATGGAATCGTGGCTACGCTGGGTGACAAACCAAAATGAAACCAACCCCATCGGGGTGGCATCCGAATCTTCCGCGATGATCCAACCCCGTTGGGGTTGAAATATTGTTTGAACGCAAACCCAAGGTGGCTCCTTCGTCGCAACCTTGGGCTGTATGATTGAATCCTGTCGGGATTCTGATTTTCTGACTAACTTCCCGTCTTCAATTCCACCACGTCGTGCGGGGCGGCTTCGCGCATGCCGGCGGGGCTGACGCGGATGTAACGGGCCTTGTCGCGAAGTTGCGTCAGGTTGGCCGCGCCGAGATATCCCATGCCGGACTGGATGCCGCCGATGAGTTGTGCCAGCACGCGATCCACCGAGCCGCACGCCTCCTTGAGCGCCTCGACGCCTTCGGGCGCAACTTTCTGCGTCGGGTTCGCAGCATGGCCGTAACGCGCCGCCGAGCCGGATTTCATCGCCGCGAAACTACCCATGCCGCGATATTGCTTGTAAAGTTTCCCGCCAATTTCAATGACCTCGCCGGGCGCCTCGTTGCACCCGGCAAAAATGCCGCCGCAAATCACCGCCTGCGAAAGCGTCAGCGCCTTCACTATGTCGCCGGATTTCACAATCCCGCCGTCGGCCAGAATGGTGACTTTTTTCTTCGCCGCCGCGCGCGAACCAACGTAAAGCGCGGTCATCTGCGGAATGCCCACGCCCGCGACGATGCGCGTGGTGCAAATGGAACCCGGCCCCTGCCCTACTTTGATGGCGTTGGCACCGCAATCAGCGAGATACTCGACGCCCGCCGCGCTCGTAACGTTGCCGGCAATGATGGGCAATTGGGGAAACGCGTCGCGCAACACGCGGACGGTGTCGCCCACGCCCCGGCTGTGGCCGTGCGCGGTGGAAACCGCCACGACGTCCACGCCGCGTTCCACGAGCGCGCCGACGTGGTTCAGAATGCGTGCGCGGTCGAGTTCGCCAAAGGCGTTGCGCGTGGCCGAAACCGCCGCGCCACAAATGAGATGAAAACGCGCGTCGCGCGCCGGTTTGAACTGCGCGCTGCGTTCCTGCGTGATGCGCTCAATGTCGCTCATCGTGAACAGGCCGCGCAGGTTGTCCTTGTCATCCACGACGAGCAGTTTGTGAATGCCCAGATGTTCGTTGAAAAATTTGTCGGCGCGCGCGATGGGGTCCTTGCCGAGTTCCTTTTGGGTGATGGTTTGAACCTGGGCGCGGGGCGTGAGGGCGTCGGCAACTTTGCGTTTGGCGTAGCGCGGCTTGACGACGTGGCCGGAAAGCAGACCAACGAGTTTGCCCTTGCCATCCACGACGGGAAAAGTGCTGAAACCGAATTTTTTCTGCTCAATCAAAGCCAGCACATCACCAATGAGCTGGCCGGGCGCGACCTGAATTGGTTCCTGAATCAGGCCGTGAACGTGGTTTTTGACGCGGCTGACCTCGGAAAGCTGCTGGTGCTCCGGCATGTTGTAATGGATGAGGCCAAGGCCGCCGTTGGCCGCCATCGCGATGGCCATGCGCGACTCGGTCACGGTGTCCATGTCAGACGAAATGACCGGGAGGTTGAGGCGCAGATTTTCCGCGAGCTGGGTGTCGAGTTGCGTGTCGCGCGGGAGAATCTCCGAATAAAGCGTCGCCAGCGTGACGTCGTCGAAGGTCAGGGCGAGCTTGTTGTTCGCAGGGAAAAATTGATCCGCCGGTTGGTAGAACAGATCGTCGAAACCGGAATTACGCGTGGCTGCCATGTCGGAAAATGAAGCATGACTGCCGGCTTTGGCAAGACAATTCTCAATTCAGGACTGCGGCTTGGTCGGCGGCGGAACTCGCACGCCCAGCCGCTTCGAAGGGTCGGATTCAACCGCTTTTCCGCTGAGGAGATCATTGATCACTTCAATCAATTGACCGGGCGTGCAACTCGATTTGAGCAGGGCTTTTTCCGCGCCGATGGCCGCCGCTTCCTGCGCCAGCCGGGTCATGTGGGCGTTGGACAGGATGATCACCGGGGTATCCTTCAGGGCGGGAGTGGAACGGATGTATTTAAGGACATCAACCCCGTTGAGTTTGGGCATCATCAGGTCCAGCACGACGACGTCGGGCTTCATCGCGGCCAGCATCCTCACCGCCACCAAACCATCTCCCGCCACCTCGACGCCGAATCCCTCGCGCAAAAGCTTCGCGCGATACACCTGGACCACCACCGTGTCATCCTCAACGAGGAATATAGTTGTCATGGCCGAATCCGCCCGCCGCTGAACCCTTTTCTTCCGAAAAGGTTCACAACGCTAAATCGGTCGCTCACGGTTGGAAAGAAAAAAGTGGTTGCGTTGCCCAGTTGGGGTCAGTGCGGATGCTGATGCCGCAAAATGTGCGGCCGCTCCAACCCGTGCTCCAGCATCAACTTTTCGTCGTTGAGCAATTCCAACATCGGCCCGTCCGCCACCACCGAACCGCCGTCGAGCACAATCGCCCGTGAACACAACTCCACCACCAGTTCCAGATCATGCGTCGCAATCAATTTGGTCGCGGGAATTTGCCGCAGCAACGCCTTGAATTCCCTCCGCCCGCGCGGGTCGAGGTCGCTCGTCGGTTCGTCCAAAACGAGTACCGCCGGCTCGCACGCCAGCACGCCCGCCAGACAAACGCGGCGCTTCTCGCCATGGCTCAAATGATGCGTGGCGCGCCGGCCAAAACCGGCCAGCCCGACTTGCGCCAGCGCCTTTTGGACACGCACTGCGATTTCAACATCACCGAGACCGAGTTGCTGCGGGCCGAAGGCCACGTCTTCCTGAACGGTCGGGCAAAAAAGCTGGTCATCCGGGTCTTGAAACACCAAACCGACCTGTCGGCGAATGGTTTCAAGGTTTTCCGGCGTGACCGGTTCACCTAGAATTTTTACCGTGCCGTCGCCGGACAATTTTTCCGGCAGAATGCCGTTCAAGTGCAGCAACAACGTGGATTTGCCGGAACCGTTCGGACCGAGCAACGCAACACATTCGCCTGGCGCGATGCAAAAGCTCACACCGCGCAACGCCTCCGTGCCGTCGTGGTAACGGTATTTCAGGTCGTTGACTTCAATCGCGTTCATTTCAGCGTAGGACAGGCGTCGCGCCTGTTTCCATATGAAAAATTCTCTTTTCTTTGTTTTGTGCCGTCTTCGTTTGCTTCTCGAAACAACTCATTCAAAAACAATAATTCAAAGTTGGAGACAGGCGCGACGCCTGTCCTACACGGGGTCATTTCCAGCCTCGCGCGCACATGGCGTCGTAAATGCGTTCGGCCCGCTCCGATGCACGGATGAACAACTGCCCGACCACCGTCGCGAGCGTGTTCCAATGGAACCGCCGTCCGCGCGTGAACGTGCGGCTGGCGCGCGCGCGGCGCATCCGCTCGGATTCGTCCATTAACACGAAGAGGTAACGATGCATCAGCGCCAGGGTGGTGATGAGCAGCGCCGGAACGCGGATGGATTTGAGCACGCGCAAAATCTGGCTGAACGGCGTGGTGTTTGAAACCAAAATGACCGTCAGCAGGCACAAAACACTTTTTACCGCCACGGCCAGCCACCGGTCCCGGCCCGCCGGTTGAAAGGCGTTGACCAGCACCACGCCCAGCACGAACGGCGACAGCACCAGCAGCCGCCGGAATAAAAAGAATAGTGGCAACCGGCTCAACCCTGCCGTCAACACCAGCAACAACGCCACACCGATGAACCAGGCCCGCCATTGAATCGGCGCCAGCACGGTGGCCACAATGATGACGAGCGCAACGCCAAGTTTCAGCGCAGCAGGCAGGCGGTGTACCGGGCTGTCCGATTGGCTGTGTTGATGGCCAAGCCAGCTTGCGCTCATAAGTTATCAAAGAATCGTAGCAGCCGACGTGGGGAGACTCCATTTTCAGATAAATCACAAACCAACACCGAGTGTGACCTTCTCTCATTAGCACCGGGCTTCAGCCCGGTGTCGGAACACAGACGCGGAATAAGCTGTTTCAACAGCTTTGAAAAGGACGGAAAAGCCGTTGAAACGGCTGAAATATTTATTCCTCTTGCAAACACCTGGCGGAAGCCATGTGCTAATGACAGGAAAAAGGCATTCATATGTCTGCTTTGGTTTGTTTGGGGACCAGCCATCGCCCCATGAGCAACGCCAGCACGAATACAATCAGTGAACCGGCGGCGCCTGCCACTGCCGTCGCGCCCACCGCCCAATGAATTCCGGGCACCAGATAATTCGGCGCTGGTGCGGGCAACAACGGTGACATTTTATGGCTGAACCCAAATTTATCCGCCACGGAATCCAATCCATCCGGCCATGAACAGGCAAACGGCGCGACGAAAACCGCCACACCCAGCGTGACCAGCAAACCGTAGCGCACCAGCTCACCAAGCCGTTGCGGCTGGCCCGTCTGCGCCATTTCGGTGATCAAGTCAGGCCGGGCGCGATAAACCGCCAGGAACACCAGCGCGCTGATCAAGCCTTCGCCAACACCGATGAACATGTGAACGGTGGCCATGGCCGGAAACGCGACTGACCACGGAATGGTGCCCGACCACGCCAGTTGGCCGGCGCAACAGATGGCCGCCAGCACCGTCGCACACCACGAAGCAAAGGCAATCGCCGTCACCCGTCCGCGAATTCCGGTCAACCAATGGCAGACCACCCGGTAAATCACGTAGCCAATCACGGAATTCAGGATGGCCATGTTGAAAACATTGGCGCCCAACGCCAGGACGCCGCCGTCCTGAAACAAAAAACACTGCACGATGAGCACCGTGGTCACCACCACCACCGCCGCGCTTGGACCGAGCAGGGCCGCCACCAGCGTGCCGCCGACCAGATGGCCGGACGTTCCGCCCGCCACCGGAAAGTTCACCATCTGCGCCGCAAACAGGAACGCCGCCGCCAGACCGAGCAACGGCACGCGGCGGGGCGGCAGCTCGCGCCGCACCTGCCGCAGGGCGAAGCCGACGCCAGCGGCGGAAATCACCGCCGTGACCGCCGCCGTCTTGCCGTCAATGAATCCATCCGGAATATGCATAAATGCCAGCCAATAAATTATGGTAACACGATTTTACTATTGCGTAATACCAAATCCGTTGGTAATACTGTTGCCTATGAACGTAACACTTCCATCAAACCTGGGTCAAGCGCTGGTTTCGCGCCGCGCGGGACGGAACCTTTCGACAACTCTCCTGGCCGGTTTTTGCGGGCTGCTGCTGGCAGCGGGGATATCCCGCGCGGAATCGTTTTCCAATTTCGAGGCCGTGGACGCCAACGGCTTTAGCATTTGGAACGGCAGCTACCCGGTCACGCTGGTCGGCGTGCTGTTGACTGATCCGAGTGAAATGCTCGATGCGACGCCGGACTTTCTTCCGTGGGACGATGGCGCGAACGCCTATGAAATGGGCGGCCAGTGGCAGGTGTTTGTGCAGGCCGTTGTCGGCGGCAGCGATCGGGGCGGCGTGGAGTGCTGGATGGCGCAGAATTATGACAACCTGCCTTGGGAACCGCACGATGGCAGCGACAGCTACGATAACAGCACTTGGACGGCCAATGTCAATCGTGTGAGCCACGATCCCGCCACCGGTTATGCGTTTCAAAAAGGCGATTTGGTGATGATTACGGCCAATGGTTCGCTATTCTACGGCGGGATGCAAAACGTCAACGAGGAACACACCACCGGCCCGGCCTACCAATTCACCCTTTCGCTGGTGTCGTCGAATTTCGGTTTGCCCGCACCGCAGGTGATTTCCCTGTCGTCGGTCATCAGCACGAATCTTGGCGCGACGGGGCATTACGACATTTTTGATCCGACGCGCGCGACCGGCGGCGAGCATTATCAGGGAATGCGCGTCCGCATCAACGGGCTGACCTTGGTCACGACCGATGGTTGGAACACCAATTCGGATTGGGATTCCCGTTATTGCACGGCGACGGATGGCGAAGGCCGGCAGTTTTCGCTCATTCACCCGCTTTATGATCTCGGCCCGGCCCCGACGAACCAGTTCGATGCCACGGGTGTTTTTATCCAGGAATCCGGCTCCGGCACGGATGGCACGTTCGGCTACGAATTGTTCGTGCAGGAAATCACGCCGTCATCCAGCGCGGTGCTGAATCTGGCGAACCAGCCGGTCATCACCTGGCCGGCGGCGCTGGCGAATTATCAGGTGCAGAGCAGCGATTCATTGACCAGCCCCGATTGGTCGGCGGTGACCAACGCAACGGTGCTGGTGAACGGACAAAACACCGTTGTGCTGGGACCGACCGGCACGCAGAAATTTTTCCGGCTGCAACGCGTGCAATGAGCGGTTGCCGGAATTTTGGGTGGCCAAATATGCGACGGCGCGGGAACAACGCTGCGTTCACACTGGTTGAACTGCTGGTGGTCATCGCCATCATCGGCATTCTCGCCGCGCTGTTGCTGCCCACCCTGTCCGGCGCGAAGGAAAAGGCAAAGGTGGCGAGAGTCCGCGCGGAGTTGAACGCCCTCGGTCTGGCGTTCGATATGTATTCGACCGATTACAGCGGCAAGGTTCCGCCGGTGCGCAACAATTGCAACACCGATCTGGCTTCGCATTGGTGCGAACTGCCGGTGGAACTGGCCGCGTTAAATTACCTCGGGGGCAGCCAGAAGGCCGGTTGCAGCGCCGACCTCGAGGACGTTTTCAATCCCGATCACACCTACAAATACGCCGCGCCGGGGCCGCAACTGCTCAACGGCACACCGGCGGGAAATTATTCACTGTGGGTTCCGACCAACGCACCGCTGGACATGACCGGCGGCGGAAAGTATTTCACCAATGCGATAACCAGCCCCGTGCGCTGGGTCATCTGGAGTCTGGGGCCGCAGCCGAACAGTGCCAGAACCCAGAACACCTACGCGCCGCTGACCAGCGACAGTTGGTATAACCGCACCGGCGGTGGCGGCGTCATTGCGCGTTTTGCCGACCGCAACGGGACGCAATTTAGCAGCCAATAACCAACAACCAATATATCCCATGAAGAAACGCACTCTAATTCTCGTACTACTGCCCGTCATCACCCTTTTAACCCTGGTCCGGCTTTTCGCGCATGACGACGAAACGCCGGCGGCAAAACCGTCCGCATCCGGGTCAAACATCTGGAACGCCGCCCAGGAACCCACCAATTGGTGGAATGAAATCAAACAGACGCATGGCCGTGTCGGTCCGTGGAACGTTCTCGGCTGGCGCATGGGCAAGGCGGCGCTACGCGAACTGAATGCGACTTGGGGTCAGCACGAATTGGACGTCATCTGCTACATTCCACTGAAAACGCCCTACTCATGCATCGCCGACGGGCTGGTGGTCGGCACCGGCAACAGCATTGGCCGGCTGGACATCCGGCTGGGCGAGGTCATGACCATGGCGGATATTCACGTAAGCGTCCGGCGCAAGGACGGCTCCGGTCCGGTATTACTGCTTAAACCCAAAGTGGAATATCTGGAGAAAATCCGCTCCCAGCCGGATGAACAACTGGACGCGCTCGCGCACGAATGCGGCCAGCTTCCGGAAGAAAAACTTTTTGCAATTGAGAAACTACCCCAATCGAACAAGGGCCTGAAAAACCACTGACTTGACCTTGCGGCTCCGGGTTGACGCGCGGCGCGGGTTTGTTACTGTCAACGCCGGTTGCCATGAAAAAAGAAACTGTGAGCCGTTTTAGCGTATCCCTGCCGCCATCGCTTCTGCGGCAACTGGATGAGATGTCGGGTGAAAAAGGCTACGACAACCGGTCGCTGGCCATCGCCGACATGATCCGCAGTCATCTCGTCGAGCACCGGCAGAAATTCGGCACCGAAGACATCGCGGGCACCATCACGCTGGTCTATGACCATCACAAACAACACGTGCAGGAATCGCTGACCGACATTCAGCACGATCATCACGACGTGATTCTCTCGACGATGCACGTGCATCTGGACCACCACAATTGCCTGGAAGTCTTGCTGGTGCGCGGCAAGGCGGCGGTGATTCGCAAAATCGCCGATGAACTCATCACCGCCAAGGGCGTGAAACACGGCAAACTCACCGTGACCACCACCGGCAAGGATTTGCCGTCGTAATCATCCACCGGGAACGCATTTTCAACGGCAATCCAACCTTACAAAACTTTGTCCCACGTGGGACAAAGTTTTGTAAGTGGATTCCGCGAACAAAATCAACGATGGTAGCGATTGACCTCCGGTCACTCGGCCTTTCGTCCCCTGCCCTGCTGCTCAATCCGGATAGCCGTTCGGGTGTTTTTTTGTGCCACACCGCCACATTCCCCCCATGCATTTGAACTTGCTTTTCCATCCGGTTCTAATTATCATGCGTTCGTTTGCAAGCTGTTGAAATTCCAGGCTGACAGATGTGAGCAGACGGGGTCGTTGACAATGCGGAACGAAGAAGAAGCTGATTCTTCCGGCACTCTTGCAATGATGCCCTGAATATTCGGAAAGAAATATTCAGAGAGAAACTAAAAATCACAGCAGCAAGGTCTTTATATTATGAAAGCATGACCCCTCTTCCTTGGCTTCAAAGCCAGTTCGCTTCTGGTTTTCGTGTCATTCCTGTCATTGACGGCTTTGTCCATCGGACGGGCGCAGCCGGTAAAAGAATACGTCCGGCTGGCGGCGGACCTCAATCAGTCACCCATGAGTTCCGCTGTAGGGAATTTGATAGTGTTCAACAACGCGCTCTATTTCACGGCCAATGACGGAACGCATGGCAGCGAGCTATGGAAGTTTGATGGAACGACCGCGACGCGCATCACGGATTTGTCGCCCGGCAGCGCCAGCTCGTCCATCAGTTCCCTGGCGGTCTTCAACAACGCCCTTTATTTTTGCGGTTCGGGCACGACCAATGGCACCATTGACCTGCAATTGTGGAAATACGACGGAACCAGCGTGACCAAAATCACGGAAATCAACCCGGCGGGCGGTGGTTTTAATCCATCCGGCATGACGGTTTACAACAATGCGCTCTATTTCTCGGCCAACGATGGGACCAACGGTATGGAACTGTGGAAGTATGATGGTTCCAACGTGAGTCTGGGGGCGGATATCAACCCGGGCAGTGGCAGTTCGAATCCTTCCAGCTTTTGCGTTTTTAACGGCAGCTTGTATTTTGCCGCGAGCAATTCAATTTATGGCAACGAACTGTGGAAGTTCGACGGCGCAAACGCGACGCTTGCCTTGGACCTCAATTCCGGCAGCGCCAGTTCCAATCCTTCAGGAATGATCGTCTTCCGTGATTTTGCGGGCAATAACGCTTTACTTTTTCAGGCGACGACGCCGTCATCCGGCGCAGAACTTTGGTTCTTCAATGGGGTGCAATACGGCTTGGTGGGGGACATCAATCCTCTCAGTGGCAGCTCGAACCCGGCAAACTTTGTTGTGTTCAATGATATGCTCTATTTCTCGGCCAATGACGGCTCGAACGGAACCGAATTGTGGGAATACAACGGACCCAACTATCCGGTGCGCGTCACGCAAATTGCCCCGGGCAGCAGCAGTTCGAATCCGGCGAACCCCTGCGTCTATAACGGCGCGCTTTATTTCTCGGCCAATGATGGAAGCAGCGGCACGGAGTTGTGGAAATATGACGGGACTAACGCGACACGCGTGGCGGACATCTATCCCGGCAGCGGCAGTTCCCTTCCCTCAAGCCTGGCAGTCTTCAACGGTGCGCTTTATTTTGGCGCCATGAGCGCCAGTTCAAGCCGGGCTTTGTGGAAATACGACGGTTCCGCAGTGTCGCTGGTCACCAACGTCAACACCGGCAGCGCCGGTTCGCTTCCCTACGATGGTATCGCTTTCAATGGCGCGTATTATTTTGCCGCCTCGTCGAGCAACGGCACGGGCACCGTCTTTTACAAATACGACGGCACCAACACCAGCGTGGTCAGTACCACAATATATCCGGCTGGCGGCAGCGGCATCGTCGCTTTCAACGGTGCCTTGTATTTCTCGACTTGGAAATTTGACGGGACGAATTTCACGGCCCTGAACGGCAATCCGCTGCCCACCAGCGTTAGCAGCCAGTGCGTGTTCAGCAATGCGATTTATTTCAGCGGACGTGACAACACCTACAGCAGCCAACTGTGGAAATGCGACGGCACCAACATGACGCGCCTGACGACCGTCAATCCCAGTTACGGCCTCAATCCGCTTTCACTGGTTGTCTTCAACAATGCGCTTTATTTCTTTGCAACTACCGATTACGGCGTGACTTACGGTCTGTGGAAATATGACGGCGTCAACGCGCCGGAGCGCGTCGGTACGATGATTCTCAACAGCCTCAACAACCTTCTGGTTTATAACGGCGCGCTCTACATGGGCGCGGCCACCAGCGGCACGGATTTCGAGCCGTGGAAATACGATGGAACAAACTTCACGTTCCTCGGCGAAGTCAACGCCTTTGGCACCAATGCGACTCCGGTATTCTGGACCGCTTGCCAGAACCGCGCCTTTTTCTCCGCCAACGACGGCGTTCACGGCACCAACGGTGGTTATCAGCTTTGGAGTTGCGATGGAACCAATCTCACGCGCCTGTCAAATTTTGCCGTGAGCGGCGGTATTTACGCGTTCGCCTTGAACGACGCGCTTTACTTCATGGCGAACGACGGCATTACCGGATACGAGTTGTGGAAATACGACGGAACAACGGTCTCCCAGGTGGCCGACATCAATCCCGGTTATTACGGCTCGCAGCCTCAACCCCTTTCCGCTTTTGGCAACAGCTATATGTTTCAAGCGAACGACGCGCTTCACGGCGCCGAACTTTGGCGGCTGGATCCGCTTTCCAGCGTGTTTTGCATCACCCAAATTGCGCGTCAAGGGAATGACGTTTCCGTCACCTGGATCACACCGGGCGGTTGGACCAACGTCGTGCAGGTGGCAAATGGCCTGGGTGGCACAAATAATTTCAGCGATCGCAGTTCGTCCATTCTTGCGGTCAATGGTGACATCGTGACCACAAACTATCTCGACGTTGGCGGGGCCATCAACCATCCGTCGCGATTCTACCGCATCCGTTTGGGACCGTAGAGACCATTAAGCGGGAATTCTCAATCCGGATAGCCGTTCGGATGCTTTTTGTGCCAGGCCCAGGCGGTGGCGACGATGTCTTCCAGCTTCGGATATTTCGGCTTCCAGCCGAGATCGCGAATGGCTTTTTCGGCGGATGCCACCAGCCGCGGCGGGTCGCCGGGCCGGCGCGGTTTTTCCACCGTGGGAATTTTTTTGCCAGTGACTTTTTCGCAGGCCGAGATGACCTGCCGGACGGAATAGCCGTCGCCGTTGCCCAGATTGAAAAAGCCGGTCTTGCCCGGCTGCAATCCGAGCATGTGCGCCTGCGCGAGGTCCTTGATGTGGATGTAATCGCGGACGCACGTGCCGTCGGGCGTCGGATAATCCGTGCCATAAATATCGCACTGCGGTTTCTGGCCGAGGGCGACCTGGAGCACGTTCGGAATGATGTGCGTCTCAGTGCGATGATGTTCGCCAAATTTTTCGCTCGCGCCGGCGGCGTTGAAATAACGAAAGGCGATAAATTCCAGCTTGTAAAGCTGCTGATACCAGATCAGGACCTTCTCGAACATCAGCTTCGCTTCGCCGTAGGGATTGATCGGGCGCTGCGGCAAATCCTCGGTCATCGGCACGCGGTCGGGCGGGCCGTAGGTCGCGCAGGTGGAACTGAACACGAACTTCCTCACGCCGCATTCCACGGCGGCGTCGGCAAACTTGAGCGCGTTGACGATGTTGTTGTGGAAATACTTTTTCGGGTTGGTCATGGATTCGCCCACGAGCGCGCTCGCGGCGAAGTGCATGATGGCATCGGGTTTGGTGGATTTGACGGCGTTGAGGATGTCGCCTTCCTGCTCGGGCTTGCCCAAAATAAATTTCGCGCGCGAATCCACCGCCGAGCGATGGCCTTCGCAGAGATTGTCATAAACCGTGACTTGATGGCCGGCGTTGAGCAGTTCTTCCGCGCAGATGGAACCAATATAGCCGGCGCCGCCGGTGACGAAAACGTTCATGCTAGAACTATGAGAGAAAATCCTGCCGGTTCAAAGTTCAAAATGTCGGGGGCGAATCTCAGGGGCGTGTTGCCCAAATCGAACAGGAGCGCGGACAGCCAGGTCCGCGCGTTGCGAACCCTCTTGAAGACCTCCAAAATCCTTGCAAAATGGATCACGCGGACTCAGCGGTCCGCGCCCCGTATCTTTGGGCAACACGCCCTCAGGACAGGGTGCGGACGGTTTCGACCCGCGTGATCAACCACTGGCCGTCGGTTTTCCGCAATGTGAATTTCATTTCCCGCACGATGGAATCGTGTTCGCCGGAAACGTTCGCCTCGACGGTGAGATCCGCCACAGCAGACTGCTTGTCTGGCGCCACGGTTATGTTTATGTCGGGAAATTTGACCTGCACACCGCCGGCCCGCGAACGGCCCATCAAGGCCAACTGGGTGATTTCTTCACGATCCATGGTGCGCTGGCCGAGTTCGGGCAAATCCACGTTCAACTCGACATTGGCGGCGAAAAATCCGGCTACACCGCGCGCGGCCGCCAGTCGCGCCAGGTCGCTTTCATTCGCCGAAGTCGAAACGGTGCGAGCCAGTTCCGTGAGACGCCGGCGAATGACTTTTTCCGGGCGGGGAAAAAGAACCGTCCACAGCCAGATGCCCAGCGCCGCCAGCGCGGCCAGCAACACGATGCGAATAATAATTTTCATAGGAGGGCTTTGCCAACAATACGGTCACGCCCGGCTTTTCCAAACACGTGATCTTCCCAGGGCATGGTGCGGTTGTCCCCGACGACGAAATACTCGTCCGGGCCGAGTTTGACCGGCGGACAGTTCCAGTCGCAAGGTGTTTTCTCATACGGTTCATCCAGCACTTCGCCGTTGATCAGCACGCGACCGTTCTCAAAGGCGACGGTTTCGCCCGGCAAACCAATGATGCGTTTCAAATACATCACGTGCGGACCGGCCAGACGGATGCTGACCACGTCGCCGCGTTGGGGCTCGTGCCACAGGTAGGCGAGTTGGTTAACGAAATTCACCGAACGGTCCTTGTAAGTCGGCAACATGCTGATGCCTTCGACACGGATGGGCAACAGGATGAATTTGACAACAATGATGAACGTGACAATCAAGGCGGCGACCCGTATCAGCGTTACCTTGGGATTGCGTCCCATCACCACGATGCTCAGCCAGCTGGGCATTCGCGGCTGCTTCCAGCCGGCATTTGATTGTTCAGCTTGGTTTCGCGCCAACATATTCCAAAGTTTCGCGCATCTTGCCAGCGGCGCAAGCGAAGACTGTCACGCTTTATTTGCCTCCCCGGCACATCCTGTCACCGCCGGACTACGTTCGGGTTTAACCGGGTTGGCAGACCTAGCAGCGCCGACGTCCCGTCGGCGGGTTGGAATTCCCGGTCTGCACGCAGCCAGCCGGCGGGACGCCAGCGCTCCCAGGCGGTGGAAGAATTCTTGCCACTCTTGGTTAGCCCTGCACTCCGGCCAGGACGTCAGCCTCCTCGATGGTAAATGAAAAGGGTTCGAGCGGCAGGGGTTGATCGTGATTCAGAAATTCTTCGCAGACCCGAAAGAAGTCCGATTTCGTGGTGACGCGGCGAATTTGATGCAGGAATTGTCCGTCTGGGTCAACGCCCACACCGAGATAATTCATGTATTTTTTCATTTTCGCCACCTGCGCCGGTTCCCGCACGTCCGGCGAACAAGCCGCTTCGTAGAGCGCACGCACGTACTCCAGCACCTCGAGTCCGCGAGGGATGAAAACGGCTTCGCCGCGCTGATACTGGCGGATTTGGCGGAACAGCCAGGGATTGCGAATGGCGCCGCGCCCGATCATCAGTCCGCGCGCGCCGGTGATCTTCAGAACTTCGGCCGCGTTCCGGGCGGAATACACATTGCCATTGGCCAGCACCGGACAGGGCATTTCCGCAACGGCACGCGCGATGTATTCGTAATGCACTGTTCCGCGATACATCTCGCGAACCGTGCGGCCGTGGACGACCAGCAAGTCCAGCGAATGCTTCGCAAAAACCGGCAACAGTTCATCGAAAACTTCGGGTGAATCGAATCCAATGCGCGTTTTGACCGTGAATTTGATCTTCACCGCGTCCCGCAGCGCACTGAGAATGGCATCCACCCGTTGCGGTTCACGCAGCAATCCGCCACCGGCGCATTTGCGGTAAACCACCGGCGCCGGACAACCCAGATTCAGGTCCACCGCCGCAATCGGATATTGCTGCAACTCGCGCGCCGTGCGCACGAGCGACGGAATATCGTTGCCGATCATCTGGGCGATGACCGGCTGGCCCGTCGGGTTTTCAGTGATGGATTTAAGAATGCGTTTTCGCAGTGTGGAACTGGCATGGACGCGGAAATATTCCGTGACATAAACGTCCGCACCGCCGTAAGCCGCCATCAATTTCCAGAACGGCAAATCCGTCACCCCCTGCATCGGCGCCAGCGCCAGCACGGGCGCCGAATTGGCAAACAGCGCTTCAAATTGATGGTGACAATCCACAATGCATATTACCTGAATTGCGGATGCTGCCGCAATCTTTCCCAAGTCGCAGACGATAATGGCGCCTGCCGGTAAACCGGCCCGCTCAACGGCTCGGCGCTGTGGGAACGTTTCGCGCGCTCCAGCCAGTGGCGGTCGAGCAGCTCGTCCAGCAGGTCGGGCCGGTTGGCCGCCACGGTGGTTTCCTCCTTCAAACCCGACGGATGGCCCACACCCACGAAAAATCCGCCCAGCAGCATCGTCACCCGGGCCATGGTGCTGCGAGTGTAATTGGCCAGCGCGCACGGACGCTGCGGGTCAAGCCGGCGGAATAAATCGGCGAACAACGGCACCGTCCACATCGCGGGATTTTTCTTTGGCGAATGCGGGTCGAACAAAATGGCGTGCGGCGGCGGAGCGCCGGCCTCCGGCACGGCGTGTTCGCATGACAAAACAGATTCACGCCGTGCTGGAAGCCGGCGCTCCGGTTCTTGCGCGAGCATCGCCGGAAAATCACCAAGAACCAACTTCCATTCGACCTGAAACAAATCATTGCCGAATTTCACGGAATGGTTTTGAACCAGTTCAGACAGCGCGGATTCATAACCGGTGACATAACCCAGTTCCGCGCCGTGTTCGAGCGCAAACGCCGCCGCAGCGGTGGTGAGATCAAAGCTGACGAGGCGGAGTTGTTTTGGAGCGCGACGCTCCTGAGCCGCAGCGTTTGAATTTGCCAATCCTTCACGCACAAGCCGTATGACCGTGAGCGCGTTGGCCGCCGCACCAAGCCCGACATCCCAAATCACAAATTCACCGGAGGTTGCCTGTACACGCTCCGGCAGGTGCAATTGCCGGACGTACAGCGCCTCGGCTTCCATGGTCGGTCCAATGACGGGATGAAACGTCTCGGCTTCGGCCAGCGAACGGATGGAACACGCGCCGTTGCGCAGATAGACAAGCGAGTAGCTGTTTGGCACGGCGGAATCTTGCAATACTGGCACCAAACGAAAAGCAAAACCGGCAACCCGCTGGCGCGGATTGCCGGTGAGAATATTGCGCCGTTTAAAGTTGGGCCATCGCCTTGTCCATCGCGGCGAAAAGCTGGTTCATTGTGGCCTCGGTCTCGTCGCCCATGTTCGAGATGCGGAAAGTCGTGCCCTTGATTTTTCCGTAACCGCCGTTAATCAGGAAGCCCTGGCCTTTGACAAGCTTCACCAGTTTCTCCACGTCCACGGTGCGGCCGCCGGGTTTGGCGCCGTTGTTCACGCACACCAAGGTGAGCGACTCAAAGCCCTTGTCCGGATACAGCGTAAAGCCATGCTTCGCCGCCCAGTCACGAGTCATCTGGCTTGTCTTGCGATGACGCGCGAAACGCGCTTCCAGACCTTCGGTAAAAATTTCTTCGAGCTTGGATTCGAGGGCGAAAATGTGGCCGATGCTCGGCGTGCTCGGCGTCATGCTTTTCTCCGCGTTTTTCTGGAATTCGACAAAGTCGAAATAATATCCGCGATCATTGATCGTCGCGGCCTTGGCCAGCGCCGCCGGGGAACAGGTGAAAAGGGCCGTGCCAGGCGGCAGGGCCAGCGCCTTTTGCGTGCCGGCCAGCATCACGTCAATGCCCATCGCGTCAAACTCCAGTTTGACCGCCGACAGCGAACTGACGGTATCCACGATGAACATGACGTCGGGATATTTTTTCTTGAGCGCGGCAATTTCGGCGATTGGAGTCATCACACCCGTCGAGGTTTCGTTGTGAATCACCGTCAGCGCGTCGAACTGGCCGGTGGCGAGTTTTTTGTCCACGGCCTCGGCGCGGATGGGCGAACCCCACGGCACCTGCAGCCCCTCGGCGTTTTTGCCGCAACGCTTGGACACGTCGAGCCATTTGTCCGAGAACGCGCCGTTCATGCAGTTCAGGACTTTTTTGGCGACGAGATTGCGGATCGCGCCTTCCATCACGCCCCAGGCAGATGAGGTGGAGATATAGACCTGCTGCTTCGTGTAAAGCAGTTGCTGGAGTTGCGGTTGGATTTTCGCGTAAAGGTCTTTGAAACCCTGTCCGCGATGACCGATCATCGGCGAGCTAAACGCCTTCAACGTTTTTTCGCTAACTTCGATCGGTCCCGGTATGTGTAGTTTGACGTGTGCCATAATTATTAGTGAAATTTTTCACAAGGTTGAGGGAATGGCAAGCCATGTTTTGCCAAACCCAACGCATTATTTGCGTCCGTCGCCCGGCAATGCCTTTTTTATTTCACGTACCCGTTCGCCCGAAACCATTCGACGGCGTCGGCGAGCGCCTGTCGGGGGGGCGTTTGCGGCAACTGGAACACGCGAATCGCCTTGGCCGGATTGAACCACATTTTGTATCTGGCCATGCGCACGCCCGCCAGCGGCGCCCGGGGCGGCTTGCCCGTGAAAAAGGAAATCATTTCGTTCACGTGCGCTACAGCCAATGCAACCCGATAGGGAATTTTTCTTTTCGGCGCGGGCACCCCGGTAATTTCCTCCAGCACGGCCAATGTTTCCCGCATGGTCCAGTTGCCTTCTTTGTTGCCCAGGATATAACGTTCGCCAATCTCCCCCTTCTCCGCCGCACGAATGTGTCCGGCGGCCACGTCGCGGACGTGAACCCAATTCAATCCGGTGTCAAAATACGCCGGCAATTTGCGATTCAGAAAATCCACAATCACCTGGCCGGTCGGCGTCGGTCTTACATCACGCGGGCCGGCCGGCGCGGTGGGATTGACGATGACGATGGGCAGCCCGTTTTTCACCAGCTTCATGGCCAGACATTCCGCCTGCCATTTTGAGCATTTGTAGTGATTCGTCAGTTGCTCGTTGGCAATCGCGTCCAGTTCCGTTGTCGGGGTGAATTGCCCGTTCACCATCTTGGGCAGGCCGATGCAACCCACGGTGCTGGTGTAAACGATGCGCCGGCAGCCGACCTTGCCGGCGGCTTCGAGGACATTGCGGGTGCCCTCGACATTGACCGCATACATCGGCGCATAATCGCGCATCCACAAATGATAACTGGCCGCCACGTGAAAACACCAATCACAGCCTTCGATTTCGCGCTCCAGCAATTTGCGGTCGAACACGTCGCCGGTCACGCCCTCGAATTCGACTCCGGCCAGCCCGCGCTTGTCGCTGCCCGGCCGCAGCAGCGCCTTTACGCGATGTCCCTGTGCCACCAGCTCGTGAACGAGGTTCGAGCCGATGAATCCGGAAGCGCCGGTGACAAAAGCTTTCATAATGCCGCGGAAGATTCTGACACGTTTTTATAACAATGCACCGCAAGATTCCATAAAAATTTCATGCCCCCGCTTGACTTGAGGTAATGGCTTGGAAAGACTGCCTGCGTCGTATGCCAGTCAAAAGCAGTGCCAGAAAAAAAATGAGCCGGGCCAGCCAGCGCGATCTCGACATCAAGATCCAGTTCATGGAGGGGCTTGTCCGCCGCGATCCCGATTACGTGGACGCGCTGCAATTGTTGGGTGACCACTACACGCAACATGGCCGCTACCTCGACGGCCTCAAGGTGGATGAGCATCTCGCGCGGCTGGAACCGCGCAGCCCGCTGGTTTTTTACAATCTCGCGTGCAGTTGCTCGCTCACCGGGCAATTCGACCGCGCCGCGTCCGCGCTGGAAACGGCATTGCAACTCGGCTACCGCGACTTCCGTTGGCTGGCCAAAGACCCCGACCTCCACCAGCTCCGCCAGCAACCCATTTACCGCGACATCGAGGCAAAAATCCGCAGAATGAAAGTCCAGGTCGGCTGAGACACGAATTTCACGAATTTTCACGAATAAAATTAAAACCGAATCCGTGGGAATCCGTGCAATCCGTGTCTAAAACAATCTGTGTTCCATGAACGTCACCGTCCGCGGCCGCACGCAACACCATCGCACCGTCGCCTTCGACCGCGCGCGCAACGCCGTCCTGCTCGTCGAACAACGGCTGCTGCCGCATGAATTCAAAATTGTCGCCACAAAAAACTTCCGCGAAACCGCCGCCGCCATCCGCGACATGATTGTGCGCGGCGCGCCGGCCATCGCCGCCACCGCCGCTTATGGCCTGGCCCAGGGCGCACTCGCCTTTCCCGGACGCGACCTGCGGAAATTTCACCGGCACGTCGAAACCGTTTATCAAACGCTCAAGGCCGCGCGACCCACCGCCGTGGATCCCGTCAACGCCATGAACGGCGTCCGCGCCGTGATGCGCGCCGGCCGGACCGTGGCGGAACAGCAATCGCTCGCGCTCGCCGCTGCCGAGGAATTTGCCAGTGAAGACGTGCGGCATTGCGAGGCCATCGGGCGGCACGGCGCGAAATTGATTCGCAGCGGCATGAACATTTTGACCCATTGTAATGCCGGCTGGCTGGCGTGCGTGGACATCGGCACCGCCACCGGGCCGATGTATGCCGCGCAGGCGCAGGGCAAAAAATTTCACGTCTTCTGTGACGAAACCCGTCCACGTTCACAGGGCGCAACCCTGACCGCGTGGGAACTCGCGCAGCAAAAAATTTCCCATCAAATCATTGCCGACAACGCCGCCGGCCATCTGATGCAACGGGGAGAAATTGATCTGGTCATCGTCGGCAGCGACCGCACGCTGGGCCGCACCGGCGAGGTGGCCAACAAAATCGGCACCTACACCAAGGCCGTGTTGGCCAGGCGGCATGGCATTCCATTTTACGTGGCGATTCCACTTTCGACGATTGACTGGAATTTGAAACGCGGCTGCGACATCCCGATTGAAGAACGCCATGAAAGCGAAGTCTTGGGAGCGTGGGGCATTATAACAAGTCTGCAGTCCGCAGTCTGCGGTCCGCAGTCCACAAAGAGAGTTTATGTTCGCGTGGCCAATCCGACGAGTGGCGCGCGAAATCCTGGATTTGATGTGACCCCGGCGGATTTGATCACGGGCATCATCACGCCGGTGGGAATTTTCAAGCCAAAGGAACTTTGGACACAACGGCGCAAGTTGGGTTTTACCGATTGAACTTGCCCCGGAAGCGAATCGAAATTAGCCTTTATTTTTGGAGCGGCGGGGTAGCCAAGTGGTAAGGCAGGGCTCTGCAAAAGCCTCATTCGTCGGTTCGATTCCGACCCTCGCCTCCATCCCGAACCGCTTGAGCGGCAAGGGTTTTGTGGGCAGGGCGTCCGCAACGGACACCAAAACGGACACCATTTTTCCAACTCCGTTAGAATCCAGCGTAACCGGCGCTAACCCGCCGACTACTCGCTAACTCTGCGGAACCGGCTTCAGTTATCCTTGCGATTGCGTGACCATTATGAAAACACGTTATCGCTTAATTCGCCGGAGCAGTCGGGGCGGGATGTATTATGCCGTGGATAAAACCACCGGCAAACCGACCAGTCTTCACACGACCAATGAGGACGAAGCCCAACAGATCATCGAAGCCAAGAACAATTCGGTTCGCCAGCCCATCCTGAATCTGCAAATCGCCAAAGCGTATCTGGCAGGCTCGGACGACGGCATGAAAACGCGCACTTGGCAGAACGCCATTGAAGCACTCATCGGCACCAAGAAGGGAGCGAACCAAGAACGCTGGCTGCGCGTGGCCAAGGACAAGGCGCTGGCCCCGTTGCTGCCCAAAGTCATCATTGAAACCCAGGGCGAACTTTTGTTGCACATCCTGCAATGCGGCAAAGTTTCCACCAATGTTTATCTGCGCCGCCTGCATAACTTCTGCGTGGACATGAACTGGCTGCCGTGGCCGCTCGTTCCGAAACGCCAGTGGCCAGCCGTTGAATACAAAGAGAAACGCGCGATTACTTTGGCCGAACATCTGGCCATTGTCGCCCGCGAAAACAATCCCGAACGGAAGGCGTTCTACAAACTGGCGTGGTATTTGGGCGCATCGCAGTCCGACTTGGCATTCCTGCAAGCCGAGGACGTTGACTGGAATAACAACGTCATCAGCTACCGGCGCATGAAAACGGGAACAGTTGCCATTATGCGCCTCGACGAAGAAATGGCGGAACTTCTGCGCGACCTGCCGGGCAATGGGCCTTTGTTTCCCTATCTGCGGACAGTCCGTGCTGGCGACCGTGCCACGGAGTTCAAGCAACGCTGCACCGGACTCGGCATCAAAGGCGTGTCGTTGCACAGCTACCGTTACGCTTGGGCGGAACGGGCAAAGACGGCGGGCTATCCCGAACGGTATGCCCAGGTGAACATCGGCCAAAATAGCAAGGCCGTCCATCGCGCCTATTCCCGCAACGCCCCGGTGGAAATGCCCGCCTTGAGCGAATACGAACGGCAGCAGAAGGCCATCATTGGAAACCGCAACCCCGAACCAGCGGCACCCGCCGTTGCCGCATAGGAGGACACCATGCAACCTTGGCAAATTAAAGCACTCGAATTGGAAATGTCGGCGTTGAATCGCCTTGATGGATTCATCCACGAACACGCCCTCTACTTTCTCATGGGAGCCATCTATCTTTTGCTGGCTTTGTTGGCATGGGTATTGTGCGGCGCATTGCGACCAAAGGGAGGAAACCCCATGTCTCACGTCTGGCCAGCGATTGTTATTCGATTGCCGGGAACGCCACCGCCACCAGAAGAACCGCCCTTTGACCCATTTCCGCCGTTGCGGGAACCGGACTATTATGACCACGATTACCCTTTGGACTAACAGCCGTTCACGGCCTGTAACCGTGCGACTGTTTTTTGGGGACTTCCGGGAAAATCAGGTGCGGCTTGATTTTTGGCTCCGTGGTTTCAGCCATGTGACTTTGCGCCGGGGTCTGGACGGATTGCTGGCGCGGCTCATTGGATTCAACCGTCTGCTTGATCGTTTCAGTTTGCGCTTGCGCCTGACTTTGATTTTGCCGCTGGCGCAGCGCGCGGAATTCTCTGGCGCGTTTGCTGTTGGTCATGGTGAGCGCCACCCGTTGCCCCCAACGCTGTTCAATCATGCGGAAGAATGAATCATGTTTTCGATAATGCGCCATCAGTGCATCCACCACCGAGGGACGATCCCCGCTGCGCGTGATGTTCTCCCGCAACTGCTCCTTGTCCGTGGTGAAAATGTGAATCCCCTTTTTGCCGCGCGAAATGGTGACATACCATTGCTGTTGATTCGTCGCGGCCTTCGCCGCCGAATCCGAAAACAAAACGTATTCCACCGACTTGCCTTGTGACGCATAGGACGTGATGGCGTAGCCCCGAACGAACTGGCGGAAGTTTTTATCCAAGACCCGGCCATCCGCCAGCGCAATGCGGCCGTCCGGCTGGACGGCCTTGACCGTGACCAGTTCGCCATTGACCAGCTTGCGGTTTTCCACGCTGCGGCCATTGGCCTTGAGTTGCAGCTTGTCGCCAGCGGCCAAAGCCAGTTCCTTGCGCTGGCAGGCCGTCAGCTTGTCCAGTTGCTTGAAGGCAATGGGGACGATGCGCGCGTCTGTTTCCACCAGCAAATGCGTGTCCGTAATCAATTTCAATCGTGCTGATTCACCAGCCTTGAACCCGCGCACGTCACGATTGAACACCAGCACGGTGTTGGCATCATAAGAACGGGCGTCGCGCTTTTGCGCTTCCGTCAAATCCACCGGCTGAAAGGCCGTGACCGTGGTTTCCACTTCGCCGACGAGCTTTTCATTTTTAAGCGCGGCGCGAATTGCATCGTTGACCTGGTGAATCTCATTCCAGCTTTGCGAGACGACCACGGTGGATTGATGATCTTTCACCAGTTCCAGATAACGCGCCGTCAGCTTTTCATGCTTGTCGGCCAGTGTGCAGGATTCAATCGCTTTCAATTTGTCCAGCCGTTCAAACGATTCCGTGAACTTGCCGTCACGCGCTGCCTCGACCGCCTGCCGGTATTCCTTGATGTGCTTGCGTTCCTTGATGGACTTCGCCAGCGCCGGATTCTGGCGGCGGATGTTGGTCAATTCCACCGGCTGGACGCCCGAATGTTTTTCAATCGCCCGCAGCGCGTCCCCCGCCTCGACCGCTCCATGCTGGCGGGTGTCCCCCGACAAAATCAGCCGCGCATTGCGTTCGACCACCAGCCGGAGCAGTTCCAACATCGGCTTGCCGCCAATTTGCCCGGCCTCATCCACAATGACCACCGTTCCCTCTTTAAGTTCCTTCTTTTGCAGGAAGCTGGCGACCGTCAGCGGCGACGGGAAACCGTCCCGCTCCATGTCCAGCACTTGCTGGCGTTGCGGCGCGAGGACGACCACGCCGCGCCCCCCGTCACGGATTTGCCCGACCAGCTCGCGCAGCACGAAACTTTTGCCCGTGCCCGCCCCGCCGCGAAAGACCGCGACCCGGTTACGATTGGAAACCAGTTTGTTCAGTGCTTCGCGCTGCTCGTCATCCAGTTTTGGATTGAACGGCTTCGGTTGCCAGACCAGCGGATGACATTCGCCAATGCCCGCTTTGGCCGTCTGGACAATATCCATTTCACGTTCAAGATGCTCCCGTGTGGACACCTTGCCGGGATGCTCGTCAAAACGCAGATAGCCGCGCTTTCGCGTGACGGCCTGAATGTCCGCCAGTGAAACGTCTTGCCCTCTGGCGCGTTCCAGCGCGTGCCGCCATAGTTCATGCTCATGGACGATGGAACGGCGTTCAAACAAATGCTGCTCCGCCCAGGTCACGGCCTGCTCGCAAACCTTCTCGCTGGAAACGGGCATAATGGACGGCTTCGCCGTCAGGCCATCCAGCGAAGCCTTTTCGCCCGCCGTCATCTGGCCGTCCCACAGCGTTTGCAGTTTTTCCAAACCAATGTCCCGGATTTTCCGTGGCCGGTCCTTGTGCGCGATGTTCTCCCGAATCGCGGCCAGGTTGTCGCCCGCCTTTTCCGGTTCACGCGCCAGCAGTTCCTTGGTTTTCCGGTCAATCTCCCGATGCCGCTTGGAAAACCTGTCAATCAGTTCCGGCGCGACGCCCTTGATTTCAAAATCGCCGCGCGGTTTGTTTTCAATCTGATAACCGCACTTCACCAGTTCGCGCGTGAGTTCATGGTAATAAACATTCTCGACAAACTTTTGCGCGGCGAACATTTCGTGGTTCTGTAATGCCTTCCATTGCTTTTCCACCGCATCAAACGTGGCGTTAAACACGATGCAATGCGTGTGCAGATGCGGGTCTAAAGCGCGGGAGGTGTCATGCCGGAACATCGCGGCCACAAGGTTGCCCGTAGGCCGGTCCGTGCATTCATCGTTTTTCCGCACCCGCGTTGCCGCGAAGGTTTGCAACTGGTGCATGGCCAGCGTCACAGCCTGCTCATGCGCCTCGATAATTCGTGCATCGTTGCCGACCAGCGCGGCGATGGAAACAGATTTGGGCGGGGAAAAGGTGAAATCGTAAAACACCCGGCGGTTGGCGGCCTGCCGTTCTTCGCCGTCCATTCCCTTTTCAACCCGTGTCGTTTTTTGCCGGAGCGTCAGCCGTTCGCCGGTTTGCGGATGAAGATTATCGCAGAGCCGGACAAACTCATCGGCGGTCGTCACGCCGGACAGTCCCAAATCTGCCGCGCCCTTCCCGATCCATTGGCCGGGAACGGTCTGCCCCTCGGCGTAGTAATCGCCGACCGCCAGGTGTTCTTTGAAATACTTTTTGGCGTCAACCGGGTTGTATTGGGCTTTCGGTGCAAGCATGGCCACCAGCGTAAATCAAAACGGATTGCCCGCGTTAGCGGGTAGTGGGCGAGTTGGTTGCGGTTAAGCCAAATAGTTCAATTCCGGGCTGACTGGGTGCGGCCATTTCGTTTTTTGGCTTTGCGGGCGTTTTTCTTTTGCCAATGCTGGCTCAAAGCCGCTGTTGCCAGTGACAGCCATTCCTCATCGTCCAACCGTTCCAGAACCCTTGCTCGCGCATAGTATTTATCGCTGTTGGGCATCGGGTCGCCCAACGGCTTGAGAAATCCGCGCGCGGCCAGCACCGGGATGTCATGCGGCTTGAAGCCGAGATAGGCGGCGGTTTGCGCCGTATTCAAACGCGCGGGTGGCCGGGTCAGATTCAAGATCGCCTTGAGTTCGTTGTTGAGCACATAAACGGCACTGGCTCGCTTATCGGCATCGTCTTTGTTTTTCTCCGGTTTGGCGCGAATCTCTTTTCCCATCCGGCCAGCGAGGTTGTTTGGCGCTACATTATTCATACGTCACCTATGGTTCATTTATGTTTCCGACGGACATTCTGACAGAAATTCAGGTTTCGTTTGTGCAATCATTGCACAAAATGAATGTCCCCAATGGCTCCCACTTTGGCAGAGTTTCCGGGCAATCCTGTGCGGAAAGCGCGCAAGATGAAGCTACCATTTTGCCATGCTGCATGATTTTCGTTTCATGGTTTTGGCTGTCGTTTTTCATGGCCGTCCTTTTCAACATTTTGACGGCTCAATTTATTTTCGGCTGACATCCTGACAGAATTTCCGGGCAACCTTGTGTAACCCATTACACAAAATGAATTTTTCTTTTTTGCCCTGCCGCATGATATTTGGTCTGTTTTTCATGGTCGTCATTGGCGGCATTTTTGCATTTTGCCGGAACTCGCTTGTTCCATTTTGGAACAAAAAAAACTTTTCGGACCGGATGCCCGGCGGAATTCAACGTCCGCATGACCCAATCCTTTCCCGCAACCTGATCGAAATATAAATTCACGGAATCATTCTAACGGAACGGGCAGCGGTGAATGTTTCATTATGAAACAAAATGGAAAACACTTGCGGCATTCATTCTCGGCGGAGTTTGGCCATTCCCGGCTCCATCCTCTCCCCAAAAACCATCGGCCAGTCTGCCGCCATTTTTTGGATTTATTTTTCATGCGTCATCTGTGGTTCATTCATGTTTTCGGCTGACATGCTCGCTGAAAATCAGGCTCTGCTCTTGCAGTTCATGCAAAAAAACAAATGTCACCACTGGCGGCATCTTCTCAGATTGGCGAGGTGGCTTTGTTTCATTTTGAAACAAAATGGAAAAACTTTTTGGCTTGGATTCCCGGCAGAATTCAACCCCCGCATGACCCATCCTTTCCCGTAACCCATTGGCAAGCCTGCCTGAATTTTTGAATTCAGAATCACACCTTGCATTCAATCCACAATGCACGGCAACGGCGTTTAGACTGTCCGGCTTTCCTGCGGCTCTCGGAAACCGGACAGACTAAACGCCGCATGATTCAAACCTACCCGGTGACGCACTCAATGGGCGATTGGGAAACCGCGCTTCACTTCACAGCCGTTCCGTGCCGCTCCGATTTCCCAATCGCCCATTCAGTGCTGACTGTAATCAATGCCATTGCAGGTTGAATTTTCATCGCCAATTCCCGTTAAGAAATCACCATTGGTTCCGTTGCATACGACTGAAATTCGTCATGGTGGTAATCCGTTTGCTACATTCCGATTCAACGCTAATCGCCCGGTATTTAATCAATGAGTTGGCATCCTGATTGGATGCTTGGAAGTGGGACGCCCCACCCCTACGAAAAATCGTAGGTTCTCGGCTATGCGCCGCGTGAAATGAAAAAATTGCGTTGAAAAGCGTTGATGAATTCAACGCCATTCAACAGATTTCAGCATCGCGGTTCAACACCGTTCAACAGGTTTCAACCCGGCGATTCAATGCCTTTCAACAGGTAAAAACGCTATCGCGTTTAACTCGCCCACTTTCCCGCTTAATCCGCCCACTACTCGCTAACGCAATCTTCATCGGCTGGCCTAAACTGGCGGCGAATGGATTCGGAAACCAAAAAAGAACGGCGTAACGGCGGACGCGCTTATCGCAGCCGCCTCGAACCGTTCGCGGAGTTTATCCGCGAGCAACGCCAGCAGCGCTGGACATGGCAGGAAATCGCCGCACGGCTTCGCACCGAAAAAGATTGTGTCATCACATTTCAGGGTTTGCACCAGTTTTACCGGCGCTACCTGAAACGTCAGGCGCGGCCTCATTGGGAAAGCGAAGCGGTGACGGCACAGCCGGCCACGGTGAATCCATCTGCATCGGCACCAACGCCGGCGCAGGCAGCAATGACAACAACCAAAACAACGAACCAATATCGGTTCAACATACCTGAATGAAAACAACGAAACATCGCCTGATACTGCCCATGCAGGCCAAAGGAAACATGGGCAAAAGCATCGAAGCCGCCGCCCGCGCGTGCTGGCTTAACCAACGCGGCATCCCGTGGCAGGGATTTGATCTGGACGGCGACAACCGCACCTTGTCCCGATTATTCCCCGGCCAAGTCAAACTCACGCCATTAAACGGTCAGGCCGAAGACCTGGACGAACTCATTTTGATTCTGCGAAAAACCACCACCCAACCCGTCACCCTGATTGACCCACGGGCGCATCTGGACGGCCAGTTGATGAAGGCGCTTTCGTCCACGCATTTCTTTGACATCGCCAGCGCGCAAAACATCGGCATCACGCTCATGGTGTTTCCGTTCGATGATTTGGACGTGATGACCAACCTCGCTGCCGTCTGCCAGTTCTGCGGCAGGCAGGTGGATTACGTTATCGTCCGCAACCCGGCGCGGGCGTCCAAAACCCGGATGTTTGACAACAGCCCGCTGGAAAAGGAATTGCTCGACTGCGGCGCAGTCACCCTCACCGTGCCGGTGCTGTCGGAATTTGTGAAACTCCGGCTCGCCAAGCTGGAGGCCGAGCAGCAGCGCGGCATCCCGTTCAATGAAGCCATCGGCAACGACACGCTTGGTTTGGACATCATGGCGCGGGGTGTCTTGCAGGACTGGCTCGCCACCATGTTCAATCAATACGACCAGATTGCCGCCAAGCTATTGCCCGCCGTTGAAGCGGCCACCATCAAACCCAAAACCGCGCCGCCCATCGGCGAACCGCTGTCCGCCAAGCGCGGCGCGAAAGTGAATCTTACGAATTGAAAGGAGACGTTATGCCCGAATCCGATTTATTTGAAGAAATGCTCGCCGCCTATCCCGCTGAAAAGCGGGAGTTGGCGCGGGCGGTTTATTATCGCTTCGCTGACGGCGACAGCACGCAGTTTTTCAGCCAGCTTTTCCTTGTGCTGGACGTGTATGCCCATTATGCCGAGCGCATCCCCGCCCGGATGATTTCGGCCAACGCCGATTCGCTGGCGACCCTTCAGGAACTGCGCGAGGAAATTAACTCGCTCGCCAAGACGATTGAAACCCGCGATGCCAACATCACGAACCATGCCGAAAAGACCGACGAGCTTTGCCGCGCAACCCAGGAAAAATGCAATGAAACCATTGCAGCCATTGAATTGACGGTGAAAAATCTCGGCGCACAGGTGGACACCAAAGCCATCGTGCAGGGCGTTCAAAACTCGATTCAATCCGGCATCAACCAGAAAATCATCGCGCCCTTCGTGCAGCACACCAACGATCTGGCTTGGAAGGTCATGCCAACGCTGGAAAAAATTCAGGATGCCGCCGACGAAGCCAAGTCCGAATGGACAAAACGGATTTGGAAAACCGCATGGACCACCAGCATCTTGTGGGGCATTTTTGCGGTGATCGTCTTTACCTGCCTCATCTGCCTGAAATTTGCTGATTACTACGACCATAAAATGGCGGCGCAGATTGCCAATGTGGCGCGGGTGATGAAATTCAATCAGACGGCGTTTCAAAAACTGGCGGTCGCCCAAATTCCCATCCAAGTGTTGCCGACGCAAAATGACGGCTTTGACAGTCCGCCGGGTTTTGTGTTGGTGATGGAAGGCGCTTACGCCGCCGATTTGCGCCAGGTCAACGGGCAAAACAACGGCTGTATTTTCTTCCGCAGCAGTGTCCCGGAAAAACAGATCCGCCATGTGCAGCAGGCCGGTGAGAATTTAATGCAAACTACCAACACCCCGGCAAAATAGTTTGTCGCATCCTATCCCCACGCGAATCCAAAATCCAATGACATGGCGCTAGTCAGCGCGTTCGCGGGCGGAATCATATCGGGCTGTTTTCCGCGCCATTAAAACTAATCTTGACGGGATTTTTCAGCGCGCAAAAATTTTTGGACGGAAACGCCGTAGGTTTTTGCCAGCTTCAAAATTTGCTTGCGGCCAGTGATATTCCCGCTCCGTTCCCAATACATCAAGGTGGTCCGGGGAATGCCGCTTTGCTTGGCCGCTTCTTCCTGCGACAGCCCCTTTTCTTTGCGCAGGAACAGCAGCCAGGCTCCGTAGGAGTTCCGGCGCGTCTTTGGTTTTCGACCCATGCACGGAAGGTTAATTCCCGGCCTTGCCGAAAATTATATTTTGACGAAATATCGTCAAAATATCATTTTGCGCTTGCGTTCCGTGACGGACGCCTTAGAAATGTTTGAAATGAATCGGGCGGCAAACGCAGCCAGCCGTGAATCGGGAAAATCCACGGACGGGAAAATTATACCCCAACTGTTTCTTGAAATTGTCCGGCCAGTCGTTGTCAGAGTTCGCCCGACGGTCTTAAAGCTCGTCAACCAAATCACGGACGCGAACGCCAAGAGCTTTGGCAATTCGCAAAAGCGCGTGCAAGCTAATCCACTGCTCTCCGCGTTCGACTTTGCCGATATAAACCGGATGCAAGCTGGCTTTTTCTGCCAGTTTTTCTTGGCTCATGCCGACATGCTTCCGGCGATTCCGAATGGTGTCACCCAAGATTTTCAGTTGTCGCGGACGCGGCATAGCTTTTTAGCAAAGCATGAGTGCGCGGAAACTAGAACACCCAACATGGGTTTATTTTAATCTTGCATGGTTTTGGGAAAGAGCATAGAAATGTATTGCGATTCAGAAAAATGATTTTGTTGGGTTGGCGGGAACTCCGTCGGTTTATGAGAAACAAGACAAGAATTCTGGTGGTGGACGACCAAGTGGCTGTGGTAACGATGATGCGATTTCTACTGACACGAGCCGGTTGCGAAACGCAAGGGGCTTTGGATGCCAAGACGGCCTTGCGACTGGCTCAAACACAGGCGTTCGACTTAATCACCCTTGACGTTGAAATGTCCAGCAGCGGATTTGACCTGTTCATGGATTTGAAGCAAATCCCCCGACTGGCGGAAACACCAATTGTATTTGTGGCAGGAAATGCCAGCATTGAAAATCAGCAGCGCGGCCTTGACCTTGGCGCGGCGGATTACATTGAGAAGCCGTTCGACACGCAAGATTTCCTTTCCCGCATTCTTTCACTGGTAGAAGAAACCGCGACGGCATGATAATTTTATCCCAACAACTTGATTTTGCAACGCGCCTATTTCAAAAGCTCGTAAGGTTCGCGGCCAAGCCCCTTGGCAATGCGGACCAGACTGGACAGCGAAAGATTGTATTTGCCGCGTTCGACGCCGCTGATGAATGTCCAGTGCATGTCCGCGCGCTCGGCGAGCGATTCTTGCGACAAGGCCATCTTTTTCCGATACGCGCGCACGTTCTTTGCCACTCGCTTGCGATACTGGATGTCCATGCCCGCCAAGTTTGGAAGAAAAAAGCCCCGGAAAACATAGACGTTACAACTATCGCATTTAATACTAGACAGCCGCCGCGAACTTTGGCAAAACCGGGTCTGTTGTTTCCCAAATGTCACAGAAAAAAATCTGGACGGAATGAGGAAACATGCGGCAGGATATTTTCGGGCAAAATGAACGCGGGGCATCCAACTGCGGGCGCGAACGGGAGGGACAACTTCTAAAAGGCAACCTATGAAAACTGTTAATCACATTCAATTGAACTTCCAGTTATTCCAGCTAATCATACCCGTCATGCTGCTCTTTTTTCTGGCGGGAGCGGCTGGTGCCCAAGTTCTGCCGCCCGGTTGGAGGGGTGGTCCCACTAATTCGCCGCTGGATTCGTGGTCATTCCAGGACAACACCAACTGGACGAGCGATTTGGGCTATGCGCCGGTCTCGTTCACAAACCTCAATTTCTCACACCTCGGCAACGGCGATTCGCTCGTGGTGGATACAAACATCCCGGCTTGGTTGCAATATAACGTCTATGAAGCTGACGGCACGACCAATTTGACCGTGGACGTTGGCAGCGTGACCTTTTGGTTTGCGGCGAACTGGTCCAGCACCAATGACGCCAATGGCGGACTTGGACCGCAGGAGTGGGGACGATTGATTGAAGTCGGCGGCTACACGCCTGATTCCAGTTATGGCTGGTGGAGTATTTACGTGGACGATGCCGGGGCGAACATTTATTTCTCAGCGCAGACCAACGACAGTTCGGGAAACACCTATACCCTTTCCACGCCGATAGATTGGACGACCAATTATTTCCATTTCATCGCGTTGACCTATTCGAGCACCAATGTCTCGCTTTATCTGGACGGTGTGCTGGCGACGAATGATCCGGGCGGTTTGCCCGTCTGGCCGGGGAGCGATGTTCTTGCCAACGGCTTTTACATCGGCAGCGACAGTAACGGGGTCTTGCAGGCTCACGGCCTGTTCAACACGGTGGCGACCTACAATTATCCGCTCAATTCCAATGATGTTCAGGCCATTTTTAACTGGAATTACACTTGGTATGAAATCAGTCCGTGGAACACGGCGATGGAAAACATCGTTTCCGCCCCGTCCAGTCCGTCCTCTTTGCCAAGCACCTATGACATCATCACCGGACAGGGCGGCTTGCAGCCTGCCGGTTCGGTGACCGCCATCACCAGCACAAATGTTTGGATCACCAATGTCACCGCCACCGCCACCAGCGGCGCGATGGCCATAACCTTCACCATACAAGGTGGTTCCGATAACACTCCGTATGATGTCTTCGCCAATTCAATTCTGGATTTTTCCAGCGACACAAACAAGGCTTGGGCGTGGATGGGACAAAGCTTCCACGGAAATGTTTACACCCTTACCAATCTGCCAAACACCGCCTGTTTCCTGATTCTTGGAACTCCACAAGATACTGATTTAGATGGACTTACAGATGCCTATGAGCGGCTGGTGTCCAAGACCAATCCCTATCTTGCCGATACGTCCGGCGACGGTATTTCCGATTCGGACGAGATATTGAACGGCAACAATCCGTTGTCTTACAATCCGGGTTGGAAACTGGACTCGGATAATGACGGCCTGCCGGACTTGTATGAAACCCAGGTCGGTTTGAATCCGAATTCGGCCGAAGCTGCGCCGGGACTGCCTGCATACAGCAACAACCCGATTCAGTAATCAGACGGCAATAACCCACTTTATGAAATTTATGAAAAACATGAAACGGTTTTCAGTGGCGCTCATGGTTCTGTGGACGGCCTTGGAGAATTGCCAGGCTCAGATAGGAAATTCGGGCGCCAGCGGCGGCCCAAATTCCGCCTCGGACCAGCAAGTTCAAGCCGCCGACCTGTTGGGCAAGCGGGGGCAACAAAAGGTGGATTTGTTTACCGGCAGCTTCGGTTATTCGATTCCCATCGCGTGCGCGCCCGCCCGGAATGGCTCGGAACCGAATCTGGCTTTGGGGTATTCTTCGGCGGAAGAAAACGGCTGGTGCGGCATGGGTTGGAAGCTGGAGATCGGCTCCATTGAGCGCAACACGCGGGATGGCATCCCCATCGCGTATTCGACCGCCAATCCCCCGGCCCCGTTGACTCAGTATGACGACAGCAAAGGGTTCATGCTGAATCTGCTTGGCAAGGGATACAAATTGTTTTCGGTGGCCACCAACAGTTCCGTCGTCGAATACCGGGCCGAGACGGACACCGAGTTTCTGCGCTGCTTTCTTGACACGTCAAACAACAAATGGACGGTCTATGACAAGAGCGGCAATGCCTATTACTTCGGGGAGGTTGCCGGCTCCCGCATGGCCAACCCCAAGACCGGCTGGAGCGGTTACAGCGGCACCTTTCATTGGGCGCTGGACCAGATCGTCACCGCCACCGGGGACTGGACCGCGATTGTCTATACCAACTACACCAGCCCCTTTACCGGCCTGCCGGAAAGAACCCTTTATCCCGCCCAAATCGCCTACAACGGCCATACCAATTTTAACGGCTATTCAGCCAATGTTGCCGGGCCGGACAAAATCATCTTTCAAACTGAGGTTCGGACCAACGATTGGCACTTTTCCTTTCGGTCGGGTTTCCGCGCCGAGCAAGCCCGGCGGTTAACCAACATTTTGTGTCAGGCCGGATCACAGAACGTCTGGAGCTACAACCTCAAGTATGGAATCTCCCCGGCGACCAGCCGCTCTCTGCTGACGAATGTGGTCGTTTACGGTTTCGATGCTGGTAATAACGCCAGCGCATTTTTGACCAACACGTTCGCTTATCAGGCAAACCCCAATGGCGTATCGTTTGGCTCCACGATTATGTGGACCAACATGATTTTGAACACGCCCGGCACCAGTTCGGGTTCTTATGAGCCGGAGGTGTCGGAAATCAATGATGAGGGGCAATTTAGTTATACGGTTGCCGATCTGGTGGACATGGACGGGGATGGCTTGCCCGACCGGGTGAGTTATGACAACTCAACTTCACCGTGCCAGTATCTGGTGCAAAAAAATCTGGGGATGCAGGGCCACGGATTCGGCTCGCGCTATGCCTTTGGCCCCACCTCCACCGGCCCCGGTTTAACGCCCACCGGTTCCAATCCCTTTCCCGACGGCAGCGGCTATGACCAATTAAACACTCCCTACGGACGCATCCGGGACATCAACGGGGATGGTTTGCCCGACCGGGTGATGGACTATTGGGCAGCCCTCAATACAGTGGTCAATAATACCCTGCCTTATACGCCTTATACCAATTATGAAGTCCAGGTGAACACCGGGCAGGGATTTTCCGGGGTGACCGCCTGGCCGGTATCCACCGGGCCGGTAGCGTTGAGCGACCAGAATTCAGGATTGTATTTTTGCGTGGAATCCGGCGGCGTCAACGTGGGGTTGTTTGACATCAATGGCGATGGAATGCCCGACCGGGTGCTGTCCGGCTATTATACCCAAGGGGCGATGACCAATTTCATGGTGCAGTTCAACACGGGAACCAATTTCACTGCGCCCAGGCAATTCGGCCCCTATCACAGTCTCAATTGGAACAATTATCCGGGTGGCCAAACAAGTTATAATCCACCCTATTACTGGGCGGGCATTGAAACTCCGGATTCTCACATGATTGACCTCAATGGCGATGGTTTGCCCGATCACGTCATGTGGCCGATGAATCCCACCAACGGATATGCCGGACAGGAACTGCCTCATCCAACCTCTTACTTTGCCTTGGAATACAACAATGGCTATTCCTTTGAATCCACCAATACTTCCGCCAATGTCCCGGGCGCTTTCGACGTCTGGCCGGGAGTCGTTGCCCAGGCGAATAATGGTCTGGTTACCTATGGCACGACCACTTTTTATTCTGATGCCATCTTGGATTTGCCGTTTGTGGGTTTGTTCGATCTCAACGGCGACGGATTGCCGGACCGGGTCGTGCTGGATCAGACCTCCTTGAACACCTCAACCACGAGGTGGTTCGTTTACTTGAACAACGGCCACGGTTTCAACACCACGCCAATTACCCTGACCAACATCGAGAACCAAGGCCATTATAACCTGAGCACGGATGCTCCCTGGTGGAGTCCGCAAGGTTCCGTGGATGGCTACGGTGAAGTCACCACTTTAATGGATATAAACGGCGACGGGTTGCTGGACCGGGTGATGGCGGTATATTTTAGCGGAACCCCCACTGCTAATTATTTTCTGGTCCAGTTAAATCAGGGGCCGTTCCCGGATTTGCTGACCAACATCAACAATGGCGTCGGCGGCAATCTCAGCGTCACCTACAACCCGTCCACCGCCTACGATAATCGAGTGGATCCCACCAATCCCAATTCCGTCAGCCACATGCCCTTCCCACGGCAGGTGACGGCGGCGGTGACCGCATCTGACGGCATCAATCCGCCGCAAACGACGACCTACGGTTACGGGGGCGGCTTCTTTGACGGAGTCCGGCGCGAGTTTCACGGTTTTGCCGTGGTCACCAATACTGATTCCACCCTGCGCACGACGGTGACTTATTTCCACACCGGGGGCGGCAGAAACTATTCGGCTTTGGGCGAATATCAGGACACCAATTCCACCACCGGCGCGGGCAACTTCGCCAAATCGGGAAAGGCCTGGCGGACTGAAACCTACGGGAATGACAACGAGCTTTACCACGTCCAAATCAATCAGGTTGACCAAACCAGTTTAGGCAATGGCCGTTATTTCCCGTTCACGACGCTGACCTTTGACTGCGATTATCCCGGCAACGGCACGCCCAAAGTCACGGCCACGGACTTCGCTTACGACAACGGCACCGGCAATTTGACCAATAAAGTCGAATACGGTCTGGTAACGGGCTTCAACCCCAGCAGTGTCGGCAGTTTTTCCTTCTCAGATGCCGATGGCACCGACACCAAATTCCATAACACACACTATGCAACTCTTTCCGGCAACAGTTATATCCTCGATCACGAGGACGATGTCACCCTTACGGATACAAACAAGAGTGTGATTCAGGAAACGAAATATACATACGACCAGTCAAGTGGAGCGATTGCCACCAAGCTGACCAGGATTTCCGCCGGTTACTATGCCACCAACAGTTACGGTAGCTACACTTTGTATGGAATGGTCGGCACAACCACCGACCCGGTCGGCGTCCAAACCACCATTACTTACGATTCCACTTACAATACTTATCCGGCGACGAAAACAACCGGAAGCTTTACGACCACGACCACTTACGATGCGCGTTCGGGCGAGCTTGCAACCTCCACCGACCCAACGGGCATAACCATCAGCAACAGTTTCGATACCTTCCTGCGTCCGGTTGAAACGGATAAAATTCCCGTGGGCGGCGGCACAACCGTCTGGATGAAAAAGTTTTTCTACCCCGCCGCCTTGAAGCCAATCACTTCCGGTGTGGCGACCAATTACACCGACACGGTGATGAATGACGGTGTCGGCGGTTTCACCAATAGAACCTACATTGATGGATTCGGGCGAACCGTCCAGTCGCGCAACCAGGGTGAAAATGGAAATTACCGGGTGGTGTCAACCGCCTATGATGGGCGCGGCAAGACCGTCCTGACCACTTGGCCAATTTTTGGGACTTCAATCACTTTCAGCAAACCCACTACCGGTCTGACCGCCACCTGGATTGGCTATGCTGCTGATGGTCGCGTGGCGACCAATCGGCCTGTGAATGTTACTTTCGATTCCAATGGCGCATTCAGCAGCAAGACTGACCTGACCGGCGACACGGGTTCTCCGCTGGCGGCCAAGACTTGGAGCTACGTCAACAGCGGCGATCCGTGGTGGGTCATCTGCACCGACGAAGACGGCAAGGTGCGTCGCTATGGCCTCGATGCCTTTGGCCACACCAACCAGATTCAGGAAGTGGACGGTGCCAACACCTACATCACGACGCTGAAATATGATCTGGCCGACAACCTGACCAACATCGTAAACAACAATTCGGAAAACATCTATTACGCCTTCGACAACGCAGGCGGCATGGTGGCGATGGCCGACCCCTATCTCGGCCAGTGGAAATATCAGCGGGATTATGCTGGCCGTCTCCGCGTGCAAACCGATGCGCGCGGGAATGTCATCAAACTGAATTACGCAAATTCGTCCGGTCAGCAAGATCCGTTGGGCCGGATACTGAGCAAGGAAATTTACAGCCTCAATTATACCAACCAAACGCTCGTTCCAGTTTTCACCAATACCTACGTTTATGACAGCAGCGACGACGGCAACTTCATCGTTTATCCGACGCTGCTCTACAAAACGACCGACAGCGAAGGGTGGGAGAAAAACGGATATGACTCTCGCGGGCGCTTGGTCAAGACCGTGCGTTACCTGAATATCAACGGCCAGAGTTACACCAACACTTACACCTATAACGACGGGGATCACGTCACGACCATCGCCTATCCAAACTCCGGCCCGGTCATCACCAACGCCTATTTCACCAGCGGGACTCTCAAACAGGTGTCCCGCGTCGGCGGCAGCGCCTTTTACACGATCAGCGCGGGAGGTTATGATGAATTCGGGCACGCGACGAATTATTTATATGGCAATGGTGTGACCACCAGCCGCGGTTACTATTCCGTGTCCAAACGTCTGCAAAACATCTCGGCAGTTTCTGGCAGTTCAATTTTCAGCCGGACCTTTACCTACTCGAACAGCGCGGACATCGCTTCCATCAGCGGCACCGGCCTCACCAACACCATGAGCATGACGTATGACAATTTGCACCGCATCAAGAGCTACACGGGAACGGGAGGCTTGTCTGGCAATTACGGCTACGATGCCGTCGGCACCATCACCAACAATATCGAGGGCGGCGGGTCTAGTTACGGTTACGGCGTCCGGCGGCCACAGGCCGTCAAGAGCGCCTTCGGCTACACTTACCTTTACGATTTGTGCGGCAACATGATTGTGCGACGCGGCGGCGCGACCAACTCGCAATCGCTGGTCTATGATGCGGAAAACCGGCTGGTGCGTTTCGCGCAGGCCGGAACGAATTTCATGCTGGTGAAGTTCGGCTACGCGGCGGACGACGCCCGCTTGTGGAAATGGAACAATCAGTCCCCGACCAACCTCCAGGTTTGGATCGGGAACATCTACGAGGAAAAAGGCGGCAAGAAGTTGTTCCATGTTTATGCCGGAGACCAACTGGTTTGCACGTTTGAAACCAACTCGGTGCTCTATGGCGGAACCGACACGAACAAG
>Ga0182014_10001059_pt1 | contig 37437 bp, 34 predicted proteins | sample 612S2DmetaG_FD_120489 | JGI IMG/M metagenome (GOLD analysis project Ga0182014, IMG submission 120489) | Permafrost microbial communities from Stordalen Mire, Sweden - 612S2D metaG | ecosystem: Environmental > Terrestrial > Soil > Wetlands > Permafrost | place: Sweden: Stordalen | collected... | reverse complement strand
CTAGGTGTGACATCTCGGCCGTTGCTCGAACCTACGCTGGTTTTCTTTGCCTCAGTTCTCGGGACTACAGCCTCCATCGCTGGCATCTGGATTGCCAAGCAGCATGATGACCGTACCGATGCGCGCCTCACACTCGAGACCGTTACTACAGGGTTGAATCTGATAGGGCAAGGTAGCGGCTACGCTCCGTCCGCGCAAGTTGCTGGGGCCCTGGCCACATTGATTCACCTGGGTCAGCCAGTCATAGCTATCCGCTCTCTGCGGGCAGCATGGCTTGATCAAGCGGTCGACGCTGGAACGGCGACCTGGCTAATAGGGGAGGTACTCGATTCGGGCCGGGATGAGAGCCAACGCGAAGCTGCCCAATTGCTATGCTCTCAAGCATCGGTATTGTGTGGGCCCATACGTGATAGCGACGGAGCGTTCGACATCCACTGGCCCTATCGCTTGTACGAGCGCTGGCCTTTTCAACTCCCCCTAGACGCCAGGATGGATGTCCTTTCGACACTGATTGCGATGTTGCTCAGCAAGCCATATGTCAGTTGGCGGGAGACAGGCTATAACTGGATTATCGCACTACTTGACGATGCCCTGACCAAAGATCGCGACCCAAGTCTTTGTGCCGAAGTAGGTCATCTTCAGCGTATTCTTCTGCGGACCATCCCCAAAACTCGCGACATTAACTGGGGCAGTGGCTGGAAGAGCGTCGACGGAATGCGGCATCGCGCGGACAGTGCGGTAGCTAAGGCTAAAGCCGAGGGTGAACCAGCTACTAGGCTTACTAAAATCCCCAAGATGGAGGCGAGGCTCGGCAAGTGGGCGACTGCAGCATCACCTCCGCCCCGCCTCCGCCCTGAGTCGAGTGCCTACCAGGCTGGCCGCAGGATACGTACGGCGATGGTTAACTTCCTCCGCCGAAAAGACCCACGAGGAACTCGATTACAGTGTTCAGGATGCTACCGTCATCGTTCTTAACAGCTTCACTGATCGCGTTTGTACCGGCATCAACGACTTCTTTCGAGATATTACCACTAAAATCGGGTTCGAAATTGGACATTTTGCTATCACCTCTCTTCTTGTGAGTCTCGGACCGCTAACAACACAAGGCTATGGTCAGTGCAAATGACTAGTCCAGTAAGGGTTTGAAGGCTTTGGCGCGCACCAGCGAACCCATCGGTCGACACTTCGTATATGGCGCTAAGCGCACCTGTGCGACAATTGGGTCACCAAGACAGAAATGGTCACTTCCTAATAGTATGAATAATGAGTTATTGGAGCTTTGCGCATCACGGAGTTGGTTATATGTGTTGACGGAGCTGATCTCGGCGAAAATTTATTCAGGCAACGGGTGTGCTATGCCAGCTGAGATGATCGGGCGGACGCGCGGATCGCCCGCGGCAGCGCGTCGGGTCAGCCACGTTCCGCGGTCCGTCACGGTCAGGAACAGACCCGGAGTACAGCCAGGGCTACCACGGCGCCGGTCGCGTCCTGTATAGGTGGCAGCGCCAGCCATCCCAGCCCGCGATGATCGAGCCGATCAGTTCGCCGTCATGCTCAGCGAGGATCACCATCTGGGTCACTGCCTAGCAGGGCTGTGACAGCCTGGCGGCTGGCGGGCGGCCTGCTGGCGTTCTCGGCCGCCTCCAGCCGCATCCCCAGGAACCCCTCAATGTCGGTGACCGCGCGGCTGGGGTGAACAGTGCGGTCAGCCGGGATAACTGCGGTACCACTGGGCCGCCGGCGGCTCCTGCGCCGTGTTCATCGCGGTGGTCATCTCGATCCGTCCGGCGGCGGCGCTCTCGCCCATCGCGGCCGCCGCGGCCGCGACGTCGGTGTCGTCTATCTCGTAGACGGCCAGATAGCGGTGCGAGGGCTCCGGCGACCCCGGATCGACCAGTTCGTACCGGGACACCGAGGTGATCGACGGCACCGCCGCACGTACCTGCGGGATATGGGTGCGGGTGTACCACTCGTCGAACTCGGGAACCTGGTCCGGCGATGCCGGGCTGGACCACGCGAGGAGAAGTGCCTTGGCCATAGTCCTGTCTCCTTCACCGGGCTGGTTCACCGGGGGGTTTCGTCGGGGGGCGTCGGGCTGTTTCACGGGACTGTGTCACGGGGCTGTGTCAGGGGGCGATTTCTCTCTGGCCGCCCGGTTGACCGGCTACCTAACGTTTGTTATCACACGGTAGCCGGGAGGATGGCAGGGAATCAAGGGTCATCAGTGGTGGGCTCTGCGCGGGGAGACCGCTGAGGGCTGCGCCCCTGTTCGCGCGGGTGACGGCCGGCGCCGCCGCAGATGCGGACGCAGTTCCTCGTCTCCCGCATAATGGCCGGGTGACCGTGTCGCCATCATCCGTACCCAGAACATCCGGCGACGTCCGCACGCGCCGGCGCGACGAGATTCTCCGGGCGGCGGCCCGGCTGTTCGCGTCGGACGGGTACACGAGCACGTCGATGCGCGAGGTGGCGGCGGCGTCGGGAATCCTGCCCGGCAGCCTCTACCATCACTTCGAGTCCAAGGAAGCCATCGCGGTCGAGCTCGTCGAGGAGTACCACGCGGACCTGATCCAGGTCGTGCGTGAGTTCCAGTCCGGCACGAAGGGCGTGGACGGGGCCAAGGGCGCGGAGGGTGCGGCCGGCCCGGCGGATCCGGTGGCGGCGCTGCGGGCCTTCGCCCACGAGATCGCCAATGTCTCGTTCCGGCACCAGGCCGCCTTGCAGATCAGCGTGTTCGACGCTCCGGCCACGGCCAGTTCCAGCCTCAAGACAGTGGTCCACGCCGAGCCAGCCAGCCTGGACCGGCGCTGGCGCAGCCTGATCAGTGCCGCCGAGGCCGCCGGGGCGTTCAAAGCGAGCGTCGACACGCGGATTGTCCGGCACGTCCTGCACCGGACGATCGTGCAGGTCGGATTGGCCTGGGAGTATCCGTCCGGGCCCGGTGCGGTGACCGACTGCGTCCTGGCGCTGCTTTTCGATGGCCTGGCCCCGTCGGCGGATGCGTGCGCGGACCGGTCGAAGCCCGCGTGCATCGTGGATGAGGCCACGATGCGGTGGGCGGAGCAGGCCGCGCAACGGCGGCGCCAGCGCCGTGGCCAGATCCTGGACGCCGCGCGCACCGAGTTCGCGCAGCGGGGTTTCGAGGCCACCACGGTGCGGGACATCGCCGAGGCGGCCGGGCTCAAGGCCAGCAACCTGTACCGGTACTTCGAGTCCAAGGACTCGATGATCCAGGAGATCCTGGGCGATTTTTCCACGTCGCTGCTGGCCGCCTACCGGGATGTCATCGGGGCGGGCTCGGGCACGGTGCAGACCCTCGACGCGATCTTGTGGCTGCTGAATCAGGCCGGCCGGCATTTCAGCCCCGAGGTGGAGATCCTGCAAACCTACCGGCGGCTGATGGCTCTCGGCGTCGCGGACCGCTACCACGAGGGGGCGCAGGCCCGGCTCGAACTGCTGGCGGATCTGATCGCCCGCGGCGTGTCCGCGGGTGAACTCAGGGACGTCGCCGAGCCGTTCCTCGTCGCCTCCTGCCTGCGCGAGATCATGTGGGCCCCGATGCCCAAGCTCGTCCATATCTCCCCGCAGCGGATCCGCGAGTTCCACCGGCAGTCGGTGCTGTCCGGTATGGCCGCTCCCGGCCAGCGTCCCGCCCGCTGATGGCGGGGGCTGCGAAGTCCCGGGCACGGGCCGGCTCCCGGCCCGCTGACTGCGGCATCTGGCCGCGCCATGCGGCCTGACCTGGGCGGCGCGGCGTTCGGGTGGCGCAGCACCGCCTCGCGGAAGGAAAGGAACAGCGCCACCAGCCACTCGATCCACGTCATGCCAAGATCCGGGTCAGGGAGCTGGGTCTCCAGCACGATGGCGCGCGCCAACGGCCCGCAGGATCTCGGCCTTGTCGTCGAAGTGGTAGTAGAGCGACGGCCCCCGGACGTTGAGCTCACGGGCGAGCCGCAGCAGGCTGAGGGCGCCCAGATCTTCCTCGTCGATGATCCGCAGGGACGTCTGGACTACGTTGTCACGCCTAATCGGGGGCTGCGCGGGGCGTGGCATACGGGCATTGTGCGCCCGGCCCGTTATGTGGCCTTTATCTATCGACGCTAGTTTTTGCTGCTAATCTCGGAAAAATTCCTGCTGAGAGGGCAGCCAGGTAAGCGGGTGACCACTCCCGAACGTGGCTGTCCAGCCGAGCCCTTTTCCATCGACGACGGGGGACGCGATGAGCCGGGTCAGATTCCGCCACGAGACGGACGCCGCCGAGCCGCGCCACCAGACGCGGCCGCCAGACGCCGGCACCGAGCCCTTCCGCAGCCCGGGCCATCGCCGCGCCCCGGATGGCCCGCCATCACCGGGGCGCCGCCTGACGCCCTGGCGTACCGGCCCGCGCCGGCAGCGGCCGATCCGGGTCACGCTGACCGTGCTGCTGACGATCCCGATCATCGCGCTGATCGCGCTGTGGGCCTACGCCGCCATCACGACCATTGGGCCGTACATTGCCCAGCGCAACGGCCAGACGGTCGTCCACGATATCGCGGCTCCCAGCCAGGCGTTCCTGCTGGCGCTGACCGAGGAGCGCGCCGACACCCTGGCCTGGCAGAGCGCGCGCGGGGCGCTGCCGCGCACCGCCCTCGACGCGCAGCGCGCGCGGACCGACGTCACCGTGTCGGCGTTCCGGGCGGGCCTGGCCGGCATGGAAGGAGTGGCCGGGGTGGCGGGCCGCCAGTCGATCACTAGCTCCGAGGGGCAGCTGGACCGGCTGACCAGCCTGCGGACGCAGGTCGACGACGGCACGATCAGCGCGCTCAACGCGTTCGCGACCTATAACGGCATCGTGGACTCCTACTTCCAGGTCGTCCGGACCCAGCTGAACGTGTCGGACACCTCGGTCCAGCTCTACCAGGGGGGGGAGGGTGTCGTCGCCTCCGGCCAGGCCCTGGAGATGATCGGCCGGGAGGCGGCTCTGGTCGGCGGTTCGCTGGCGGCCGGCGGTCGGCTGTCAGTGGCCGAGTACCGGCAGTACGTGCAGGCTCTCGACGAGCAGCGCTTCCTCGAGCAGACGGTGACCTCGCCCATTTCATGGCAGCTCATCCCCGACCCGTTCACGCCGTTCTTCGCCTCACCCACCTACCAGCGGTTCAAGACGATGGAAGACGACATCGCCGCGGCGGGCGCGGGCGCCCGGATCCCGGTGAGCCCAGTCGTCTGGCCGTCCACGGTCGGGGCTGTCCTGAAGGGGCTCGGCGCGGCCGAGACCACCGCCGTCAGGGAGTCGACCGGGAGTTCGGCCAGGGTTGGTGACGGCATCCTGACCCGGCTCGTCGTGGTCGGCGGGGCGGGGCTCGGCGCGGTTCTCATCGTCGCCTTCCTGCTGCTGCGGTTCGGCAACCGCATCACCCGCGAGCTGACCGGCTTCTACGGGGCCGTCCGGTCGCTGGCCGAGGAGCGGTTGCCGGAGGTCGTGGGCCGGCTGTCCCGCGGGCAGGACGTGGACGTGACGGCCGAGGCGCCCCCGCTGGTCCTGCCGACCAGGTTCCTGGAGGTGGCCCGGATCGCGGACGGCTTCTCCGCGGTGCAGCGGACCGCGGTGGAGGCCGCCGTCGGGCAGGCCGAGCTGCGCAAGGGAGTCAGCAACATCTTCCGCAGCCTGGCCCGCCGCAACCAGTCGCTGCTGCAGCGGCAGCTCCGGATGCTGGATGAGATGGAGCGGAGCACCGAGGATCCGGACGCGCTCGCGCAGCTGTTCCGGCTTGACCACCTGACCACGCGCATGCGCCGGCAGTCGGAGGGCCTGATCATCCTCTCCGGTTCCGCCCCCGGGCGCCGCTGGACCATGCCCGTCCCGGTCATCGAGGTGCTGCGCGGCGCGATCGGCGAGATCGAGGACTACGTGCGCGTCGACCTGGCCGCCGACGCACGCGACCTGGTGACCGGGGCCGCCGTGGCGGACCTGACCCACCTGCTGGCCGAGCTGATCGAGAACGCCGCGCTCTACTCGCCACCGCACACCCGCGTTCAGGTCAGGACGAGCCGGGTGGCCAGCGGCTTCATCGTGGAGATCGAGGACCGGGGCCTGGGCATCCCGGCCAGCACGCTCGCCATCCTCAACGAGCGGCTGGCCAGACCGCCCGAGTTCGACCTGGCCGACAGCGACCAGCTCGGCCTGATCGTGGTCAGCCGGCTGGCCGTCCGGCACGGGATCAGGGTCACGCTGCGCGGATCACCGTATGGCGGGGCCGCCGCGATCGTGCTCATCCCGCACGAGATCGTCGTGGCGGAGGAGGAAGTCGCCGTCGCGCCCGGCGGATACGGCGGCCCGCCAAGTATCGCGGGACCGCCCCCGGGACCCGGGCCCGGTGCATACGGCGCGGCGCCGGGTATGACGGGACCGCCCCCGCGGCCGAAGGTCGGGGCATACGGCGGGGGTAGCGCGGTACCGCGCCGGCGGCCGGCGCCCGGCGGAAACGGCGCGGCGCCGGGCAGCGCGGGATCGCTCCCGGCCCTGCCGCGCCGGGAGCGCCAGGCCAGCCTGGCCCCGCAGCTCCGCGAGGCCCCGCCGGCGACCGCGGCCGGGGCCGAGGCGGAGGCACGGGCCGGGCGCTCGGCCGAGCAGGCGCGGGCCCTGATGGCGTCGATTCAGCAAGGCTGGCGCAGTGGCCGCGCCCGGGCCGAGCAGGCGGACCAGAACGGCGGCGAGCTGCCGCCTGATCAAGATTCCGTCAACGGATGGGAGCAGTGATGAGCGGGGGGGCCACGCTGGGCGGGCTTGACTGGCTGCTGAGCAACCTGGCCGAGACCGTCGACCATGTCCGGCAGGCGGTGCTCTTCTCCGCCGATGGCCTGGTCATGGGCAGATCGCCGGGAATCAGCCAGGACGACGCCGACCACCTGGCCGCCCTGGCGGCAGGCGTGCAGAGCCTGGCCCGCGGTGCGGGCCAGCGATTCCAGGGCGGTGAGATCCGGCAGACCATCATCGAGATGGATGCCGCGCTGCTATTCATCGCGGCGGCCGGCCAGGGAGCCTGCCTGGCCGTGCTGGCCGACGCCGACGCCGACGCCGGCCTCATTGCCTACGAGATGATCGTGCTGGTCAAGCGCCTGGGCCAGCACATGGTGGCGAATCCACGGTCCCCAGTGGGGGAGACGGGTACCGGGTGAGCCAGGATCATGAACTCGGACGACAACGGGTGGCTGGACTCTGACGCTGGTCCGGTCGCGCGGCCTTACACGCTGACCGGTGGCCGGACCCGGCCGAGAGCAGGAACGCTTCTCGACCTCATCGATATCGTCGCCCGCAGTGGTCAGCCGCCCGATGAGTACCCCCGCGCCCCGGAACGCATCCGGATCCTCGAGCTGTGCCGGCGTCCCATCACGGTGGCCGACCTGGCCTCGGCCGCCGGCCTCCCGCTCGGCGTGGTCCGCGTCCTGCTGTCCGACCTCGTGGACGCGGGCCTGGTGCGGGTGAGCAGGCAGGCTCCGGCCGGACGGGTCACCGACCGGGATCTGCTCAGGAAGGTGCTCGACGGGCTGCATTCCCTGTGACCCAGCATTCCCTGTGACCCAGCATTCCCTGTGACCCAGCGCGACCATCCCTGGGTGATCCGTATTCCCTGGGTGATCTAGCGCGACCGTATCCTCCGTAATCCCCGTAATCCCCATGGCCCCAGCGTGGCCGGCCATCGGTAAATCCGTTCTGATATGCGAGAATAGTGTTCTCAATTAAGAGATCATTATACTCAATCGTGTGCCCCGCGCGGGCCGCATCGGAGGAGCCGGGTGGGATACGCGGACAAGCTCTTCGATCTGACCGGCCGCGTCGTGCTGATCACCGGCGGCAGCCGGGGCCTGGGCCGGGAGATGGCTTTCGGCGCGGCCCGCTGCGGCGCGGACGTCGTCATCGCCAGCCGTAACTACGAGTCCTGCGCAGCCACCGCCAAGGAGATCGAGTCGGCGACCGGGCGGGCCGCGATGCCCTACGGCGTGCACGTCGGCCGCTGGGACCAGCTGCCGGGCCTGGTCGATGCCGTCTACGACCGCTTCGGCGCGCTCGACGCCCTGATCAACAACGCTGGCATGTCACCGGTGTACGAGTCATTGGGCTCGGTGACGGAGAAGATGTTCGACTCGGTGCTGAACCTCAACCTGAAGGGCCCGTTCCGGCTGTCGGTGCTGGCCGGGGAGCGGATGATGGCGGCGGGCCGGGGGGCGATCGTGAACATCAGCTCGACCGGGTCGATCCGGCCGCGCCCGGCGATCGTGCCCTACGCGGCCGCGAAGGCCGGGCTCAACGCGCTCACCGAGGGCCTGGCGCAGGCGCTGGGCCCGCACGTGCGCGTCAACACCCTGATGGCGGGTCCCTTCTACACCGACGCCCACCAGGACTGGGACCCCGAATCGCTCGCGGAGGGGCTGCGCCCGCACGCGCTGCAGCGGGCCGGGAAGGCGTCCGAGATCACCGGCGCCGCGCTGTTCCTGATCTCGGACGCCTCCAGCTACACCAGCTCCGCGACGCTGCGCGTCGACGGCGGCATCCCGTAAGCCGGTCAAGGGCGGCCGATGAAGCCGAGGATCGCGGGCGCCGCCTGTACCCAGGTGTCGAACATGTAGTAGCTGCCGTCGGCCTTGCCGGTCGCGCGGTCCTTGGCGGCCTGCTCCCAGGCGTCCTCGGGCCACGGCGGGTCGATCAGCTTCGCCCCCTCGATGAGACAGCTGACCTCCAGGGAGGTGCGCTTCGGGTGGTCGATGTCCTTGGCGCCGCGCGGATGATCAGGGGCGGGACTTTGATGTTGTGGAACATGTCGTCGTCCACCCCGGGAATGGTCTGGCCGGGCTTGGGGACGAACGCGTTCAGCCACCGGATCATCGTCCGCTCGAACTCGTCGGCGTCGAGGGCGAGGATCCGCTCCCGGTTCTTCGGGTTCGGCTCGATCAGGGCCTGCCACTCGGGCAGGTCAGCCGCCAGCCGCCAGCGTGAGTTTGCCGCGGTCGATCCGCTCCTCGGGGAGCTGGATCGCGAGCCGGCCACATTCCGCGACGTGCTCGCGGCTACGCTCGCGAGCTGAGGACAGCCCGCACGGCGCGTGCGTGGGCCACGCGCGGCGGGCACGGACGCCGGACACCCGTCCTAGTCGACCAGGCCCCACTGGCGTGCGGTCCCCAGGTCCAGCCAGCCGCCCGTCAGGGCCAGGTACAGGGTGCGCCAGCGACCGATCCGCCGGGGCAGGCTGACCGTGCCGCCGGCCCCGGGGATGAGGCCCATGCCGACTTCGGGGAGCCGGAAGACGGTTTCCCCGGCCGCGGTGACCCGCCCGGCGAACGCCGGCAGTTCGACGCCGGCCCCCACGCAGGCCCCGTGCAGGCGCGCCTCGGTCCGGTCCCTCAGATCGTGCAGGAGCCGCGCCGCGCCCGCACTGGTCCGGACGAGGTGCGCCGTGACCAGGTCCGGGGCGGTGCCGAACTCGTCCAGGTCGCCGCCGGAGCAGAAGGCCGGCCCGTTACCCGCCAGGACGACCCCGAGCCCGGATCGCCGGGCCAGATCCAGAGCGCCCACGAGCGCGTCGCGCACCTCGCGGCCATAGGCGTTGCGGCGCTCCGGGCGGTTCAGCGTGATCGTCAGCGTGCTGCCGTCGCGCTCCACGAGGACGGGAGCCGCCGCGGGGGGCGGGAGCGGCCGCGGCCCCCGCGCCCGGAGCCACCGGCCGAATTCGGGGCCGCCGAGCAACGTCGAGTACGCCAGGGACTCGGCCTCCAGGGCGTCCCGCACCGGCAGCGCGCCGGACCAGCGCAGCAGGCCGGCCAGGATGATCGCGGCCTGCGGATTTGCCGAGGCGGTGCCCTGGATCTGGCCGAGGACGGCCCGCGGGTCGCAGGTAACGAGCGCCCGATCGGCCGTCACCGCGCTGGTCAGGGTGAGGTCGAGCGCTTCCGCCAGGGGATGGGCCGGGCGCGAGGTAACGCCGGCCAGAATCCGGTCACTGCGCCGCGCGGCCCTCGCTGCCTGCGTTATCTGCGCTGCCTGCGCGGGCGTCCCGGCGCGTCCAGGTCAACGGCCAGCAGCGGATTGGCGATCGTGCCGTCGCCGCCGAGCAGCGGGGCCGCCGCCGGCCCGCAGGCGTCCGCGAGCTCACCCAGCCCCATCACGGCCGCAATGTATCATCGGCTCGTGCCGGACCCGGCCTCCTCGCCCGTGCTGCCCGTTCCGCGCCCGGAGGGCGAGCGGACGGCCGACTGGGCGGCCGACTGGGCGGCCGACTGGGCGGACAGCGGCGTGACGGCGCTGACGGGCCGGGCGGACGGGCCCGCGCTGGTGCCACCGGGACGGGGCGCGTCGGTCGCTCGTGAACTGGCCTCGCTGCTGCCGGTCGACGTGGACGGCCCGGCTCTGCTGGGCGAGCGGGCCGCGTTCACCGGCGGAACCCGCCGCGGGGCGGTCTCGGTGGGGGGCGCCTGCCGGCTGCTGCCGACCGCGGATGGCTGGGCCGCCGTCTCCTGCGCCCGCCCGGACGACCCGGCTCTGCTCGGTGCCCTGACCGGGGCGCAGATCGACGGTGATCCCTGGGCCGCGGTCTCCGCCTGGCTGCGGGCTCACCCCGGCGCCGAATTGGCTGAACGGGCGGCTCTGCTCGGCCTGGCCGCCGCGCCGGTGCATGCTCTGCCGGACGTCCGTTCAAAAAATCCCGGGCAGGCAGCAGCGTGCGGAGAGCCAGCACCGGTACGGCCGGCAGGCGTACGGCCGGGCCCGGCCCGGTCCGCAGGCGGGCTGCGCGTGGTCGACTTCAGCGCGCTGTGGGCCGGACCGCTGTGCGCTCATCTGCTGGGGCTGGCCGGGGCGGATGTGATCAAGGTGGAGACACCGGACCGGCCCGACGGCGCCCGGCGCGGCCATCCCGGTTTCTACCGGCTGCTGCACGCCGGGCACCGGTCGGTGGTCCTCGATCCGGCCACGCCGCGCGGCCGTGACGCGCTGGCGGCCCTGGTCGCGTCGGCCGGCATCGTGATCGAGGCGTCCCGGCCCCGGGCGCTCGCCCGCTGGGGACTGGATCCGGCGAAGACCCCGGCGACCTGGATCTCGATCACCGCCGCCGGGAGGGCCTCTGATCGGGTCGGATTCGGCGACGACGTGGCGGCCGGCGCGGGCCTGGTCGCGTGGGACGGCGACGGGCCGGTGTTCGCCGGCGACGCGATCGCCGACCCGCTGTCCGGCCTGACCGCCGCCGTGCGCGCGCTGACCGATCCGCCCGGCTCGCTGATCGGCATCTCGATGACCGGCATCGTGGCCGGCACGCTGGCCGGCCCGCTGGACAGCCCACGGGACGGTACTGCGACGACGGCCGGCGGCACGGTCGCGGGCCAGGTCCGGCCGCCGCGGGCCCGGACGCCGGCCGGGGAGGCGCCGCCCTCCGGCGCCGACACCGATTCCGTGCTCAGCGAGCTCTGTTGACATCCTCCTCCGCCTGAAGGCGAGGGATTCCAGCTACTACGCCGATTGGAGCAGCAGTTGAGGTTCGCGGTTCACGGGCCGGGTGAGCCCGTCGCCTCCCCGTGCAGTCGCTTCCTGGGCGGGCGTGGGGAGCAGCCGGTACCGGGATATACAAACACACTATCGAATACGGCCGACATTTCCGGGGAGGTGAAGCGGCGTTTCCTCCCCGGCCTGAAAGCCGGAGTATCCACGCCGCGATCCCGATGACCCTGCTGCGCGGGGTTGTCCTGGGCGGTGCTGTCCTGGGCGGGGCTGGCCTCGACGGGGCTGGCCTCGACGGGGCCGGCCGGGGCGGTCCCGGCCTGGAGGGCGCCCGCGCCGACGTGCGGATCGAGCAGGGCCGGGTCACCGAGATCGGCGTGCTGACCCGCAGCCCGGGGGAGGAGACCGCCGACGGTGGCACCCTGCTGCCCGGCCTGGTCGACGAGCACCTGCATCTGCACGCCCTCGCCGCCGCGGCCTCGTCGGTCGACTGCGGCCAGCCTGGCCTCGCCGTGGCCCTGCGCACAGCGGCGGCCGACAGCAGCGGATGGGTACGCGGCACCGGCTACCCGCGCGACGACCTGGACGCCGCCGCCCTGGATCGCCTGCATTCCGGCCGCCCGGTCCGGGTCCAGCACCGCAGCGGCGCGCTGTGGACCGTCAACTCCCGTGGCGCCGCCGCCCTCGGCCTGGCCGGCGCCCGCCATCCCGGGATCGAGCGGGACGCGTCCGGCACCCCGACCGGCCGGCTCTGGCGCGCCGACGGCTGGCTGCGCACCCGCCTGCCGGCTGCGGTCCCGGATCTGGGCCCGGTGGGGAAGCGGCTCGCCGCGTACGGGGTGACCGCGGTCACCGACGCCACGCCGGACCTCGATCCGGCCACGTACGGTTCGTTCGCCGCGCTGCCCCAGCGCGTGACCCTGCTCGGCGTGCCGCTGGGACAGCAGGCTCCGCCCCCGCTGGCGACCGGCCCCTACAAGATCGTGCTGGCCGACTCCGGCCTGCCGCCGTTCCCGGACCTGATCGATCAGATCCGGGCCGCCCGCGCCGCGGACCGCGCGGTCGCGGTGCACTGTGTCACCCGGGAGGCGCTCCTGCTCCTGCTGGCGGCGCTGAACGAGGCGGGCCCGCCGCACCCGGGAGACCGGATCGAGCACGCCGCGATGATCCCCGCCGACACCATCGGCGAACTGGCCCGGCGCGGCCTGACGATCGTGACCCAGCCCGGCTTCCTCGCCGATCGCGGCGACGATTACCTGTGTGACGTGCCGGAACCGGAGGACCTCTACCGGGTCGGCACCCTCATGAGCGCCGGCGTCGGGGTCCGGTTGTCCAGCGATGCCCCGTACGGGCCGCTGGACCCCTGGCGGGTGATCGAGGCCGCGGTGCAGCGGCGGACCCCGCGGGGCCAGATCGCCGTGTCGGGGGAGCGGATCACCCACGGCCAGGCCCTCCAGGCCTACCTCGGCCCGCCCGTCCGGCCGGGCGTTCCGGCCGACCTGGTGCTGCTGGACGAGAAGGGCACGGTCAAGAGCGTCTACATCGGGGGAGAGCGCGTCGCGGGCGCCCCCTCCTCCAGGCCATGACCGGCAGGCGGCCCTCCCCGCGGGCCCTGCGAGCGGAGTCAGCGAGGCGTCGATGCGGCCGAGGTCGGCGTAAGACGGCGGCGACCACGACACGACCGCTGCGGGAGCGAGCGGCCGGCTCTGTCACCATCGGTCGGCTGCCAGCCGGGGGCTTGTTTTTGGTGGTGGTGATGACGACAGCGGGGATTATGACTGCATACGCAGATGACCCCGGCGAGGGCGCGCACCGGCTCGAGTCCCACCGCGCTGCGGTAGCGTTTCGCCTGGATGATGCAGTGCCCGCCCATGAAGGGATCTTCATTGACGGCACCTGCTTCATACAGCTGCTTCGATGCCGCCCATCTCCTCGGAGATCCCGCTGACCGCCTCCCCGACGTGAGTCTCTGCCTCGGCGGCGGTGTAGGCAGCCTTGATGGTCTCCTTGCGGGTACGGAACGCACCCACCTTCGCCTCCAGCCGCTGCGAGGCGAGAGTGAGTTTGTCCTCCTCCGCCTGCAGTGACGCCTGCTGCTCCTGCAGGTCGCTGATCTGGGAGATTACCGCCGCCCGGCGGATCAGCGCCGCACGAGCAAGATCCTCGCGCCCCGCGGCGAGCGCCTGCTGGGCCTGGTCCTGCAGTTTGCCGGCCGACAGCTGCAGCTGGGTGAGCTGCAGTCCGACGCGCTTGCGGCTGGTCGCCACGTCCGCCACCCCGCGGCGTACCTTCTGCACCATCTCAAGCTGCTGCTCGTAGGAGTAATCGAGCACCTCGCGGGGATCCTCGGCGCGGTCCAGCGCCTTATTCGCCTTCACCCGGAACAGCATGGCGATACGGCGGCTGATGCTCATCCCAGCCCACTTCCCTTCACCGGCGGCAGGCCCTGGCCCGATGCTACGTTCGGGGCCAGCAGGCCGGGCAGCACCACAGTCGCTGCCGCGGTCCGGGACGTCATCCCATGTCGCTCCTCCGCAGACATGACAGTCCGCACGCCGATCCCGTCATGCGGCTGGACGGGCCCTGACCGAGGGCAGTCTCGCCCGGCACGCCCGCCTACTGGGTGGCCGCCGGCCCGCCATCCTGGAAGCAGTCCCCGTGATCTGCGGGTCCTGCCGTGAGCGCCCTACGTGAGTTCTGGGTCGCCCGGCACGCCGCTACCTCTGCTACCGCGATGTCACCCACCGCGGTGGACATCTGAGTGGCCCGGAACAGCTCGGGCTGCGCTGAGGGGTCTCGATCATTGAAGCCGAGCTCTTCGCCGCCGCGTCTTCCACCTCGATTCGACGCAACCGTAAAGCATGCTGGGTGCCCGCGGATGAGCCTCGCCGGAATGCAAGTATGGAGCGGGCGCTGCCGGGCGCCCGCTGGCCATGTGCGGCAGCCTGCCGCGGTTCTCAATTGGAGTGCAGATGACAGGCCTCGATCGACTGGCCCGAGAAACATGGGCGGTGCGCGACGCAACGCCGCGTAGGCGGTGCGGGCGCGGCTGGGCCGGCGCGCGGCGGAACCGGTGACCGACCTGGTCGTAGTGGGCGACTGCAACCCGGACGTGCTCGTCCTGGGCGATGACGTCACGCCCGCCTTCGGCCAGGAGGAGAAGCTGGTCGCCAGCATTTCCCTCGCCGTAGGCGGGTCAGCCGCGATCACTGCGCTTGCTGCGGCAAGGCTCGGGCTGCAGGTAGCGCTGGTTGCGGCAGTTGGCGACGACCCGGCCGGGCAGTTCATGCTTGCGGAGCTCGCCAGGGAAAGCGTAGAGACGGCTGCCGTCGCGGTGCGGGCCCACTGCCCGACCGGTATGACAGTGGCGCTATCACGGGGCAATGACCGCGCCATCCTTACCGCGACAGGCGCCATCGCTACGCTGACCGCGCAGGATATGCCCGATACGCTGCTGTCTCGGGCTCGGCACCTCCACGTCAGTTCCTACTTCCTGCTGGAACGCTCACTCGGGCCCGGTCTCGCCGCCCTGTTCTCTGCCGCCCGGGCGGCAGGGACCACTACATCGCTCGATACCAACTGGGACCCGGCCGGAAAATGGGGCGACGACCAGCTTGCCGAGGTACTGGCGCAGACCGACCTCTTGCTGCCAAACGAGGCAGAGGCGCTGCGGATAGCGCGGGCAGCGACACTCCAGGACGCAGTTGGCGCCTTGACCAGGACAGGTTCCAAGATCGCAGTCAAGCTCGGGGCCCGCGGAGCGCTGTGCGGCGACGGGCTGGGGCAGCACCTGGCTACGCCACCGCCGCTGACGCCCGTGGACACAACCGGGGCCGGGGACTGCTTCAACGCCGGACTGCTGACTGGCCTGCTGCGCGGGCTCGAGTTCCCCGAGGCACTGGCGCTGGGCTGTGCGGTGGGCTCCGCGTCGACGCAGGGCGTAGGAGGAACCGGCAGGTGCGTCGATCTGGCTTCTGCGCGCGACCTGGCCAGGCAGGTGACCGTCCGGCCTGCCGGCTAGTTTCCAGCTGCACAGGGCGCGGTCGCAGACTTAAGACTGTGTTCCGCTCGAAACTAAGATCCGGCGGGTTACCTACGGGTCTGTCGTATGCCAGGCGGCCTGAAGAAAAGCGCGCATATTCGCGGCCGGGAACCCGTTGCTGGATTTCGGTCACGGACATACCCTGGCCTTTAACACGCCCAGACCCCGCGTCCATCCATTTGCGGAGGCCGCGATGACCATCCTGGGCGAAACCGTCGGAGCTCTGTGGGCGCGTCCGCGGCGGGAGCAGCCCCTCCGCAGCGGCGAGGACTACATCGAGAGCCTGCGCGGCCGGAAACTCGCCGCGCACTACATGGGCGCCCCCGTCACCGAGCCGGTCGATCACCCGGTGATCCGGCCGAGCACCAACGTGCTGGCGCGCACCTATGACCTCGCCCTTGACCAGCACGAGCTCGCCGCGGCGAGACGGTGAAGGCCTACGTCTCACGCAAGCCCGATGCGGCGGTCACCGAGGAAGAACTGATCAGGTTCTGCCAGGAACGGATGGCCGCGTACAAGTACCCGCGTTCGATCGAGTTCCTCGACAACCTGCCGGAGCAGACGGGAGGACGTCGTGGACAGTGAGAGCCAGAGCACACCGGCGCAGGCAGTAAGCAAGACCGGGTTTATCCGTGCTCTCGGGCTCTTCCCTGCCACTACGCTGAACATGGCACAGATGGTCGGGATCGGCCCGTTCATCACGATCCCGCTCATCCTTGCCGCCATGGGGGGGCCGCAGGCCATCCTGGGCTGGATCGTCGGAGCGCTCCTCGCACTGGCTGATGGCCTCGTCTGGTCCGAACTCGGCGCAGCTATGCCACGGGCCGGCGGAACGTACACCTTTCTTCGCGAGTCCTACCAGTACTGGACCGGCCGGTTCATGCCATTCATGTTCGTCTGGTCGACGCTGCTTGTCACCCCGCTCATCATGGCTACCGGCATGATCGGGATGACAGACTACCTCCGCTACTTTGTGAATTTTACTACCACGGAAGGCCACTGGATCGCGGTCGCCTTCACCGTGCTCACCGTCGCGTTGCTGTACCGGCGAATCGACTCGATAGCCCGGCTGACGAACATTCTTTGGGTCGGTATGATCGTCACTGTGATAGTGGTAATTGTCGCCGCTTACACGCACTTCAACGCGCATCTCGCGTTCACCTATCCGGCCGGCGCATTTACCCCTTCCGTCAAATTCTTCCGCGGTCTAGGCCTGGGCCTTGTGCTGGCAGTCTTTGATTATTTCGGCTACTACACGATTACTTACGTAGGGGAGGAGGTGCGGAATCCAGGAAAGGTTATACCATGGTCGATTATCCTTTCTATCCTCGGAGTCCTCGTCATCGACCTGACGATGAACATCGGGATCATCGGCGTCGTCCCCTGGCAACAGGCCGAGAAGTCACTCTCCATCGGAACAGACTTCATGCAACGGATCTGGGGTAGGCCTGGCGCATCCGCGCTCAGCATCCTCATCATCTGGACAGCATTTGCGTCGGTGTACACCGGCTTGCTGGGTGCCTCTAGGCTGCCGTTCAACGCAGCGCGGGAGAAGCTGTTCTTCAAGCCGTTCGGGTGGCTGCACCCGCGCATGAAATTCCCGTATATTGCGCTACTCGTTATGGGCCTTGTCACGGCCATCGGGTGCTTCCTGTCACTGGGGACAGTGATCAATGCCCTCATCGCTCTCACGCTCTGGTCCCAATTCATCGCGCAGATCGTGGGCCTGACCATCCTGCGGCACAAACAGCCAGGTCTTGTCCGGCCGTACAAGCAGTGGTTGTATCCCGTGCCGAGCATCCTGGCAGCGGGTGGGTTTATCTACGTTTTCCTGGCATCCGGCTGGTCGGCTATCCGGGTGATGCTCGTCTGGACAGTCCTCGGCATTATTGCTTTCCTGGTTTGGGCCAGGATCGAGCACGTGTGGCCGTTCGGCCCAAAGAATATTCGCGAAGAATTCATCGGCGCCGAAGCGGCGACGAGACAGTCTGAGGCCTAGCAGAGTGCCAATTAGGTCGACAGCCGGTAAGCAAGGAGCGTCGGTGGCCGGAGGTCAAGCATGCTAAGTGCGTTGCAGGACGTTGTCCAGCATCAGAAGGCCGGCGAGGCGGTCGGCATCACATCGGTCTGTTCAGCTCATCCGCTTGTCCTCGAGGCCGCGATGCTGCAGGCATCAGATGACGGCAGTCACGTGCTAGTCGAAGCGACCTCGAACCAGGTCGACCAAACCGGTGGCTACACGGGTATGCGGCCCAAGGACTTTCGCGAACTCGTCTTCGGGGCAGCCATCCGCTGCGGCCTGCCCTCGGCACGTGTCCTGCTGGGAGGCGACCATCTCGGTCCAAACCGGTGGCGGCACCTGCCCCCCGACGAAGCCATGCAGCACGCCGACGTCCTCGTGGCTGCCTACGTCGCGGCGGGCTTCACCAAAATCCATCTCGACTGCAGCTTTCCCTGCGCCGGCGACCCGACACCCTTGACCGACGACCTGGTCGCGCACCGTGCCGCCCGACTGATGCGGGTCGCGGAAGACACCGCGGCTGCACAAGGCGTTGCCGGTGTGTTGTGCTACGTCATCGGCACCGAGGTGCCGGTCCCGGGCGGCGCCCGCGGCGTGATCGGCGGCCTCGTGCCGACATCGCCCGAGGCGGCGCGGACGACGTTGAAGCGGCACCGCAAGGCGTTCGCCGAGCAGGGTCTCGACGACGTGTGGCCTCGTGTCATGGCCTTGGTCGTCCAACCCGGCGTCGAGTTTGACCACCTCCGCGTCATCGACTACGCGCGTGCACACACGACGGACCTCCAGCACGTCCTTGACGGCGAGCCGGACATGGTTTTTGAGGCGCACTCGACCGACTATCAGACGGTCGAGAACCTTACGGCGCTGGTGGAGGACCACTGGGCAGTCCTCAAGGTCGGGCCCGGCCTGACGTTCGCGCTGCGCGAGGCATTGTTTGCGCTGGCCGCCATCGAAGATGAACTGGTGGAAGAGTCCGGACGCTCCCGCCTAGCCGAGGTCGTGGAGCGACGGATGCTCGCCGAGCCGGGGCAGTGGGAGAAGTACTACTCGGGCGACGCCCGCGAGCAGCGCCTGGCCAGGCGATACAGCTACAGCGACCGATTGCGGTACTACTGGCCCGACCCGGAGGTACACGAGGCTCAGGAACGCCTGCTCGACAACCTCACCAGGCGGGAGATCCCGCTGCCTATGCTGAGCCAGCATATGCCCGACCAATACGCTCGCGTCCGCCGCGGGGACCTTACTGTACAGCCGCGCGCGCTGGTCGTCGATCACGTCCGAGATGTGCTGCGCGCCTACGCCCACGCGTGCGCCCCACACATCTGAGGAGATACCCCGGTGACCAATCTGCTCGGCTACCCCCCTGCCGACCTCCATGCCCGTGGGGCCGACCACACCGCCCGCGAGATCGCCCAGCAGCCTGCCGTGTGGCGTGAGGTCGGTAGTGCCGCCGTTGCGTCGCGTGAGGCGAACGACGCCTTCTTGCGCCCCCTGCTCGACAACCCCGAGCTGCAGATGGTACTCGCCGGCGCGGGCACGTCTGCCTTCGCGGGCCAGGTGCTGGCTCCCGTGCTCGCCCGGCGGCTAGGCCGTCGGGTCGACGCCATCGCCACCACCGACATCGTGTCCAACCCACGCGAGTGCTTCGTCGAGGACGTGCCGACCTTGCTCGTCTCCTTCGCCCGGTCGGGGGACAGCCCGGAAAGCGTCGCCGCGGCCCGACTCGCCGAACAGCGCCTGTCGGAGTGCTCTCACCTGGTGGTGACCTGCGATCCGGACGGCCAGCTCGCCCGTGACCACGCTGGCAAATCGCGTTCACGTGTGCTCCTGCTGCCTGCGGCAGCCAACGATCGGGGCTTCGCGATGACGTCGAGCTTCACCGGCATGATGCTCACCGCGATGCTCGCGCTGGGCGGCGCGACGAACGACCTCCTGGTGGAACGAATCGCCGTCGCGGCCGAGCAAGTGCTGGCCACCCGCCCGTCCGACGCCCGCGCGTTGGCCGCGCGGGATCACTCGAGGATCGTCTACCTCGGCAGCGGGGCTCTCAAGGGGCTCGCCCGCGAATCGGCACTCAAGGTTCTCGAGCTGACCGCCGGCCGTGTCGTGGCCTTGTCCGACTCGGCTCTGGGGTTTCGGCACGGCCCAAAAGCAGTTTTGGACGAGCGCACGCTCGTCGTGGTGTATCTGTCTAACGACCCGTACACGCGCCAGTACGACCAGGACATAGTCGCCGAGCTGCGGCATTCCTTGCCGCCGGGCAACCTCGTCACTATCGCGGCCCGGGATGCCGATCTGCCGCCAGGCGGGGAAACCTGGCAGCTGTCCGGTCTCGACGACGTGGACGACGCGGTGCTGGCCCTGCCCGCAGTGCTCTGTGCCCAGCTGATCGGCCTCGAGTTCTCACTCGCCCTGGGATGCACTCCTGACAACCCGTTCCCCTCGGGGGAGGTCAACCGGGTGGTCCACGGTGTGACGCTGCACCCACTCCTCGGCTGAACGATACACCCAGCCGAGGCCTTCGACCTGGCGGGCGATACCGATCACGGTGGGCAGGATATGGACCGCAGCGGCTGTGGGCGCTCTGTGGCTGCCGGCGCAGCGCAATTGGTTGCCATGGAAGGCCGGTGACGGTCCGTGGGCGGCGTTAGCTGCGGATAGCCAGGTGCGGCGCCGCCGGGGTGTCCACTAGCGTGGCGGTGTGACGGTGCTGCATGTTCCCTACCACCTCGACGAGTATCTGCCCGATCTGGACCTACTGCTGCGGGCGGAAGAGGTTATTACCGCTGGACTGCCGTCCGGCGATGCGTGGGTACGGCTTGCCGCTCTCTACCGCGCAGTCGCTAACGCCGTGGCCGGTGCTGCTGGTGACGGCACCTGTCCGGTCGTAGTCTCCGGGGACTGCACCACGGCGCTGGGTACGGTGGCGGGCTTGCAGCGGGCAGGTATTGACCGGCATCCGGCTCTTCGCTCACCGGCACCGAGCACGACCTGTTGTGCGGGGCGTTGCGCTGGTCGCGTGAGGTGGTGCATCGGCAAAGCGGCACGGCCTGGATAGTGTCGCCCGTGCGAGGTCGCGTTAGTCGGGCACCGGAAACCGGTAGTCGAAGACCGCCATATCGGCGCGGATCACGAACCTGGCCACGTCGAGCGGGCCGTCCGCTGTGTGGTAGGTACGGATGACCTCGAAGACGGCAGTGCCTTCCGGGATCTGCAGGCGAGATGTTTCCGGGCTGGTGGGCATCCTCGCGGTGATCTCTTCCTGGATCTCAAGAACCGGTGAGATCGCGTTGATGCGGGCGATATGGCCTCCCGCGCCCGTCCCGGTGACCAAACCGGGATTTCGTTCCGCCGCGGCGAGGGTGAAGTAGCTGTCGGCGGCCTGGTTGATCACTCCGTCGATAGAGGTGGTGCGGCGGCGCACGTACACGAGGTCGCCTTCAGTCACGTCCGGGAGCCGCCCGGCGACGAAGGCGGGTGCGGGGACTTGCTCGGTGCTGGTCTCCTGGTCCACTGCAGCGCCCTGGCGGCCGCCCTCGGCGATGAGCAACGGCTGTGGGCTGTTTCCTGCCCATACCGAGCGGCTGTAGCGGGCGATCCCGTATTGCCGCAGCGGCGGGCGGGTCCGCACGAAATTGCCGGCTCCCTGCTGTGACACGACGAATCCTTCCTGCTTGAGCCGGGTAAGCGCCAGCCTGACAGTTACCAGGCTTACCCCGAATTCTGCTGCGAACTCGGGAAGGCTGGGCAGCTTGCTGCCGGGCGGGTAGTCGCCGGACTGGATGCGCGCGCGGAGGGCGTCGGCGATGCGCAGTTGCCGCGACCTGCCGTCCGTCACTTCGCTCATGAGGATCACCTTAGCCGGGCACTGTCGGTCTGTTTACAGACTCCCTGTTTTGTGCTCCATTGATTGTGTAAACAGACCAACAGACTAAGGAAGGCAGTGAGACCTAGGCCAGCCCTGACTACCCGGAGGGACGTTCCGTGGACCGGCCCCAGTCGTTCCTGGCCTGCCTCGCGCAGCTAGAACAGTGGCTTACCAGCCAGCATATTCCTTACGCGGTCTTCGGCAGCGTGGCCGCCTCCGCATGGACCGACCGCGGCGCGTCACTCGACTTCGACCGCCCGGGAGCCCACCACCCATCCGAGCGCATACCCGACATCGATTTAATAGTGCCCCGGGCCAGCCTGAACAGGGTCAAAGGCTATGCCCGCGCGGCACACCGCGGCGAGTTCCCGGTCCGCATCGACACATTCTGGTCCGAATGCTGGATCGGCTTCCGGCCGGGATCGCAGTTCTCCTACCTGACGCATTGGGAGGTGCGGATCCTTGTGCCGACCAGGCTGTTCGCGCCTTCCGCCGCGCCCTTGCTTGAGCAGGAGACCGCCGCGCTCGACCCGTTCACGCTGCTGCATCTGTACGGCGCCGTGGGCGTGGCCAGGCGCGGATATGCCCGGCGCCCGGGGAGGGAGACCGAACCCACGGTAGTCAGTGCTGGAAATCGGCAGCCGCGAGAAGGTCACTAGCCCCCCGGCCGGCCCAGCCAGCGAAGCCCGCCAGCTCACGTACCGGAACGAGCCCATCCGCCGGGCCAGCAGCCGCAGATGCCACCAGGTGAACACCTCCTGGAAACAGGCAACATCCGCACCCCCCGCCTCAAGCGCCGCACCGATTACCGCATACCGCCCAGCCAGATGAGAGCCCATCACCGGGAAACCCCGCGTGTTCAACGACACGACAGTCAGCCGCGCCGCCAGGCCTTCGGGCATGCCCCGACCCTACCCGGCACGCACACGGACCCTCGGGGGTTCCCGAACAGCCAGGTCGCCCCCTGGCGCGGCAGCGACACTGGACCAGGAGCGAACCGCGGCCCTGCAGTGCGGCCTGGTGACCGCACCATGTGGATCATCGACGGCACCTACGCCTCCACCCTGCCCATCCGCCCACAAGCCGTCGGCGCCGTCGTATTCCCCAGATCACATCGGGCTGCGCGCGAGGCTGCTCCTGAGCCCCGCCCTGACCTGACCTGACGGCGCTGCCCGTTTCATAGCCTTTCGTCAGGTCGCTGCCGACGCGGTCGCTGAATCCGGGGTGCCCGGGCGGTAGCCAGTTCGGTCGGCTTCGGCCAGGCAGGTGTCCGCGCGATTGATGCCGTCGGAGGTGTTCGGGCTGCGCACGCACGCCGCGGCGGACGCGACCGCTAGCCGCAGGCACCGTTCGACCGGCCAGCCTTCGTGCAGGCCCAGGATGACGCCGGCGGCGAAGGCGTCGCCTGCGCCCGTCGTGCTGCGCACCTGCTCGCGTGGCAGCCGGACGGAGCCCTGCCGCCAGGTCCGGCCACCGGGGGCGGCCGCGGTGCAGCCGGCCGGGAAGTGGACCACCGCGAGCCCTGACACCCCGCGCTCGATCAGGCCGAGCGCCATCGCCTCCAGTGCCGGCCAATCCACCGCCCCGTCGGCCGTGGGTGCCGATGCGTCGATACCCGTCAGCGCGCCGGCCTCCAGTTCGTTGATCACGATGCTGTCGAGGCAGGGCAGGCAGGGAAGGGCAACCTCCGCGATGCGGGCCGGCTCGATGCTGACCAGTTCCAGGTTGGTGTGCAGGCCCGCGGCTTGTGCTCGCCGCAGCAGGGCCGACCAGCCGTTCCCCCCGCCGGGCAGGCCGGTGTCCATGAGCGGGTGAATGCCGGGCGCACCCGCGTGCAGAATCCGCGCTCCCAGGGTCTGCAGGTCGGCGGTTGAGGCGTCGAACAACGCGTTAGCCCCGCTGTGGTGAAAAAAGGTCCGCCGGCCGCCGTCTCGCTCGATCATCCCATCGGTGAAGGACGTGACCGCGCCGGCCAGCTTCGAGACTCCGGCCGTGTCGATGCCCAGCCGTGCGCACTCGGCCAGTATGAAGGCGGCGTGCTCATCGTCGCCGACGGCACCGAGCACTCCGACCGGAAAGGCCGCTCCGAGCATGCGCAGGTCCACGGCCATGTTGAGGCCGGGGCCGCCGGTGCTCAGGGACACCTGTTCGATCGTGGCCAGATGATCCAGAGCGGGATAGGCATCAATCACCTTCCCGACATCAACCAGGATCGTTCCGGCGCACAGGACCCCTGCCTGCTGGTCCGGGTCGTCGCTCACGCCGAACGCAGCACGGGATCGGTCACCTCGAGGTCGGCCTCAAGCGTGCGCTGGGGAGCGATCTCGGCCTTGGCGAGGGCATCGTGGTAGGCGCGGACGGCATCGGCCGGGCTCAGTTCGCCCCGGAGGACCGGCCGCATCAGGCTGACCAGATCCAGTTGCGACTCCGCGCGCTGGATCTTGCGGCCGAACAGGGCGACCCGGGCGCCGTGTCTCTCGGTCTGATGCAGAAGCTCGAAGGTATCCCGGGTGGTGCCTGCCGACCCGCCGAGAATGCCGACCACGACCGACGGGTCGTGCCCGGCCAGTTCGGCGAGCGCGTCCGGGCCGTTGTACGCCACCTTCAGGAATACCGGCCGCTGCGCATGGGTGACTCCCGCGAGGGCCCGGATGATCGAGTCGTTGACGAACGCCCCGACCTGCTCAGCGGCCAGGCCGGCCGGCGCGTTGGGGTTGAAGACCTCGAGGAAATGCCGGATGCCGAGCGCGGCCGCCTCCTGGCGGAACGCGCGGTAGGCCTCCAGCGTGGCCAGGTCGCCATCCAGGTCATTGTTGAAGGTCAGTGAATACAGTACGAGGTCGCAGAACGGGCGGATCGCGGTGAGGTCGGCCGTGCGGAATGGGCGTGAGGGCGCACTGGTATAACGGCCGCCACGGTAACTCCAGATATCCGTGGTGTCGTTCGCCCGGACGGCCAGGGTCACGTCCTCCAGCGGACCGTCCCCGGCCAGGCGCTCTCCGTTGGAAGCCGAGGCCAGGAGGATGTCGATGTCGCCCTGAGCGACCAGGGCCCGCATCGCGCCGAGGTACTCGCCGCGCGTGCGGTGCCGCCCGGGTCCAGCCGTACCGGCCGTACCGGCCGCCGCGGCGGGCACGCCGGTCACCGGTCCCGCGCAGGCGAGGCCCAGCGCCATGTCAGCGTCCTTGGCGTCCGCGATCACGAAGTCGTCGGGGGTGTACCGGCCCGCCACGATGTTGCTCAGCTTACGGTCGAGGCGTCGGGCGGCCCTTTGGGGTCCTTCGGGTCCTTCGGGTCCTTGAGGTCCTTGGGGTCCTTGAGGTCCTTGAGGTACGGAGTCCCCGGCAGGAGTGGACATGGACGTGACCGGCCTTTCGTTCGGCGCGAATCTTTACTGGCGCGAATCAGCGATCTGCCGCAGCAACGACAGAACAGCCTCGGGATCTGGCACGGTGACGTCGGTGAGCTCCGCCAGCGGGCTCATGCCAGAGTGGCTTATCGCGACGGTCAGTTTCGGCCGGCCGCTGCGGCTGGACCAGGCGTTCACTTCCCGAAGGGCAGGCACGTCACCGACGTCGTCGCCCGCGTAGAAGACGGCCGACGTCTCGTCGCCGATGAGCTCGCGGATCGCCGTGCCCTTGTCGTAGCCCGGGACGCAGACTTCGAGGACTTCTTTGCCCGGCCGTACCTCTAGTCCCGCGGCTGCGGTGGCTTCCGTGACCGGTGCGCGCAGTTTGTCGAGAAAACGTTCCGGGTCGGCCGTGAGACGCGTGTGTATGACGAGTGACAGGTCCTTATCTTCGATCCATACCGCTGAATCGTGAGTAACGCCGGCCACGAGCCGGGGCAGGCTCGAGCGGAGCTCAAGGAGTCCCGGGGGAGGCACTGGCGCGCGGAGATGCCCGTCCTGCCAGCGCTCGACGCCGTGCGTGCCGTAGATGACGATGCCCGGCACGTCACCGAGGCTGCTGATGCGAAGCAGCGAGGCGATGCTCCGGCCCGATATGACGGCGAGAGCCGCTCCCGTGGCCCGGACGTCGCACAGGATCTGGTGGACGCCGGCCAGCGGGCGCGCGTCGTCGGGGTGCGGTGATATCGGTGCGAGCGTGCCGTCGAAGTCGAGGGCCACCAGTGCCGACGCCAGCGCCGCGCGTCCCGGCCACAGGCCCGTCAGCACGGGACACCGCCGCCGTCTGGCGCCAGGGGCCAGGTGGTCACCGCTCGCCGACCGTGACCAGGACCTTTACGTGCTGCCCGGACGAAGCGAGCTCGAAGGCCTCGGCGACCTGGTCGAGAGGCCGGGTGGCGGTCACGAAGTCCGCGGCCCGGACGGCTCCCCGGCGCAGCAGGCCGATCGATTCCCCGTAGTCCCCCGGGAGATAGGTGGCGCTGCCCTGAATGCGGATCTGGTGGTCCTGCACCATCGGCAGCGGGACCGTGACGTCCCGGGCCGGGACGCCGATCACCATCACCGTCCCGCCCTTATCGGCCATGGCGATCGCCTGGTCCATCGACGACTGGATGGCGACGCAGTCGAACACGATATCGGCACTGCCCCCGAGCGCCTCTCTCACTTGCCCGGCGACGTCGGGTGTGCCGGCGTCGATCGTCATATCGGCGCCGAGAGCCGCCGCCCGCTCGCGTTTGGCGGGCAGCGGGTCAGTCGTGACGATTTTTCCGGCCCCGTGCGCGCGGAGCACCGCGAGGGTGAACAACCCGATGGTCCCGGCCCCGAGGATGGCAATGGCCCGCCCGGCGACGTCGCCCGCCAGGCGCACGGCGTGCACCGGCGTCGACAGCGGCTCGATGAGCGCCGCGGTCTGATCGTCCAGCGCGTCCGGCACGGCATGCAGGCGGTTCGCGGCCAGGGTGAAGTAGTCCGCCATGCCGCCCTGAGCGTAGCCGCACCCGAAGAACTGCAGGTTCTCGCATAGGTTCTCGCGTCCTGAGGTGCACATTTTGCACGCCCAGCAGGGCAGGTCGGGCTCCACGATGACCCGCTGCCCGGGCGCGTAGGCCCCGACGGCGGAGCCCACGGCTTCGATGATCCCGACGACCTCATGGCCCGGCCGGTAGGGCAGCGGGACAAAGGGGTGGCGCCCGTGGGCCGCGTGCAGGTCGGATCCGCAGACGCCGGTCACGATCGTGCGGACCAGGGCCTCGTCCGGGCCGGGGGCGGGAATGTCCGCCGCCTCGACAGCGATCCGGCCCGGGTAAACGATGACGCGTCGCATGCTGGTCAGGGTGACTTCCTCTCCCGGCGGCCCGGATTGTGGTCGGCCATAGCCGGATTGTGGTCGGCCATAGCCGGATTGTCGTCGGCCATAGCCGGATTGTCGTCGGCCAAAGCCGGTGTGGCGTAGCGGTCAAGGTCAGCGAGGGTTTCCCGGACGCCGCGTTCATACAGGGAGGTCAGGATCGAGCTGTACACCTGGGTGAAGCGGGCGTCGTCGGCCAGTTCACCGAAGACGGCGCGGTTGCCGGACAGAAAGGCGGTCCGGTGCCGGCGTTGCCGACGGGCCGCGGCTTCCAGTTGCGGCGCGAGGTTGTCGTCCATCTCGTGCGTCTCGCCGTTCTCGTCGGTGCCCTCGGCGTAGCGGGCCCAGCTGGCCACGACAGCCGCCGAGCGGGTGAGGGGACCACCGGTGGCGAGCTGTTGCCTGATGACCGGCAGCAGGAACTTGGGAATGAGGTCGGATGCGTTGGCGCACAGCCGGGCCACGGTATCGCGGACCTCGGGATTTGAGAACCGCTCGATGAGCTGGTTCGCGTAGTGCACCAGGTCGACGCCGGGTACGGGCCGAAGGGTCGGGATGGCTTCCTTCGTCATGTAGTCCAGCAGGAACCGTGCGAACAGCGGGTCGGTGGTGACCTCGTGCACGAGCCGGTACCCGACCAGGTAGCCCGGATAGCACAGGGCCTGATGACTGGCGTTGAGCAGCCGCAGCTTCATCAGCTCGTAGGGCTCGACATCGGAAACGATCTGTACGCCGGCGTCTTCGAGGGGCGGCCGGCCGTCCGCGAAGCTGTCTTCGAGCACCCACTGCGTGAACGGCTCGCAGAGCACGGGCCACTGGTCGTCGATGCCGAACCGGCGGCTGAGCTCGGCGCGATCGGTGTCGGTCGTCTGGGGCGTGATGCGGTCGACCATGCAGTTGGGGAAGCGGACGTGGCGGGTCATCCAGTCGGCCAGCCCGGGATCCCGCAGGCGGGCGAACGCGGTGAACGCGCGCTGGCTCGTGTGGCCGTTGCCCTGGATGTTGTCGCAGGACAGGACGGTGAAGGCGGGAATGCCCCGCGCCCGGCGGCGAGCCAGTGCCTCGGTCACCAGCCCGAAAACGGTGCGGGGTACGGCTCCCGGGCGCAGGTCGGCCACGACCGACGCATCCGACGAGTTGAATTCACCGGTCACGGCGTCGAGGTTGTAGCCGCCCTCGGTGACGGTGAGCGATACGATCCGGGTCGCCGGTGCGGCCATCTTCTCGATCGCGGCCTCGGGATCGTCGGGGGCGAACAGGTACTCCACGATCGACCCGATCACGCGGGCCCCCCAGGTGCCATCGCTGTGCCGCAGGACCAGGGTGTACAGGCCATCCTGGGCGGCCAGCGCGTCGCGCATCCTGATGTTGGACGGCTGCAGGCCGATCCCGCAGATGCCCCAGTCCATCGCCGCACCGTTATTCATCAGCGTGTCGATGTACATCGCCTCGTGCGAGCGGTGGAAACCGCCCACCCCGATGTGCACGATTCCGGTCGTCACGCGGCGGCGATCGTACTGGGGCACGGACACATCGGCGTTCAGCTGGGCCAGGGCTTCCCCGGTCAAGACGGTCATGCTGCCCCTTCCGCGCGGTCTGCGTGCCCGCCGGGCCCGGCGTGCCCGGCGTCCCCCTCGGGGACGCCGGATCCGGCGTCCCCGTCGGCGGATATCTGGGTGGCCCTGAGGGCCGGGACGATCCGCCGGAATCGCGCGTGGCGCTCCGCGTGGAAGGCGGCCATCGCCGGGTCCGGTTCGGCCACGAGGTGAGCGGGCGGCGCCAGCGGTCCCTGGATCTCCTCGAAGCTCAGCAGGTCGGCGGCATGCGCCCCCAGGAGAGCAGCGCCCCGCCCGGACGCCGCGGGCACGTCCACGGCGTACAGCGGCAACCCCAGCACATCCGCGAGCAACTGCCGCCAGCCCGCGGCCAGAGTGCCTCCTCCGGCCAGCCGGAGACGCGGCGGGCGATGCTCTCCGAGCAGGGCGTCCAGCGCGTCGCGGATCGAGAACGCGGTTCCCTCGAGCGCGCACCGCAAGAGCGCGGCCCGGTCGCCGGCGAGGGACAATCCGGTCCAGGAACCGCGCAGCGCCGGGTCGCTGTACGGTGTGCGTTCCCCCGCCAGATGCGGGACAAAGATCGGGTCGTGAGCCTGGCCGGGATGTTCGGCGCTCGCGTACAGCTCCGCCCAGGTGGCGTTCATGACCTCGCGCACCCAGTTGAGGCTGAGCCCGGCGGTGATGGTGGCGCCCATCTGGTACCAGCCGTCCGGAGTCGCCGACCGGTAGAGGTTGACCCCGGCGTCTGCCCCGCTGACCGGGTCGGCCAGCGGCCGGATGACCTGCGCGCCGGTGCCGACAGTGAGCTGAATGTCGCCCTGGCCGATCCCGCTGCCCAGGGCCGCCGCCGCCGTGTCGCCGGCCCCGGCCGCGACGGTGATGCCCGCGGGCAGGCCCAGCGCGGTCCCGGCCTCGGCGGTGAGATGTCCGGCGGGGGCTCCGGCCGAGGGCAGCAGGGGCGCCAGCAGGCCGGCCTCCAGGCCGAGAGCGCTGACCACCTCCAGGTCCCAGCGGTCACCGATCACGTCGTAGAGCAGGGTGGCTGAGGCATCACTAGGTTCAGCATGGACCTCACCGGTAAGGCGGGCCCGTAGCCAGTCCTTGGGCTGCAGCGCCCAGCGGGCTTCGGCGTACGTGCGCGGTTCGTGCTCGGCGATCCACTTGAGCATCGGCCCGGTCATCCCGGGGGCCAGCGGGTTGGCCAGGCGGGCCATCGCCCCCGGGCTGAGCCGCCGGTAGGCGCGCAGGCACCCGGTGGCACGGCTGTCGGCCCAGAGCAGGGCCGGGCGAAGGGCCCCGCCATCGGGGGACGTCATCACCAGACCGTGCATCTGTCCCGACAGCCCGATCGCGGACGGCCGCGCGCCCGCCGCGTGAACGGCCTCGCGGGCACAGGCGGTCACCGCGCTCCACCAGCAGGCCGGGTCGGTCTCGGCGTAGCCGTCCGCCGCCGAGGTCACGGGGTAACCGGCCGATGCCTGAGCCAGGACCTGGCCCCCGGTGCCGAGGACGACCGCCTTGGCCGAGCTGGTCCCGAGGTCGAGACCCAGCGTGCAGACCGCGCTCATCGGGTCAGCACTCAATGATGATCTTGTGGACCGTCCGGTCGCTTCGCAGTGCGTCCAGGGCGTCGGCGTAGTCGTCAAGCGGGAACCGGTGGGTAATGAGGCCTTCGGTGCGGGCCCGGCCGGTGCGCAGCGCCGCGATCGCGGCCGGGAACGAATTGATCTCCGCGAAGGACCCCTTGATCGTGATCTCGCGGCGGAACACGTCATACGGACTGACCGACACGAGGTCTTCGGGCTCGGTCACGCCGTAGAACATCACGGTCCCGCCGTTCCGGGTCAGCGGCACGCACTGTTCCGACACGGCCGCCGATCCGGTGGCGTCGACGACGATGTCGTAACCGCCGCCCGAGGCCGCCTTCAGCTTGGCGGCATCGCCGGCCAGGTCCGCGCGATCCATCAGGAACGTGGTGTCGATCCCGAGACTCTCGGCCCGCTTGAGCTTGAAGGCCGACGAGGCCGCGACCGTCACGCTGGCCGCGCCGCCGCACGCGATGAGCTGGGACAGCAGCAGGCCGGTCGGGCCGGCCCCGAAGACCAGGGCCGACGTTCCCGGCCGGGGGCTCAGCGTCTCCACGCCATGCATCGCGCACGCCGTGGGCTCGGTGAACACGGACGTGTCGGGGTCGATGCCGTCCACGGAGAAGACCAGATTGGCGGGGACGACGACATACTCGGCGAATGACCCCGGCCAGTTCGTGCCGAGTCCCTTGAGGTTGGCGCACAGCAGGGGGTGCCCGGTCCGGCAGTACTCGCAATGCCCGCAGTTCATGTTGGGGTTGACCGAGACGAATTCGCCGACGCGGAATCCATCGGTGCCGTCGCCGGTGCCGTCTCCCAGGGCGTCCACCGGTCCGACCAGCTCGTGGCCGGGGGTCAGCGGGAACTCGGCGAAGAATTTGCCGTTGTGGATATGCAGATCTGTCCCGCAGATTCCCGTCTGCCGTACCCGGACACGCACCTCCCCGGGGCCCGGGTCCGGCGTCGGCACCTCCCGGATCGTGAAACTGCGCGGGGCGTCGTAGACAACGGCTTTCATGCTGCTCCTTAAGCGGTGAGCCGCATGCCCATGAGGCTTGCGGCGGGCCGGCCAGTAGCCCGCGCGGGGCGGGCTACTGGCCGCGGGCCAAGCGCGCGCAGGCGCTCCGTCCCGGGGATGCCCGGGATCACTCCCGGGCTGGCACCGCCTGTCTGCCGCTAACCCAGTGACTCAGCAGGTCGCCCATCTTCCGTTTGCCGCCACCTCGCAGCGCGGCAGAGCGCCGCTGCTGGTCGACGTAGACGGCGGCGATCAGCACCGTACCCACCACGACCTGCTGCCAGAACGGCTGAACACCGATGATGACGAATCCGTTCTGCAGCGTCGCCGGGATGAACACGCCGATGATGCTGCCGAGAATGGACCCGTACCCGCCGAACAGGCTGGTGCCGCCGATGACGACACCCGCGATAACGCTGAGGTTGGTGGAACTCTGCCCGCCGATCGTCGTCGACTGGAAGAACGCCAGGTTGAGCCAGCCGGCGAAGCCGGCCAGCAGGCCGGACAGGGCGTAGATCATGATCAGGTGCCCGTTGACGTTCAGGCCGGAGCGCCGGCCGGCCTCGGGGTTGGAGCCAATCGCGAAGGTGTGCAACCCGAAGCGGGTCCGGTGCAGGATCACGATCCCGATCACCACGACGACGGCGGCGATGACGGCCAGGGTGGGAACCTGCCAGACGATGTTGCCGAATCCCACGCTGTTGACCATGACGGTCGGGACATTCCGCAGGTCCACGCCTCCGGTGATCACCTCCGCCAGGCCCAGCGCCATCCCCAGGGTGCCGAGCGTGACGATGAGCGGCGGTACCTTCGCCCTCGCGACCAGGAATCCGTTGACCAGCCCCCAGCCGAGCCCGCAGCCGATGGCCACCAGGGCGCCGACGATGGCGACCCCCCAGCCCTGGCCGCCCATGGCCCCCATCGCCTTGTCGGCGACGACTCCGCTGAAGACCAGCACGCTGCCCACCGACAGGTCGATGCCGCCGGTGATGATCACGAAGGTCATGCCGACCGCCAGGACGGCCAGGATGGCGGTGTTCTGCACGATCCCGCGAATGTTGAACACCGTCAGGAAGCTGCTGGGCTTGAGGAACGCGAAGATGACGACGATCACGGCCAGCACGATGATGATCTGCAGCGCCTGCAGCCGGGCCAGCCGCGCAAGCCGGCCGGTCGGGCTCTCGTCGCTCGGCGCCTCTTCCGTGGGCACCGGAGAAGGAACGGTCGTCTGGCCGGTCATGACTGGTTCTCCTGCGTCACGGCGCCCGTCATCGCCCCGACCAACTGCTCCATCGTCGTCTCCTTTGCTCTGTACGTGGCCACCCGCCGGCCCAGCCGCATGACCTGCACCTCGTCGGCGACCTGCATCACGTGCGGCATCGAGTGGCTGACGAACACCACGCCGAGCCCGCGGTCGCGTACCCGGCGGATCAGGTCCAGGACGGCCTTGGTCTGCACCACCCCGAGGGCGGCGGTCGGCTCGTCGAGCAGGACGATCCGCTTGGCCCAGGCGGCCGCCCGGGCGACCGCGACGGCCTGCTTCTGGCCGCCCGACATGGCGCCGACGCTGCCGGAGAAGTTGCGCACGGTCGCGCCGAGGTCGTCGAACGCCTTCTTGCTGCCCGCAAGCATCTCCGTGTTGTTCATGAACCCCAGCCGCCCCATGATCCCCCTGCGCATGACCTCGCGGCCGAGGTACATGTTCTGCACGGGATTGAGGTGAGGCGCCAGGGCCAGGTCCTGGTACACGGTCTCGATCCCGTACTCGCGCGCCGCCAGCGGCCCCGAGATCGTCACCGGCTGGCCGTCGACCAGGATCTCACCCGACGTCGGCGACTCGGTGCCGGAAAGGATCTTGACCAGCGTGCTCTTGCCGGCGCCGTTGTCCCCGATCAGCGCGACAACCTCGCCCACCTTGACCTCGAAGTTGACGCCCGACAGCGCACTGACGTGGCCGTACACCTTCGTGATGTCCCGTGCTTCCAGCGCAAGGCTCATCGAAGCTACTCCTTATTGACCGCAGTCCCGGCTCAGGCGGCCAGGCCGCCGGGTTCGTCACCGGCCCCGCAACGCCGCTGTAACCGCGCGGCAATTTTTATGAAGAGAGTGCCCCTTCATGTCACCGGTGTCAAGAATTGTCTCCGAAACGATACAAAACAGTGGTATCTACTACTTGGATCTGGGAAAAGAACATTTAACCGACATATTGACACCGGTGACATAGCTGCTGCAAGATCTAGCCACCATGTTTCCGTGAGGTTGCCAACGGCTGAACATGCCGGTCAGCGGGACGCCTGCCGGCCGGGGCCCGCCACGCCCACACGGTTCGCACTCGATGTCATCCGGGGCCGGCAGCCCACCCAGTTTTGCGAAGGAGCAGATATGAAGCGGTTCGTGTTGGTGCCCACCGCGGGTGCGGCGGCAGCGATGCTGCTGGCTGTAGCGGCTTGCTCGTCCTCGGGCTCGGCGACGGGAAGCTCGTCAGCGAGCTCGTCCAGCGGCTCGTCCAGCGGCAAGACCTACAAAATGTCGTTCATCCAGGGCGTGGCCGGTGACGGGTTCTACGTCACGATGGGCTGCGGGATACAGGCCGAGGCCAAGAAGCTCGGCAACGTCACCGTCAACATCCAGGGGCCCTCGCAGTTCGACCCCACGCTGCAGAACCCGATCATCGAATCGGTCACCGCGGCGAAGCCGGACGCGATCCTGATCGCTGCCGACGACGTGTCGGCCAGCCGGCCCCCGATCGCCGCGGCCATGGCCGCGGGCATCAAGGTCGTGCTCGTCGACACCACGCTGACCGACCCGTCCGGGGCCGTCTCGCAGATCTCCTCGGACAACCTGGCCGGCGGGGCCGACGCGTTCGCCGCGGTCAAGCAGCTCGTGCCCGGCGGCGGCCAGGTGCTCGTCGTCAACACGAAGCCCGGCATCAGCACCACCGACCAGCGCACCTCGGGCTTCGCGGCCGCGGCCAAGGCCGACTCGAAGTTCTCCTACGTCGGCGTGCAGTACGACAACGACACCGCGTCCCTCGCCGCGCAGGTCACGCTGGCGGCGCTGCAGAAGAACCCGGGCATCGTCGCCATCTTCGCGACCAACCTGTTCTCCGCTGAGGGTGCCGCCACCGGCATCCGGCAGGCCGGCAAGTCCGGCAAGGTGAAGATCGTCGGATTCGACGCCGAACCCGACGAGATCACCGCCCTGCAGCAGGGCACGGTGCAGGCACTCATCGCCCAGTCGCCGTACACGATCGGGACCGACGCGGTGGAGCAGGCGCTCGCGGCCCTCACCGGCAAGCCGACCACCCCGAAGATCGGCACCAAGTTCACCATCATCACGAACGCCAACCTGAGCTCGGCCGCCAGCCAGGCGGCGATCTACAAGACGAGCTGCTGATCACACGCTGGAATCACCCTTAGTGAATGGTCCCCCGGTGATCCAGCTGGGGGGCCATTCGCCGCCGGAATTGCGCCACTTGAACCTGCTGAACAAAGCCCCGCCGTCGCCAGCAGGCCCCCAGTCTGGAGGCGATCCTCGATGACCACCATGCGGGATGTCGCTCGCGTCGCCGGGGTCAGCGCGAAGACCGTGTCCCGGGTCTTCAACGATGACCCCCATGTCACCGAGGAGACCCGCGAGCGGGTTCGCTGGGCGATGCAGAAACTGAACTACGTCCCGAACCTGCTGGCCCGGAGTTTCCGCGCGGGCGCGGACGCGGCGGTGGGCCTGGCCGTTCCCGATATCGCCGATCCATTCTTCGCGGCGATGGCGAGCAGCATCGAGGTCGACCTGGTCGGGCGGGGGATGGCGGTCGTGGTGACCAGCCTGGGCCAGGGAGCGGAAAGCGAGCGGCCCGCCCTGGAGACCCTGCTGCGGCGCCAGATCAGCGGCCTGATCGTGGCCTGCGTGAGCGCGGACCAGTCGTACCTGGCCCCCTGGCAGGACCGGACGCCCATGGTGTTCGTCGACCGGGCCCCGAGAGGGCTCTCCGGCGTCTGCGTCATAGAGGACGACCTGGGCGGCGCCCGCGAGGCGGTCACGCACCTCGCCAGTCACGGTCACCGGCGCATCGCCTTCCTCGGTGTGTCCCTCCCCGTGGCCACCATCCGCCGCCGGCTGAAGGGCTACCGGGCGGCCGTGGCCGAGAACGGGCTGGACGACAGTCCCGACCTCGTGTGCATATCCGCCGAGTCGTACGACGAAGCCGCCGCTGGGCTGGTGAAACGCCTGGAGGCGCCGCACCCTCCCACGGCCGTCTTCTCCTCGAATATTCCGACCACGATGTCGCTCGTCCTCGCCTTGCAGCGGGCGGAACGTACCGATGTCGCGCTGGTCGGGTTCGGTGACTTCCCGATGGCTGCGGCGCTCAGTCCGGCGGTCACGGTCCTGGATCAGGACCCGGGTGGGCTCGGGCGTATCGCTGTCGAAAGGCTCGTCCAGCGCATCGAGGAACCGCACGCCCGGCTGCGCCGCAGGACCGTTCTCCCGGTTCCCCTGATCCCGAGAGGGTCGGGCGAACTGCCCCCGCGCCCGGCGTGACCCTGACCGGGAAACCGCGCCCAGGCCCAGCCGGGAAACCGCGGCCAGGAAAGCGCAGCCAGGTGCGGCCAGGAAATCGCGGCCAGGAAAGCAGACGATGAGCGAGCCAGGAACGGCGGAATGGCGTCTTGCCGAAGCAGGCCGGCTGATCACCTTCGGGCGGGGCGCCGCGCTGGCCCACGGTGGTTTCGGATGGCTGGACGCCCGCGGCGCCATCGACGTGACGCGACCGTGCCCGCTGTACGTCAACGCGCGCATGACCTACGTATTTGCCCTGGCGCACCTCGACGGGGTGGCCGGCGCGGAGTCCCTGGCGGCATCGGGGCTGCAGGCCCTGGCCACTCGCTATGCCGACGGCGATAACGGCGGATGGTTTTCCAGCGTCGACCTGTCCGGGCGGGTCGACGATTTCACCAAGACGAACTACGCGCACGCCCACACCCTGCTGGCCGCCTCCAGTGCGGTGGCCGCCGGAATTCCCGGTGCTGATTCCGTCCTCACGGCCGCGTCGGCCGCCATTGAGCAGCACTTCTGGTCCGACACCGAAGGCTGTGCGCGGGAGTCCTGGAATGCTGACTTCACCGAAGGCGAGCCATACCGCGGCGCCAACAGCAACATGCACTCGGTGGAGGCCTACCTCGCCGCGGGAGACGTTACCGGCGCCCCTGTCTGGCATGCCCGGGCCGCCTCCATTGCCACCCGCCTGATCAACGGTCACGCTCGTGCCCATTCGTGGCGGATACCCGAGCACTACGACGAGAGCTGGCAGCCGCGGCCGGACTATAACGCCGATCGCCGCGACGACCAGTTCCGGCCCTACGGCACCACTCCCGGCCACTCCTTCGAATGGGCCCGGCTGCTGCTGAGCCTGGAGGCGGCGCAGGCCACCCAATCGCCCCCGGCGGTGCCCCCCGGCTGGCTGCTCGAAGCGGCGACCGCGCTCTTCGATACGGCCGTTGCCGACGCATGGTCCCGGGACGGTCACCCGGGATTCATCTACACCGTCGATGCGTCCGGCCAGCCGGTGGTGACGGCACGAATGCACTGGGTGGCATGCGAGGCCGTTCTCGCCGCCGACGCGCTGTACCGGCGTACCGGGGAGGAGCGCTTCGCCGCCGCCGCCGCGCGCTGGTGGGGTGAAATCGACCGTTATTTCCTTGACCGGAAGGGCGGGAGCTGGTGGCCCGAGCTTGCCCCGGACATGAGGCCGGCCGCGTCCACCTGGTCGGGCAAGCCGGATCTCTATCACGCCTACCAGGCCGTTCTGCTCCCGTCGCTCCCGTTGAGCCCGACCGCGGCCACGGCGCTGGCCAGGCGGAGGTCCGCCGCCGCGCGTCCTGATCGGGGTGGGCCAGGCCTCAGGGCGCTCAGGTCGTGAGCACGCCCGCCGCCGTACTGATCGGCGGGCCCCCCGCGACGGGCAAGAGCACGCTGGCGGTGGCCCTGGCCCCTCATCTCGGCGCCGCCATCCTTGATCTCGATGTAGCGACCGGCCCGCTCACGCGGGTGGTGTCCGGCCTGATCGGCGTGCCCGACCTGGATGATCCTGTCCTGGCCGGGCTGACGCGGGACGCACGCTACGACACGCTGCTCGGCCTGGCGGAGGCCAATCTCCGGGCCGGACGGCCCGTTGTCCTCGTCGCCCCCTTCAGCGCCGAGCGGGCGCAGCCTCCCGCCTGGGCCGCCACCGCGCGGCGGCTCGCGGCCGATCCGACGATGGTCTGGCTGCACCTGCCGCCCGGAGAGCTGATCCAGCGCCTGACCCAGCGAGCCCTGGCCAGGGACGAGAACAAGATCCGTGACCCGGCGTCTTTCCTGACCGGGCTGGATCTGAAGCCCCCGTTGGTGCCGCACCTGGCCCTGGACGCTTCCCAGCCGACGGCCACGCTGGTGAGAGCCGTCCTCGACCACCTGTCCCGCTGATAGGCGTGCGCGCTGGCGCTTTTGGGCTCGTCAGGACGTACGCGCTGGCGCTTTTGGGCTGCACGCTGGCGCTTTTGGGCTCGTCAGGACGGGGGAGATCCGTCCCCCGGCGCGGTGCCCATCCGGGCCCGGTCCAGCTCGCGCCTGGCTCCTCTGGCTCCTCTGG